>Ga0316221_1000987_pt1 | contig 32239 bp, 41 predicted proteins | sample TBH18007metaG_FD_206003 | JGI IMG/M metagenome (GOLD analysis project Ga0316221, IMG submission 206003) | Freshwater microbial communities from Trout Bog Lake, Wisconsin, USA - TBH18007 | ecosystem: Environmental > Aquatic > Freshwater > Lake > Hypolimnion/Profundal zone | place: USA: Wisconsin... | reverse complement strand
TTGTTTGGATGCCATATCGTTAATTTCTTGAATGTCAGCTAAGACACGGTCAAAACCAATTGAATATGGGTCAAACTGTTTGGATAAAGCATTGAGAGTTGTGAACATAAAGTTCTCCTTATATTAAGCGAGTTTTCATAAAAGTGATACCCCGAAGGCGTATCGTTTGTACTGGTTACGGGATCCAGTGGCATCGTAATGTCATGCCCGCTTTAAAACACTTCGTACTTAGCGGTCCTAAGGTGAAGTCAGTATATCAGTATTTATACTAGGGGTCAATAGGCCCCTGGTTTTTTTACCAATATTAAAATTACTTGTTTTTCTTGTCAGCACGGATACGGGCCCGTTCGGACTTGTCGGTTGGCATACCGTGGCCTTGATATCCCGTATAACCATAATCACCTTTTTTTGGACCTGTCCAGTTAACTGGTGGAGCGTCTTTGTTTTTAGGATCATTGATTTTTGGTAAACTTTTTTGTAGGTTATCAATCAAATCTTTTTTACTCATCATTTCTACCACAAATTGTTTGAATGTTTTTGCCATTTTTATTCCAATGTTATATAAATATACATATGTCTAATACTATTTATAAAGCAACCAATCTAATTAACGGTAAGTCATACATTGGCTTTGATTCTGCTTGGCCAAAACGAATGAACCGGCACCTAGAAAATGCTAATTATAACCGAGAGGGTAAGTTCTACGATGCCATTAGAAAATATGGTTGGGAGAATTTTCAATGGGAAATTTTATATCAATCTGAAGATAAAGAACGCACCTTAAATGTAATGGAACCTCAGTTTATCCGTGAATACAATACCTTTAATCAAGGTTATAATATGACAGAAGGTGGTGAAGGTTGTTTTGGTGCCACAACAAATAAAATTTGGATCAATGACGGACATAATCATAAACGGTTAGAAAAAGGCCAATTGATTCCTGAAGGTTGGTCAAAAGGCCGATTAAAAATTAAACGAAAAGTTGGTATGTCAGAAGAATCAAAACAACGAATCGGCCAAAAGAATAAGGAACACGGTGTGTTCAGGAACTTAAATAATACTGAAGTGACCTGTCCACATTGTGGTAAAATTGGAAAAAACTTGGGTGGCATGCACAGAAGTCACTTCAATAATTGTAAAAACAAAACTTAGTGTGAAAAGTTCTTTTTTCCTATTTGGTATTTTGGAGTCAATTCCCATTCGTCTTTTTCTTTGTGAGACAGAATTTTAATCTGTGACAAGAAAATAGGTACAGGAGTTTCAATCTGTTTTACGTTTACAATTTTTACTAAACCCCAATCACTCAGCAGTTTAGCAATAGCATTCCTACGAGATAAATCATTCTCGGAGATGTCTGTTGGTTTACCATCCAAAGCAAATAGTTCTTTGAAATGTACGATATAATACTTACCTTGCTTATGTAAGATATGGCAAGATTGGTATAAAATTCTGTCTTTTTTGGATGCCACACCGATTCGAGTTAAGGTTTCTCTAACTTTAAGGAAATCATCCTTCTCGTTCAATGTGACCTCAACTAAATCAATAATTGAAATCATTACTTGTTCACTCCGCCTTTATTTGTTTTTGCTTTTATTTCAGCGATTTGTTCAGCAGTAAGAATCCGTAGTGCTTCTTTGGCTTTATCATTGGAATAACCAAAGTACACTTTCACGCATTCTAAATCTTTATCGGCCGATGATTTCTGCCACGGTTGAAATTTCCGTTTCATTGACCTTATTGTATTTAGAAGATATGAATATTGCATGTCCTTGTCCAAAGACGAATATTTGTTCATCTCATTGGCATATAACACACAATCCATGTGATAGGATAAGGCTCGGTTGACCATGAAAGGAGCATAATCTCTATAATCATACTCATCCTGGAAGACAGTTTTTTTAGTTTGTAGAATCGATGGTATGATTTCTTTGAATAAGTCTGGCATTATTTGAACTCACAGTCAACTATATAAAAACTAAAATTACTAAATATATATAACATAACAAAATACCTCATCATAATGAAAAATATACCATACACATACCTTATATATTGTAAGACAACAAGACAATATTATTATGGTGTAAGATACTCAAAAAATTGTAATCCAAACGACCTATGGAAATCTTATTTTACCTCATCTAATTATGTTAGAGAATTAATAAACAAATATGGAAAAAATGATTTTCTTTTTGAAATAAGAAGAACTTTTACAAATTCATATAAAGCAAGATGTTGGGAACAAAAAGTTTTAACTAAACTAAATGCATCTAAGCGAAATGATTTTATAAACAAAAATAATTCAGGTTTTCCCAGTGGTCAAAATAGAATATGGATTACCAACGGTAAACAAAACAAGTTTATTGATATTTTGGAAATCGATAATTATACTGATTGGCAAAAAGGAAGAACATTTTCGAAATCAATAAAGCAAAAAATATCAATAACCAGAAAGTCACAAAATTTAATAAACACACCAAATCATAGCAAAGAACAAAAATTAAAATGGTCAGAAATGCGTAAGGGTAAAATAAATGGAAGAGATACTTCTAAACCGGTAATAGTTAATAATAAAAAATATTCATCAATAAAACAAGCTATGTTAGAAACAGGACTATCCAGATATATTATAAAACAATCTAATCCTTAAAGGAACAATCCACCATAATTTCTGTCAGACAGGCAATCATATTAATTTCATGGTCGGCCACAAAAGCAGACTGGTATTGATACTTTGCCAAATGTAGTACCAGTTGTGGTACGGCATTAGGTTTCAAAGACTCATAAAGAGTATCATACAATTTACGATAAATCTTGGTTGGGTCATTATCCAAGTTGGATGTTACCCACTTACGAGTTGCCGCAAAGTCTTTTGATTTTAACGATGTAACCAAAGCGCCAAGTTGTACATCAGCAATAGAGGTAAGAATACCTTTGTCGATAGTTCCAGAAACGGCATATCGCTGAAGTTCATTAATAACCCTACGATTATCTGGAAAATGTTTGGTGATGACTGCTGCAACAACATCTTTTTCATATGCAATTCCTTCTTGTTCTAGGATCCATTCTACACGTTTAAAGAAAGCCGCAGCCATCTTTGGTTTAGAACCATTGATTTTAAAATCGATAACTGAACAACGGGAATGAATCGGATCAATAATACGATTCTTAAAGTTACAAGTGAAGATGAATGAACAGTTTGAGGAGAACTCCTCGATTGCACCACGCAACGCTGGTTGAGTTGAATTAGGATTTAGATAGTCTGCTTCGTCAATGATAACAACTTTGCGACCACCAGCGAGTGAAACCGATGAAGCATAGTTTTTAATTTTATTACGAAGAACATCAATACCAGACTCATCAGAGCCGTTGATAACAATATAATCGCAACCAACTTCTTGACAGAGAGCCTTTGCAATCGTAGTCTTGCCAACACCGGCACTACCTGATAGTAGAAGGTTCGGTATTTCTTTTCTAGCAACATAATCCATAAATGTGGATTTGATTGCATCCGGTAGGATACAATCTTCCACTTTGCTTGGCCGATATTTCTCGACCCATAATAAATGTTCCATCACAAACTCCCATAATATATTAAACTACTTATTTTACTTCTGTAATACCTTCAAATAATGCTTCAAATTCTTTAAACTCGGCAATTTCTTCCTGTAGGGATTGGTTCATAGCAACCTTTGCCATACGTTTGATAATCTTTTTAGGAACTTTTAAGTTATCAAATGTTACATCAACGATTTCTTTAATCTGATTCTGTTTAACTTTGATGTTATACATATGTTCGTTGATTTCGGAGATCGCACCTTTGAGTTCTTTGAGTTGCTTGTCGTCAAAGGTGCCAAATAGTGTTTGAATAGTTGGCATTAATTGAGTGCTCCTTGTAATTTACCAACAACATCCAAATAATCTTCATCAATTACACAATTTCCATTAATCAATCCAAGAATTGTTTTACCTTCTTGGTCACCTGAAGTTGCAGTAAAAACTACTACAACATGTTCAGGATTAACAGCAACTGGTCCTTTTGATACACCGTCAGTAAAAGTTATTAACATATTATTCTCCAATTTTAGTTTCTTTAGCTTCAAAAGCAATCCAGTATTGAATGTCATCCTTAGTATTCTTAAAGTGGCCAATACCCTTAAATGAAATCTGCACATCATAACTACCAGAAATCAATTTAATATTTTCTGTTTTAAATACAATGGTATATTTTTTACCATTACCTTCACCAACTTCAATGGTGTTTGTGTGTGCTGCGTTATTACTTGCATCAAAAGAAACCAAAGATACAGTATCACCATCAGACTTAACTGCAATGTGTGGTGAAGATAGAATACTTGTTGCCTTCATAAGAGCATCATAATCTTCAGCTGTCAAAGTGAATTGGCAATCAACCGAAGGAAGTGTAATCTCTTTCTCTGGAGGAGTAACAATCATTTCTTTGGCAGTCATACGGTAGTTACCTGAACGTTTGCCTGATTTGAAAACTACATCAGATTCGGTGAAGTGAATCTCTGAATCTTTGTAGAGACCTTGTACCGATAAGAACTCATTCAAATCATAGATACAGAATTCTTTTGGGAAATCATCCTTCAAAATGGCTTGTGCCAATACAGTCTTACTGGAAGATACGGTACTGAGTTTAGTACCTTTTTTGAATTGAATACCTTGATTAATGCTTGAAAAGTTTTTCAATACGGTTAGTGTTTCATTTGACAGCTTCATTTTACTTCTCCATTATTTAAAGAATACATTATATCATGTTCGTACAGAAACATCAAGCAGCACATTGCATGTGCCAAGTGATGTATACCTGATTCTGGATCGAACTGTTCACCTTGCTTCCATGCCCAAGCATGTCTTTGTAAGGCATCGAAGTACCGTCTTTTTGAATCTGGTACTTTTTGCCAATTATCTCGTTCGTATTTTTGAGCACCAAAAGTTAATACCTTTACAGTTTCTTCTAGTGCTAAAGGTGGTAACAAACCATATTCTAGTTTGCCACCATCAAACTTACGACCAACTTCTTTTTTGGCCATTACATTTCCCCAACGAAATTAGCAACAGCTGGCATATCTCCTTGGAAGTGATATGTACCAATATGTGATGTTTTCATCCAAGGACAGAGATGAATTTGTCCACCAATCTTACGCCACATTTGGCAGAACATATAATCTTCTGATAGATAGCGTTCAGAACCGCCACCAGTAATTGAATCTTCCGTATCAATAACAGTATCGAAGAAGGCATGAATGTATCGTGTGCCATCAAAGTGTGCTTGTCCAACATGGTCAGGTTTGTAACGAATTGTAGGATAAGCCTCTGTCATCTTTTCAAATACATTACGTTTAATCATCATGAAACCAGTACCAATTTCCAATACTTCTAAAGGTTCTGTTACAGAGAATTGTGCTGTGCCTTTAACAGGATTGAAAACATAATCACCAGTAACTTTTTCCAACATTTGTGGATCTAAATCAGGATTCTTTTCAATTGCTTTTTTAACAGCACGCCACTTGATGGCTTTCTTAGGATAAGGACCGCCAGACACATCTTTGTCCATCGCCAACAAAGCGATAACATCTTGTGGATTAAAGTTGATGTCCGAATCAATAAACAACATGTGTGTACATTCGGAACGATGAATGAACTCGTCAACCAAATAGTTACGAGCTCGTGTAATTAGGGACTCATTAAACAAGAATGAGAATTTTATTTGAATACCATATTGAATACATAAACCTTGTAAATCTAAACATGCTTTCATGTATAAACCATGATTTTGTCCACCATACATTGGTGTTGCTACAAACAGACTCTTTGTTTGTAAATCTTCTTTTTTAATTGATATTTCCATTTGGACTCCAAGTATAATAAACAAAAAAGAGGAGTCACCACAAGGTGAACTCCTCTCATAAAATTACAAATTAGGCGATGCTATGACCAGCAGCCAAGGCAGCTTTAACAAGTGCCTTAGTTGGAGTACCCAAACGGTAGTAAGTCACTTTACGACCATCTTCCAAAGTACGGCTGTTCGTATAGATTACGTTGCCTTCTTTGCGGAGTTCGTCAATGCGAGCAGCAACGTTCTGAATACCAAAACGGCGTTGTGCTTGCTTAGTAGTGAAAGTGTTGTAGCCAGAAGTTTGTTTCAAAGCGGCTAACATCTTTTGTTTTGCGGATAATGTTGTCATGTAATGCTCCATATTAAAGTTAAGTTAAAACTCGTCAAGTAACGAGAAATCACAGTATATCACTCGGTATCACCTCAAGTCAAGCGTTTGAGTGGTATACTTTATTATCTGCCAACTTGTGGCAAATATTTTGCCTTGGTTTCTTCCCAAGACAGGTAGATAAGGTCATCATAGAATAAAGACTCGTATGAAACGGTATTCTTTTTCTGTAATTGCCTAATTCTACCTTTGGCATATTTGGTTTTCCAAATGTTTGCCAATGCTTCTTCACTGGTATCAAATGATTTCACCAGTTTATCTTCTGTAATTTCCTTACGAAGAAATTCATTTGTATTATTATATAGTGGAGAAAAATAAATTCCACGCTGATGTTCGGTACGAATGAGTTCTTTTGGTATCTGTAATTTAGAATAAGCAAAATTCAAAGAACGATTTTTGTGGTCCCGCTTGAGTGGAAGTCCTTGTTGATTCTTAGCTTCCCACCACTCGAAGTATTTTCTAGTGTGATTCTCTTTGATCCAATCAAACACCAATTTTTTGGTTGCTCTGCTTGGTTCGAAGGCAACTGAGCCAGAGGAGAACCCCATCGGGTTCCAATGTTCGAGTCCATCATACTGAGATAATCCGCCAGCTTTAGTTTTTCCGTAGAGAGAAGTTGTAGTAACTCCTGCGAGGACATCTCCATATTGTTTTTTCCAATCTGCCTGAACTGTATCAGATAAACACATCAATGCCAATAATTTACCACCCATGTAGTTATAACCAAGTGGTTGTAGAGGAACGATGGTGGATCCAATCGCTGTGTGATTAATCATGTGTTGTTGTGTCTTAACGTCTCTCGACCATCCGATTGCATTATCACGTGGAGTAAGGTCTAAAAAATCAGAACTGATACAGATAACACCAAGATATTTACCAGTTACTTCATCGGTAAGAATATAAAATAGGTTACGACCAATGTTACTGTTATTCTTCATTGTGGAAGAAAAAGTACGAACGGCATTCCAAGTTTCGGCATCAGGACCATTTGAAAGAACCATCTTAGGTTTCAATTTCAAAAAATCATCTGGTTCTTGTGGTACCCAAAAGTTTGCTTTTACTTTATCGACTAAAGTTTTTTGTTCGGGATTAATCATCTGTACTTCAGAACCCCACAATGTTGCTACTTCTTGTACAGGATATCTTTCTTTAACTTCACACCATTTTTGGTACAAAGTATATTCACGAACGTCCATTTGAGAAGCATAAGTTAAATCCTTGATTAGGATTTCTTTCATTGTATCTTCATCGATATGTTCGAACTTAGAGGAAGGATTGGCCTCTGACCATTCCTTCCATTGTTTCTCTACAAACTCAATTGGTGTTGCCATAAAATAATATTTCCATATAAATAAAGGTGTAGGTCACGGAACTGCGAATTCCTACCTACTCTATGTCATCTACTATAACATAAGGACACAGCTCATGTCAAGTATATATTCAATATATAAAATAACTAATACCATTAATGGTAAGGTATACATTGGATTTGATTCAAACTGGCCAAATCGGCAAAAATCTCATAGATATTCGTTAGACAAAAGAAATCAAAAACTATATTGTGCTATGCGAAAATATGGTTGGGATAAATTTGTTTGGGAAGTTATATACCAATCTAAAGACGGAAAACATTGTTTAAATGTTATGGAATCATTTTTTATAAAAGAATATAATTCATTCAAAAAAGGTTATAATCTTACGATGGGTGGTGAAGGTACATTAGGTAGACCGACCACAGATACAACCAAAACCAAAATATCACAAGCACTTAAAAATAAACCTAAATCAAAAGAACATTTACAGAAAATGTCAGAAACTAGAAAAGGCAAAATTCCATCTTCAGAAGCTTTGAAAAAAAGGTCAGAATCAATGAAGCGAACTTTACAACTTAAACGAGATTTACTTCAATCCAATTTTCTTTAACATTTTGTTTCGTTTTTTCAAACCTTGTTGTAAAGCCAATGGTTTTACTCTTTCGGTATAAACTATACCGTTCATATGATCCAATTCATGTTGAAAACATCTAGCAGAAATGCCAGAAAAAGTGGCACCTTTCCATTCACCATTAAAGTCTTGGTATCGAACACCAATTTCTGCCGGACGTGTAATGTGTAATCCCAATAACGGGAAAGAAAGGCAACCTTCTGCTAAATGTGCCGTTTCTTTCGAGACATTGATAATTTCAGGATTAAAAAATGCCACATAATCATCGCCTGTACCCATTACAAATACACGATGTCTAAATCCACATTGATTGGCAGATAAACCATAACCTTTATAATATTTACAAGTTTCAACCAAAGTGGAAGCAAACTCATTTGGATTAACCGGTGGATTTTGAAAATCAAATTCAGGCAAAGCCTGTTTCAACATTGGATGATTTTCTGGTAATAAAGGAAATAGTTTTGCTTGTGGTATTGATTCAGCTCGACCCTGTGCAACTACTTCTTCTGTGTTATATTTAAATAATTCTTCACTCATTTTGCCACCTGACTAAAATTGTTTTTCTTTTCAAATTTAATGATGCTCCGGAATTTGTCAAAGAGTTGGTCACCTTTATGTGAAATAACAAACACATTGGTATCTGTTCCCATCTCATGAATCAACTTCAAGAACTCCTCTGTACCAACACCATCTAAACTACTATCAAATACTTCATCCAAAATCAACAAGTTGGTATTTGTTGAATTCTTTAGCTTAGCAATTTGGCGCCATGTAAATAATAATGCCAAATCAATACGCATTTTTTCACCTTCTGAGAAGTTGGCATAACCAAAATCATCACGGTGCCTACTCTTAATTGTTTCTTCAAAGTTTTCGTTGATATTGAAGTTCACAAAGAAGTCCATGGCATTAAGGTACTTGTTAATCAATTTGTTCATGATTGGTAAGTACTGTCGAATAATCTTGGTCTTGATGCCAGTATCTTTCAACAATGATGCTGCAAACTCATAGTATTGTTTCTCTGTGGCTAATTCTTCTTGCTTTTTAACCAAATTTCCCAACTCTGTTCTAAGTTCTTTGAGTTTTGCATTATCGACTTCGAGCGAATCCTTGTGTTTAGACAAAGCCTCAATTTCTCGTTGGAGTTTATCAATGAACTTATGTACCGCTGATATGGTTGAATTGTGTTTGACAATTTCATTGTTGTGTGCTTGAATGTGTTTAACTATTTTTTGGATTTCTTCGATACGTTGGTTTGTTTCTTGGATTTTTGTTTCAATATCCTGGATTCCAACTCCAATTTCTCCTTTTGTTTTATCGATTCCACTAAGCTGGCTACGTCTGAAGGTGTCAGCAATACTTTGTTTGCAGGTTGGGCAGTCGTGGTTTTCTTCATAGAACTTGGCTTCCTTTTCTAGTTTCTTTAAACGAGATTCAAGTTTAGATTCCAATTGTAACAGTTTGGAACTTTTCTTTTCGATTACCAACTTATCGTTGATTTTTGAATTAAGTACATCAATGTGTTTCTGGATTAATTCGATATCTTTTTGTAAAGTATATACCTGGTCTACTGATTGTCTAACTTCTTCTTTCTTCTTTTTAATTTCTTCATCACTACGAGTTTTGTGTTCTTCGATGGCTTGCTTCTGGAAGTTAATTCGTTCAGAAGTTAAATCCATTTCATATTTGGTCTTTGTGGAAATGTCTTTGATTGCAGTCATCTTCTCTTTAACCACACCATTCATTGATGAGAAGATACCAATGTCTAATAAGTCCTCAATGATTGCTCGTCTATCACCAGGCGACAATTGCATAAATGGAACAAACGAGGCAGAACCAAGAATAACCACTTGTGTAAACGATTTGAAGTTTAATTTAAGAATGAACTTCTCTAGGTGTTCTTGGTAGTCTTTTGCTTTGGCATCTTGGTCAACCATCACACCATTACAATATACCTCAAAGATGTTTGGTTTAATACCACGAATTACTTTGTATTGTTTTTTACCAATAGCAAATTCAATCTCAACTACAGCTGCCTGATTGTTAATTGAATTTATAAGTTGTGGTTTGTTAATCTTACGAAATGGTTTACCAAAAAGACCAAAACATAAGGCATCCAAAATTGTGGATTTACCCGCACCATTATTACCAATGATGAGTGTATTTGGTGATTTTTGGAAATTGATTTCCGTAAAACTTGCTCCGGTGGATAAGAAATTCTTCCAACGAACTTTTTGAAATATAATCATATTAAATAAATTTAGGTCCTAATGCCCACACCACAAGAGATTTTCTGGTACCTTTGGTTACAGGAGAAACTTTATGTAACAAAAAAGAAGGAAAACAAATAACTTGGCCAGCCTTCATATTAGGAACGGCAACCGCATGTTTTTCTTCAGCCAAATTGAAACATAAATCTCCACCTTCAAAATCTACACCAGGTTCATTCAATAATACTGTCAATGAAAGTTTACGAGTTCCCGAAGAATCAATTGGTTTATTGAGACCCATAATTGTATCCATATGGAACTCTTGCCTACCATTCTCATATCCTTCATATTCACCATATTGAAAATAATCATATCCATTTAAATTGAAATTATAGAATTGATTGTTCAATGAATCAATAATCATATTCATTCGGTCAAAAATCCAGTTGATGTTTTCATTTTTGGCATCATAATTATACATCTTAATATTTGACACACGCACAGTTTCATCAACATGACTCTTACTGTTTTGACCGTTTTTTTCACCATAAATTGCGGCACGATCTACACCATTCTTTGAAAAATAATCACACATAATTTTCAATTCTTTTTCAGAGAATGCATTGTCCCAATAAGTCCAAGGATAGAATATGTTTTCTCGTTCTTGAGGATTATTATGAATTGTTTTGTACACTAAGCTTGTTCCATGTTCAAAGCTTCAACGTATAATTCTTTCAATACGTTTTTTAGTTTATCATTATCAATATGTTCTTCTTTGATACCATCTACAAACTTATTAATGATTGTGATAGTATCTTCAGCTTCATTAATCATATCATCTTCTACGCCTTCTGTCAAGTCAGCAAAGTCTTCCGCAATGGTAACATCGATTGGGTTGACTTCATATAACTTTGCCATAAACTTGTCAAACAGATAGGGATTAGTTTTGTTGAGTACCACAACTTTAACATATGTACCGGCAAACTTGGTTAAATCTTTATTGTTGATTTCGGTAATAGATTCTTCTTTATCATCATAAACGATTCGATGGAACATTACATTAGGGTTTTCAATGAATTCCAAACTACGATCAGCCAAATCAAATAAATGAAAACCCCTTGGATCATTATAATCCTGCCAGGTAAGCTCGTATGGGTTTCCCAAATAGTGAATATTATCCGAATGGGAACGGTGGTGATAATGACCAGAGAACACCATATCAAAACGTCTAAAAATTTCACGATTCAATCCTTCATGTGATGGCATGCCACGATTCATGGCAAAACCGGCAATTTCAAAATGACCCATACAAATATCAGCAGAGGTTTCTTTCATTGTTTCCATAGAAGATTCATAGTTCTCTGGACAAATCCAAGGCATCATACAGATTGGATATTTGAACTTATCACCATCATCTGTTAGGTAAATAGTGCAAGGTTCATCAATCACTTGAATATTAATATATTCTTGTAATAATAATCTAACTGAGTTTACTTCGTTGGTATTTTTGAAATAGGTATCATGATTGCCGGCAAGCATAAAGACTTTGATATTTTTTTGTGCCAGTTTATCAAAGAACATCTCACGTGATCTTTTGTATGTAAAAAAGTTTACATATTTACGTCTATCAAAAGTGTCACCAAGAATAAGAACAGTATTGATACCATTTGCATCCAAAGTAGGAAAGAAAGTATCTCGGTAAAAACGTTCATAATAATCTAGAAAGTGTATTGAATCATTTCTGGCACCGAAATGTGTATCGGTTATAATGGCAACTCTCATAACAATTTTGAACCTTTTTTTCTATTCTCACGCATAGTTATAATTTGTAAATTATTTTCATGATGCAATCCACCTTCAGAAATAGGTATAATATGATCTACTTCGTGTGGTATACCCGTTGTATCGCTTATTTTCCGACACTCGGCATAAATTTCTTTTATTTTATCAAAATTTGCATCATTTGGCAATTGGTTTTTAATTCTTGCTCGCCTTTTTGCCGATTTGTTTGTATTGGCAATTTTTCCTTTTGGTGAAGCATTATATTTTGTGTCAATTTCTTTTGCTTTATCTTTGTTATTTTCCCAATATAAATTTACTTTTTCTTTGGTTCTATACTTCGACATCAATTCATTATTATATAATTTGTGTAGGTTTCTTTTAATATTACATTCTACGCAACTATAACTAGAAACGTGTTTTTTGGTTGAACCGCAACATTTACAAGGAATGCCATCATAAGTTTTTTCACCATTTAATATGGCTTTTTTTCGGTTTTCTTTTGAGGAAACAGGATATTGGTTAGACAAAATATACTCCAAAGTGTTTTATATATTTATACACTTTGGTGCTTTGACTTTAGTTCCTGTCTGGCTTTTTGGTTGAGACATCTTCATAATATTTGATTTCAAGTACTGAGCCTACTGGTTGTTTATTGGCAAACAAAGTTGCCTCGAATAAGGTAGGAAAGGATTTAAACCTTAATGATCCACCTGTTAAAGTATAAGATATTTTGTACATTATATCATTCTCCTAAAAACTTTTCAATCCCTTTTGGTTTCTTTGCCACTTTTTTATTCTCTTTAGCCACTTCATAATTCTCAATAAATTCGGATATATTATCGTATAATTCGAATTGTCTTGTGGTACCATCTTCGAGTTCCATCATTTCCATTTCATCCAAGATACCCATTTGTTCTGTGGCCTTGTATTTTACATAGGTCTGTTTTTTTTCTTTTTGTATCCTACGGAGGAAGGCATAGTAGATAATCTGTGTGAAATAGGCAAATGGATTCTTAGACTTGGTTGGATCAAAGTTATTAAAGTACATTAAACAGTTTTCAATACCATCTGCCATCATTTCATCACGATAGGTATAGTTAATGAAGTTAGGTTTATGCGATAGTCCTTCGGCAATCTTCATGAAACACTCTCCAATGTAATTTGGAATAGCTGGAGGTGGAAGTTTATTCTTCTTTGCCTCTTTTGCTTTTGCCTGATACTCAATCAAAGCCTGTAGAAAGTCTCCGTTATTGACGTATTGTTTTGGTTTCTTTGGTGCTTTAATTGTAGGTGTATTCATGTTTGCCATAGTTAAGTGTTGACAACCGCTTGACAAACCGTTAGTATCGAGTATGTCCTTGGTTGAAAGTAATAAAGGATTAATTAATGTAATGTATCTCCATGATTAATCATGTCTTGAAATGCTTCTATGATTTCGTCAGTATTAAATTCGTCCACAATGTTTTTTGCCGATAACAAGTCTTTAATTTTTTGTACAGTATTCAGATAATATTCACGAAGTTCATCATTAGGTTCCATTACACAAAGAATATCTTTAGGTTCAATTGTAATTTCATTTTCTTTAATTAGTTGTACAGGTAACCAATGATTCATAACAAGTCCAGCTTCTCTACCACGAAAGTCAATACCAACCGACATAGGTTCGGAAACTTTATATTGACCAACATATTGTTCGGATGCATTACCAATGATATCTTCACCTGATGTTAAACGGAGAATTCTAATCATTTTTTTAGACCTATCTTGTAAATTTTAAATGGAAAGGCTTCTTCATTATATATCTTAGTTCTTTCCACAAAGTGTTTTAGTGTATAGTTCATGTGTTTGCCGACTCTAAGGTCGTCTGCGATGTCATAGAGAGTTGCAAGTTCTTTTCCTTCACTCTGTCGTAGGCCTCGTCCAATACTTTGCAAAGTTCGGATGCTCGATTTAGTTGGCATTGCAAAAATAATGTTATGCAAATTCCTGATATTAATACCAGTACTAAAAGTGCCAAAAGAAGCCACAACAATAGCGTCATTTTCAATCTCCATAATTCGTCTAATTTCTTCACGGTCTGAAGCATCTACTCCACCGTGTACAAAGAACACTTTTCTATCACCCAACAACTTCGTGTCTCTAATCATATCATACAGTATTTTGCCATGTTTGTCAACCATTTGATATAATACAAGTGTATTTTTGCCTAAGCTAACCGCAAGATTTTTAATGAATTTATTTCTGGATGCATTTGAAATGAGATAATCAATTTCTTCGGCATAATTTTTATCTTTCATTCCTTTGGATATCTCATCATCATGTTTTAACACAAGGCATTTAATTTCAAAGTTGGATACTTCACCTTTATCAATTAATTGTTTTGTAGAGATTACTTTTTTAACGGTACCAAATAAACCTTCTAATACAAGCTTATGAGTTTTGGTTCCGTCAAGAGTACCAGTAAGGCCAATACGGTATTTGGCATTGACACAATTTGTTAAAATGGAAGTAAGTGATTGTGCTTTAAAATTATGTGCCTCGTCTCCGATTACATAATCAAATTGTTTGAAGTATTCTGGTGGCATCTTGTAAAGAGATTGCCATGTGGAAATAGTTAAAGGCTTGTCTGTATCTTTTTCTTTGCCTTGGTAAATACGGTGTACATGTTTTTCCATAGTACCATCGTTATAGTCACCAAAGTCGGAGAATAATTGCTCAACGAGAGAAGTTGTAGGAACAATTACAAGACCTTTTAAATTTTGATATTGCCAGAGTTGTCTAAACAACATGTAGATAATGAGAGATTTTCCGCTAGCGGTTGGAGATAAGAGTAACGCTCTTCTGTTTTGCATTGCGTGAATAAAGGCAGCAATTTGGTGTTCTCTAACTTCGATTGGTTCTCCACGAGCATGTGGATTAATTTGTGTGATAAATTTCTTTGCATGATATTCTGAATATTCGTCTTGTATACCGGTTACAGAATCGTAACCTATTGTGTAACCCCTTGACTCAGCAAACTGTTCAATGTAATCTAATAAACCGGTGTATATCTGATTACTTCTTAAATCAAACAAACGAATTTTTCCATCCCAAATTCTGTTCTTAAATGCTGGAACAAACTGGTAACCAGGTACAAAGAATGTGAAGAACTCGGATAATTCCTGAGCCACATGTTTTTCACATTTAACTTTTAAATATACCTCATTTACTTTAGAAAGATAGATATCAGACATTCACAATTTTCATTTTTTTATCAAATCACTTCTTGTTTTGTTTGCCCAACTCAATTTCGTTGCTTCCGACAACAAAGCTCTTTTATTAGGATTTAAATTGGTTGAACCTGCACATTTTCTACTACAATATTTTTGATGTATGTTATAACCAGGATTAAAGTATTCTTCACAATTTACACAATATCTACTATGGTCAACTTTATTTTTTCTTTGTGCTGAAAAATTATTACCTTTTATTTTTTCGGATCTTCTTTTTGAACCTTGTTTTTGTTTTTCTGTTCTATTTTCACCAGTTAATAATGACTTTGGACTAACTTTGCCTTTTCGTGAAGGTGGAATATCACCACCTTTATTAATGTTCCAACCAATATTCTCAGATGGCCGATATTCCGTTTCTATTTTTTTCGCTTCATTTTCGTTCAAATTTCCAACAAGCTTTACTATTTCTACATCTTCTTTTCTACACCGATTTTTTAGATGTTTGTTTTTATTGTTGTGTTTATGTTCTTTGAATCTTTCTTCCACTTGTTTTGAAGTAATACCAACATAACCTTCTTTAAAAGGGTCTTGGTGTTCGGAAGATTTTATCCAATAAACTGTATACATAATATTATTTATAACAAATGAAATCTATGAGTTGCTAGTTTCCACCTATAAATCGTTCCCATTGGATAAAATCACGCAACTGAAACGTCCTAGACTTTAATTCACTCATAATAGATTCGATTACCGATACCGCTTCTTCGTGGTAAACTTTTTTTTCTAATAATTTAATCAAATGAGCATCCGCCTCAAGATAGGCATTAACATCCGTTTTCAATACAAACTGGAAAGGTTCCCATCCGTATTGTTCCAGTTCTTCTTTGTCCATTCTACCAGCATAATAGTCCAAACGAATCTTACGCATACGAAGATAGTCAAAGTGTGCCTTCTTAGAGGCAATCTTATGTTTGGTTAATATTGAGAGGTACTTGTTGTGTAGTTTAGGAATCTTCAACAGTTCTTTACCAGGTTCAGTCTGGTCTATATCTGCGTCTGCTTCCCAATACTTTAAGATTTGTTCTAAATTTTCCATAATATTTTCAATAGTTTAACATGCTATTCTACATGTTAACATACACCATGTTATTGTGTCAAGCCTATGTTAAGATGATACATCCACAAAATTAAAGAAATCAAATTTGAATGTGGCATCAGCGGTAATAATATCATCTGCCGATTGACTAGAATCAAAGGTAACATCGGATAATGAAGTTGGAAACATATTCTTAAATTCCACTCTAAGAATAGGATTGTTTAATGCCGAAAGAACTGTTAAAGTACCATCTGAATAATAGGACGGTTTCAATCCTTTTTGTGGTGCCAATGATTGTAATCTTTTACGTTCAGCAAAACTTTCTGGTGAAGCAATCTCACGAAACCATTGGTGTAATTCTTGCCAGTTATTCATTTGTTCATCCACCAAGAAATGGATGTTAAATGGGTTGTATGTCATTTTATTGCCTGGTGCTGATATGTCCAATGTAGGAGTATTCAATGGTGCCTGTCCTAGACTGACTCCTGGTATATTGGCGGCTTGGCAGAAAAAGGTCGTATTAGGTAACCGAGTAAAAGTTAATAGAAACTTTGTCGGTTGTAATAGATTGGTGTTCTGTGGGGTTCTAGTAAGTGCTGTCATACTAGTATTTATATGACCAAAAAAAAGACCATCCGAAGATGGTCTTTCAAATATTACTCTACGGTAACTTAATAAGTCCTCACCCGAAGGTGAGGTACTTTCGTTTATTACATCAAGTTTTTAACTTGGAAAATACGGTAGTAAACGTTGCTACGTGGAGTGATTTGGCTAGTTGCTGCACCATTGCTCAAGATACCTTTAGCGAATGGGTTAGGAACCATACCGTAACGAGTTTTGAAACCAATCTTAGGTTGGAATGTGAACTGGTCTACAGCACGAACCATTTGGAGCGGAACGTATGGGCAATAGAACAAACCAGCATCGTATGGGCTAGAACCTTTGTAACCGATTGTAACCAACTCTTGATTTGATGTGTAACCACCAAAGTATGGGTCGATATAAACCTTGATACGGCCATGTAACAAACCAGCAAATGTATTGCCTGTGTCATCTACTTGCAAGTCAGCTTGGAGAGCAGGTGTGTAAGAAAGAACACCAGCCATTGCCATTGCTGAAGCAACGTCAGAAGAAACGATCAATACGTTACCTTTACCCCTACGAGTCTGCTTGGCAATAACGTTAGCGTCACGTTCGATTTGGAAAATCAAACCTTTGAAACGCTCAACTGACCAACGACCGTTAGAGTCTGTATCTAAGTCAAATGTACCAGCATTTGTTGTGCCATATTGAGCACCTGGAACAGCGGACAAGTAGATAGTACGGATAACTTCACGGTTGATTTCAGAGAGGATCTCTGTTGACAGAATGTTAGACAATTCTGTTTCAGCGTCAAGACCATGAATTGCTTTTAAGTCTTGTGCCAATTCAAGTGAGTACTCAGCCTTCAAAGCACGTGATTGAGCAGTTACAGTAACTTTCTCAATTGTGAACGCCATTTGTTGGAATGGGTTAGAATCAGTTGTACCTAATTGTTCAGCAGTAGCTGTAGGGATGCCAATACCAGTTGTGAATGCGTTAGCAGTCAATGAAGCAACAGGGTTAGTGATTGTATCTGTTGTACCTGTACCTTGGAAACCGTATGGGTTAGAGGCAGAAGTAGTACCAGAGAAATCTGTGTTAGCTTCGTTGAAGAATGCTTCAACACCACTTGATTGATTTTGATACAATGCACGCATTGCGAAAATCAAACCAGTAGGACCAGTCATTGGTTGTACACCAGCAACGTCATAAGCGATCAAGTTTGGCAATGAACGGCGTACCAAAGAGATCAAGATTGGGTCAAAGTTAGAAACACCACCACCAACGTTAGTTGGACCAGCAGAGTAAGTTGTCTCATTCAACTGAGCAGCATCTTGATTCATCGCTTGTTGTTGATTTTCCAAAACGAGTGCTGTAACAGCCTTCTTGTATGGGTCTTTAATGGAATCTAATTCTGGATGTTCCAGAACTGGAGCCCATTTCTTTTGTAGTTCTTCGGTCATATACATGTTAATTTTTCCTTATTGTTGTATATTTTACTTGAGTGTTTTAGAAATAGTTTTGGAATATGCTTCCATAAGTGGATCAGCAGACGTAGCTACCGTCTTGTCATCTTCCACTAATACTTCGTCTAATGCTGAACTGTCGGCAACTTTGATATTTGCTTTGAAATATGATTCTTTCAAAGTATCAATTTTACTAACAAATTCGTCCTCAGTAGTGAATTCTACGTTCTCTGCGAGCGATTTTAACTTCTCTACTTGGGTTTGAGTCAGGCCTTCACACGCTGTGTAGATAGCCTCAATTTTTTTCTGTTCATTTAAAGATTTAGTAAGTTCAATACCACGAGCAATTTCTTCGTTCAAGGCAGACTCTAAATCTTCAATTCTAGTAGACAAACCTTCAACAACATCTACCTTTTCGGCAGGAATGTCAATGTAGTGTTCTACGAATAGGTTACGTAAACCATCGATAAATTCTTCTGTGATTTCGGCACGGAGACCAGATTCGATAGCAATTTCGTTATCTTTAACCCATTCTTCTACCATATAGTTGAGGTAATCATCAACCTTGGCAGCCAAATCTTCTTTGATTTCTTCAACGGCAGCTTCGAATTGTTCAAACAATTCTGCTTCAGCAAGAGCAACAACTTCTTCAGCACGAGCAATAACGGCAGCTTCAAAAATTGTAGCAGCTTTAGTTACGAATTCTTCAGAAAGGTTTTCGCCTTCTAAAAGAGCATCCATATCTTCTTTGATCTTTGCTTTGTTAATCATTTTCTTGATAAGTTTTTTATCTTCAGCTGCATCTTCGTGTTCTTCTTCAGATACCAAATTGCCTTCAAGTTCTGTTTCTTCTTCATGGTATGATTGGAATGTAGCACCTGGGTTCATAGACATAGTTTGCTTTGGTTTTTTACCAGCAATACGGTCACGAATAGCGTCCATATGTGTAGCAGGTTCTTGGTGAGCAACTTTAAGATCAGCACGACCCATAGTTTCTTGTGGTTGACTTTTGAGTGTACGAATACCTACACCGTCTTTTTCGGAACCAACTGGAGGAGTAGCACCTGGAGGAGTTGCTGATGGTGTGCCTTTTGTGTAATCTGGCAATGCATCTGTTTCTTCTTCTGGTGAGTGACCAATGTCACCTACGTCTTGTTGACCTGTAACGGTAGATGTTGGCAAACGATCTTCACCAACTTCACCTTTTGGATGATGATCTTCGCCACGCTCGCCTTTTTTCTTGGCAATGTTGCTGTCAAACGTTTCTTTTGAACCTTCAGCCAAGATTGCTTTAGCGGCTTCGGACAGATTAAATTTTCCCATTTTGAAAATCTCCTTGATTTATTGGATATATTTATATTTAAAGTTTTTTCATGAAGTTTTCAAATATGTGTAGACTAACTTCTTCAATCTCTCTACGTGAAGCTTTGCGAATTTGTTGTATCGCTTTTGAGTGATCCTGTTCAGTCCAAACACCATTGACTAACATCCATTCTTTACCTTCCATGATACCTTGTACAAAAGCACCAGGTGCGGAAGGGTCTGCTACAATATCTGCCGCTGTGGCTAGATAAAAATCGTTCTGAACAACATTAACGCCGTTAACATTTTTCAATGAACCCATGCCTCTTGATGAAACTCCCAATTGTGCGCCACCTTCAATAAGGCTTCTGGCAATTTGTCCCATTGGTGTATCAAGAATTTTTGCTTTACCAATCCATTGTGTACCATCTTCTCTTAGACCAACAATCATGTGTGATACACGGTCTAAGTTAATGGTTGGAGTGTCTGGATGACCAAGTTCTCCAAATGCACGATGTTTGTTAATGTATTCTTCAGTATAACGATGAACTTCTTTTCTCATTGTACTATATTCATATAAACGACCGTTTTTGTTTTTCTTTTCGGAAACAAGAAAAGGACCTTCAATAAAGAGTTCTTTTTTACCATCTGAACCTTCGGTAATATAATTTACCGTTTCGTTGATTTCTTTAATTAATTTCATGGTTCTTAGTGACCTTTAAATTATGGTTTTAAATTATACGGAGTATAGTTAAATGCAGCAGGATCATTAAACTGACCACGTTGATACATTGAGTTGTTTTTACGTAAAGTAATAATCAATGTATATGCACTATTTGCAGTACCGCCAGTAGTTTGAATACCAATATCTCCGTTACCAATAGTGTTGGCACGTACACCATCACCAGAGTTATTCATAATAGAAGGCAACTGTTCACCAAGTCCAAACTCACCTTGTAAGTTTAAATGGAAAATGGTTGCTGAGTTAGCATAAGCAGATGCCGCAGTACCTGTGTTATTACCTGACCAAAATATTTCCACGCCACCAATATTTGATGTTGGAAAGTTTACGTAATATTTTACACCAGTTAATTGTAAATCATAATATGGTAAAGCAGTATTACTTAAACTGGCCGAAGTGTGTAATAAAACACCATTAGCATCTAAAGCACTAGATAGTGTGTTTGCTTGAATACGAGAAACATTCAATTCTCCACCGGAAATACCGTCAAATACACCTGTCAATTTAATGATGGCGTCAGTTTGAGTATCTCTAAGAACTTGGTATGTAAATTTATTTGACATATTATGGCTTCAAGTTATATGGTGTATAGTTGAATGCAGCAGGATCATGGAACTGACCACGGTCATAGTAAGCATTGTCTTTACGTAATTCAACAATTAATGTGTAAGCACAATTAGCAACTAAACCAACAGTTTGTACACCAATATCACCTGTAGCACCAACAGCGTTATTTTGAATAGTAACCATACCTTGTTCTTCTGAATATTGACCACATAGGTCCATATTAAAGATAGGTTTGTTATTTGCTGGATTGGAAGCAGACCAGAACAACTCAACATAACCTTTTTGTTGTGAAGCAATATTGTAACCAATTCGTGAAATTGTGATACCGTAATATGGTAATGCTGTGTTACTTACACTCAATGAAGTATAAAGAGGAACATTATTGGCATCTAAAGCGCCAAACAAAGTGTTTGCTTGAATACGAGAAACATTATTTTCTTGGCCAGAACCATCAAAGTTGGCCGTTAATTTAATAACGGCTTTCTGTGTAGTGTCTTTTAAAACTTCGTATGTATAAATGTTGGCCATTCTTTATCCTATTTAAATTCTTCTGGTACTGATGTGGACCATTGCATTGCTTCATATGGTACTGTCACATATTTATCTATCTTATCCACATAGTATAATGCCACACGTTGTCCATTTGGAAACTGACGAACAGATTTCCTTTTCATTATTAAAACCGAAGGAGGATCCATAGTCTTTTGACTAGGACTCTTGGCTTCAACCATGAATTGTTTAAGCGTTTTCATCCGAATTATCTTGGTTGAAATAATTTTGTGCCACGGCTTGTTTGGCTGCTTCAATATGAGCAGTTACTTTGTCGTGAATAGTAGCATATAAGGCGTTTCTAAACTCAACACCGTTATCTTCCATTGCGTAATCTATAATTTGTCTTGTATCCATTTGAATCTCCTATCAAAATATTTATAATAACTTATTAGGTATTAGTTTTTTTGGCCGCTTGTTTGGCCATTTCTGCTTCGTGTTCTTGGTCTAATGGGTGTTGTGGTTGACCTGGTACTTGTGACATCATTTGTTGTTGTGCCACGTCATTCATAACACCAACTGGTAATCCAAGACCTGCTTCTTTTTCTTCATCCATTTCTTTCTGCATTTCACCAATCTCATCATCGGTTAAACGAAGAACATTACGTTGAATCCAAGACTGTGAGAAATAACGTCCAGTATAGGCATCAACAGCACTCAACAACTGTAAACGGTTAGTCATCAACTCAGCTTCTTTTAATTCTGTAAAGTTGTTGTCACGAATAAAGTCAAAGTGGATGTCATCTTGGAATTCTTTCCATTCATCATTTGTACAAATACCTTTAAGTACACACTGGACACGGAGTGCCTGATCGAACATATCGGTAAATTTACTGCGCAACTTCTCAACAAATCGTGAGAATTTAATTTCATCACGGGTAACTTCTGTTGAACGACCTAATGAGAAACCAGAAGATTCTGGATTTAAACGTGAGATAGGTACGTTAAGTGATTTGTATAATTTCTTTTCGAAATACTTAACATCTTCCAGTTCACCTAAGTTTTGGCCACCAGGTAATGTAGAAATCTCTGTACCTTTTCCACCTTCACGGCGTGGCAACCAGAAATCTTCTAACATAGAAAGGTGTTTACGGTCATCACGAACTTCACCAGTATTTGAATCGTATACCAGTTTGTTCTTATACTTGACCATGATATCACGAAGGTATTGTTCCGCTTTTAATTTTGGAAGGTTACCCACGTCAATATAAAAAATACGGCGTTCAGGAGCACGACTGATACGATAAATGACTGTGGCATCTTCAATCATCCTTAACTGGTTAAGTGGCTTAATTGCTTTGTGTAAGTACGATAACACAACTGCCCTACGACTGTCCATAAGACCAGAAACAACGGAGATGATGGAGTCAGTAGTAATACGTACACCGATAGGTCCAAAATTTTGAGACGATCCTGTAGTCACCTTGTCATTATAGATGTAGTATTCATTTACCACATTCATAACATCCACACCAGTACGTTCGTCTTTTTGTTTTTTGATTTCACGAATCTTACGGAGTTTACGAGGATCGATATAACGGAGTTCTTTAATACCTGCCGCTGGATTTTCTTGGTCAATAATGATATGGAAGAATAATCGTCCATCCACATAATATCTACGGAATAGGTCCTGTGACATACTCTTGTAGTTTAATAATCGGCAAATGGTATCAAATTCTTTTTTGATAGCATTTTTAATTTTGTCTGGCTGTTGTAAGTTGTCCAGAACCAACTTGATTGTAGTACCATCATCATCTTCGCATATGGCTTCACCAACGATATCATCGATTGCCGATTCAATCTCTGGTTGCATTGCCATTTCACGGTAACGGGAAATAAGTTCTACGTCATTCTTGGCAGTACCGTCTAAGTCAACGTATGTGCCATAGTAAGCCGCAGAGGTAATAGTAAGAGCGCCATCGTCATTAGATGGTGGTGAGAACGATTGCTGGTCGGTTTTTTCCTTGTCGGATTCATCCCGAGCAATCGTAAAACCAAAGAGAGAGAATTTATTTGCCATCGTATTTTAGTCCAAATCAAAAAAACATAATGAAAGGGACCGTAGTCCCTTTCGTATAATAGTGTAAATTAACTGTCGGTTGAAGCAACGTTTGTCCAGTATTGGTATGCAAATGTTACTGAATATTCTTCAATAGCGTCATTTGAACCCCAATCTAAATCAATCGCACCTAAGTCAAGTGGGAACATTCCAACAAAGTTGTAAGCATTAATTGCTGAACCATCTTTACCGTATTGAGTAACTACAGCATCAACACTATATCCAGAAGGATTAGTTGCTGCGCCACTTCTTACGTTACCTGCATGACTATTGATAGCGTTCATCCAAGACTCAATAGAGTTACGGATTACGAAATCTTCGTCATTAAGGATCTGTAAAGTCCAGTCAGTAAATGAACGATTACCAGCAAATTTCATTTCACGACCAAAGTAGTAAACTGGTACAGTACCGACCGTTGAACCTGGTAACTGTGCTGTCTTGGCCATAAAACTTAATTTCTGGCCAGCCAGTGTGGAATTATTTGCGATTGTTGGAAATGTTAAAGTTACTTCAAACAGATTGGGACGGGCACCGTCACCAACCAGTTGAGACCTAAATTCTGTTACATTGAATGCCATTCTGTTTCTCCTATATCGTTAGTTATTTATTAGAACTGTCCAACGACTTCACTGAAATCAACACCAGTTCTTACAGCAACAAAGTTCAACTGGATAAAGTTGATAGAACGAGCAGGTTTAATGTAGATATCACCAACAAATTGATTAGCATCAACAACTTGTGGAGTGTTGTTTGTAGAATCACAAACCACTTTAAAGTCATAGATACCACGGCGACCCTGTACATCACGTAAGAATGGAGTTACCAAAGCAACAAATTGTGCTTGTGTAAAGGCGTCATTGAATTCAAACAATGAATATTGTGCTGCCTTAGCAATGGTTTTTTCCAACACAATAAACAATCTACGAACGTTAATACGGTCAAAAGCAGAAGGTTTAGATTGTAATGTTTTATCTCCATATAATACTGTGCCATTTCCTGGGAAAGTAGCAACAGGATTAATACCTAAAGAGTACAAAGCATCACGTTGTGCTTGAGCAGGATTCCATGCCAATTTAACAACGTTTTTCAAATTACCACGATTGAAACCAGCAGGTGAGAACCATGGATCTGTAACAGAGTCGGTGTATACACAAAGACCAGCAACGTCACCATTCAATGGTACCCAACGATATGTGTTGTTATATTTGTCAAACATGTATTTCCAACCACAGTCAGCAACAGCATATGATGTTGAACGGGAAAGTGAAGCATTCCATGTTGTAATATTTGAAACTTCATTACCTGATTGATTAACAACAGCAGAAGATGGAGGTGACAAGAAAGCCACACAATCTTTACGTAAATTGGCAATATTGTCAATTACATATTGTTGAACTGTTACATCAGCGCCACCAGTAAGAACTAAAGAAATATCAACTTGTTCTGGATTACTAAAATAACTAAAACCGTTTACATAATCGGCATCAGTAGTTGCTGCATCGGCACCAGAAGTCAGTCCTAAAGTAACGGATGTGGACAAATTGGCAAATGTTACGCCAGCTAATGAAGAACCCCATGTTGTAGCCGTATTTGAATACTGTGGAGGATCGATAGCGTACACATAATTTGATTTATTGTAAATTACATTTTTATAGTAATTTGAATTACCTAAAGAATCTTTAGCATCTAAAGCTTTAGAAACAAATGGATAAGTTTCCAATACTGTTCCTGCTGTACCGGTAAATAAACCATTTGTATCAATAACAGCAATATGCAATTCGTCATTTGTGGCATTAAGTGATGCTGCCTGAGCTGATGTGCCTGGAGCTCCAGTAAAGTAACTTCTGAATCCCCATGTACTAAATCCTACAGAGTCACAGATAGAAACTGAAAGTGAGTTACCTAAAGCACCTGGATATCTAGCAACAAAAGAACCGTATAGGTTATTATTGTTTGACATCAAATAAGAGGCTTGGAAAACATCTTTATTAGGAATGAATACCACATTGTTTGATGTAGCATTGTAAGATGCTGCGTTAGCTGAACGAACAACCTGTAGATTATTACCATATGCCAAGAAAGAGGCCGCAGTAAAGAATGAAGTTGCAGTATTTGTGTTTGGTTGACCAAACATTTTTACCAGAGTGAGTTCGCTGTCAACTAAAATTGATTTATTTACTGGACCCCATGTGAAATTTCCAGCAAAAGCACCGGCCGTAGTTAGTATCGAAGGAGTGACTGTTGTTAAGTCTACCTCTGAAACACTTACGCCTGGAGAGATTGTAAACGCCATTTGTTATCTCCTTGAATATTGATTTATTTGGCAGTTAAGATACCATACAGATATTTATGTAAGGCCATATTTAGAGATTTTTCATCATATCTCTAATAAAACCTGAATATATCTCACCACCATCGGCTACTTCCCATACATCACCATCATAAACCTCTAATCCAGGTCTATCTACACCGTTCTCAATGATTAGGGCTGGTAGTACTTCTTCATCATATTGATTCATGTTTTCCAACTGAATCTGTTTTCTCAAGTCATGGTTAACAATTTCTCTAAAATATTTCTGTGTGGTTGCCCACGCAAAAATTACTAAAGTCATTGCCATGTCATCATTAGCACCTTCTGCCGCAGCAAAAGATGTTTTGTGTTGCTCAAATGTGGTTAATTCGGAATATGTATCAAAATCGTTAATTAGAAGTTTGTCACCTTCAATCAAAGTTTTTAGGTTAGAGCAACCAACCTGTTTAACTTGAGTGGACATTTTCAGACCCATTTGAATACCACGAGCAAAACCAGCAGACAGTTGTTGTGGTTTCTTATTACCAGTAAATACTTTCAATAGGTTTTCATATTCCAGGTCAGCATGAATAAAGTCTGCCACCTGTGGATTATTATTAATTTCAACCAACACATAGGCATTGTTATAATACCTGGCGGCATTAACAATTACTGTTGGGAATAGAATTGGTGAAATAGAAGAACTATTATATGTGGCCACCTGTCGATATGGAGTGGTCGATATGTCGAATATAGAGAAGGCAGACGAGTCAAGGTTCTTACCTTCAGAGACGTCCACCGTCATACAGTAGAGGTGGTCTGTCTTAGAATCTTCTGTTTCTTTGACCGGATGTTCATAAATCTTCATCATGTCATGGTCAGCAATTGGATCCATGTACCTGATTTGTTGTAATTTACGTCCAGAAATAAGAGTATTAGATGATCCTAAGAACTCAGTTTCAAACTCCTGAGCAAACTGACGTTCAGAAGTATTACGGATAGTTTCTTCTTTCCAGGCCTCATCTCTACCTGGTACATGAGACCAGTGAATCTCAAAGTTCTTATAGTTGTTTCGACCTTCTAATGAATCCATCCATAACTTATAGAACAAGTTCATACCGTTAGGAGTAGAAACAATAATGATCTTGGAAGATTTACCAGAAGAAATTACAGGGTAAACAGAGTTAAAGAATTCGTGAGCAATGTTATTTGGTACGAAAGCAAACTCGTCCAAAAATACAATGTTAAATGATCCACCTCGAACGGCACTGGATGATGTAGACGCTGCAATTACTTTAGAACCATTCTCCAGTTCTACGTTACCTTTATTCCAAGTAACGATACCTTGTTGTAACCACATTGGTAAGTTTTCATAAGCGAGTTGATACTTGGCTAAAATATCTCTTGCTAATGAACCTTTGTTGGCCAGAACTGCCACGTTTTGTTGTTCTGTGAAAATGGTTGCCCATAATAAGTAACCAACTGTGGTGGTAGTTTTACCAACCTGACGAGGACATTTTGTGATGACGAAACGATTATCTTTAAAGAGGTTTAACATCTCTTTTTGAAAGTCCCACATTTTGAAGTTCATCAGACCTTCATCAACGTTGACAATCTTGATGTAGTTCATACAGAAATAAACAGGGTCTTTGGAACACTTAATGTATTCTTCTACCTGTTCTTCTGTAAAGTTTATCTGAACACCCACACGCTTCAAGAGTGGATTGTCTCTATACGAATCTATATTTTTAGCAACAGCCATTATATTCTTTCACATTTCCATCCACGGTGATGGTTGAATAATCCTCTAGCCACTTTACCCATAGCGCTTCGGTCCAAATCATTATTTTGACAAAATGTTGGTAAACCTTTAATGTGGTAAATTTTATTTTCTGGACTAGTTACTTTATATTGTTTTTTTAATTTTTCAACTCGTTTGTTTATCGTTTTAATTGACTGTTTATGTCCTAGTTTACTTTTAGATAAATTGGTTTTATGTTCTTGTGTTTTGGGTTTACTTAATTTTTTTCGTATTTCGTTGGCTTTTTCTTTTGTGTGTAGTTCGTCTAAACTTTTACCTTTTAGTGCAATACTTTTTTTTTCACAAGTTTCTTTTGAATGTTTTCTGCCGGTATTGGTATATTTTATTAATTCTATTATCAGTTCTTCTTTACCTATTTGGCCAGACAAACCTTTCCAAGCCAGTTCATCTTCCTTTCGACCATATTGTTCAAACAAAATTCGGTGTGCTTCCGCATGTTCTTCCACGGTCAACTCAACCAAATTGGATGGATCATCAGAACCACCTGCGTGTTTGGGTACAATATGGTGTTTATGTAAAACAACCATTATTCTTTACCTTTGATTAACTTATTCAACTCATTGGTTGAACCGATAAAAATTGCTTTGTCAATAGTGGTACCTGCTTTATCTTTTTTGGTATTTTCATCCATGTCACGCATTTGTTTTTGGATAGCCAATAATTCTTTGTTGGCATCAACCACGTTTTTCAGTAGAGTACCATAAACTTCAAAAGCTCTTGGATGTTGACCTGTTTTAGCAATATTCAGAATTTCTTCCATTGCTTCTTTGCCTTGGTCAATTAGACCTTGTAGGTTTTCTTTGGATTGTTCGTATGCGTCAGTTAAATCTTGTTGTAACTCTTGATTTCTACTTTCATTTTTAACTACCGGTAAAGATTCTTTTTTCTCTGGTACAATAGTAGGAGTTACATCAAAAATTTCTTCCATCGATTTTTCAAATTTATTCATATTATTTAAAATTTAATTATTTGTTTCCGTAATGCTGGTTATATATGTATAATTACTATTGGCTTCAGCGTCTGGCGGATTTGGCGTAACAATAATTTTTGCAAACTCTGATGGACTAACTTGATAAGAACCAAATACATAGTTAGCATTAGATGCTCTACCAATAATTGGTAAATCTGATACGAAATTACCGTTAATGTCGGTAAGTGTTAAATTATTATTTGACCAATCCACAACTTTACCTGATGCGCTTGCTGTTCCTGCTGAGTAACCTTGATACACCACTTCACCTACTTGGTATACACCTATACCTGGTGTTGTCATGTTGAATACAACAGAATCGGATTCAGAAATATCGTTTAGTATATTTGTAATAGAAGTTTTAATTAAACCAGCAGAACTAATATTACCAAATATGAAACCTTTAACTGTAAAGTTTAATGTCCAAATAATCATACGAGTTTCAATCGTATGTGCATCACCTTCATATTCAATTTCTTGATTGGCAGAATTTAAAATGATTGGAACTTCTTTAACAACTCCCATCTCAGGAATTAAATTAAGTTTAATGGTATAATCTGGAGCAAAATAAGGAATAATATGTTCCACAATTTGTGTACCATCTTCTATATTACGAACATAGATGTATAAATTAAAATCAAAATTATAGGGTACAGGATTATATTGTGATACAATACCAGAACTTGTCTGAGCAAAATTTTTAATATTAGTATTTTGTTTTCTGGTCGCATCGTATGTCAAACCAGACATTTCAAAAGACATTTTTGGTAATGTTGCTTGAACTTTTTTATCCAAATTTGGATCATCTTCAAGTCGTTTAACATACATTTCTTTAGCTGCATAAGCAATTGGCACAATCATTCTTTGCGCTTCTGATAAATCTGGATTGTAACGAACCAAGGTAATATTATCAAACAAATTACCAAAACCAACAACCAGTTTACGGATGACTCTATTGTATGTTGTATTTGCCATTAGATACTACCAAAAGGATTAGTTTCAGAAAAATCAATAATTGAATTTGCTGAAGTTGCCAAATAAGAATTATCGTAGTTTTCTTTCTTGGCTGGGTTGTTTAATGGGTCAAAATTGAGTAATGTATATTGTGCATTAGATGATGATCCAATAATATATTGTCCATCCAAGAATTGTCCTGCCACATTGTTTAATGATAATATATCATTTGTTTGATCCCAAGATTGTACAAAACCAACTGATGTAGCATTGGCCTGTGTGGTGTCAGGTGATTGATATACTAATTCACCAACATTATAGTTTAATCCGTTACTACCAGAAAGTGGTAAAGTAATCGAAGTTACTGTACCGCTGGTTTGATTGGCGGTTTGAATTCTATAATAAGTACCCGAAACAATCAGCTGAGTAAATGCTGACTCTGTATAATTACCATTAAGTATGTAAGAAAAAGAATCGCCAACTTGTAAACTGTTTAATGCTGTAGTAAAATTTCTATTTGTTGTATAGATGTCAACATAACCATTCAAAGACACCGCATTGGTCCAACTACTTGAAGTAAATGTAGTCAATGTTCTACTATCAACATTAAGATGTGTTGTGTAGGCGGAATCAGAAACAACCACATCAATATCGGCAACACCGGTTTGAATAAGTTCTTGTGAGTATTTGTATTTCTCTAAACTAAGTTCGTAAAAATATGGATATTTTTTACCCAACATATTAAAGTCTTTGTTGTGCTCTACAAACTTAATTTCAAATAGTTCACCAACACCATTGGTAACAGGAACATATACCAAATCACCTTCACGTGGTCTGGTGAATGTATTTTGTGGTACTCTTTGTTGAAATGACCTACGAGAAAGAATGACATTAATATCATCTTTAATTTCAAGTCCAAACTTGGTGAAAATATCTCTTTGGCCAATATAATCTTTTGGATCAGAAGATAGATACATTTCTAATGGAAAAGCATCTTGAAATTTCTTAACTGGATCTTCACCATACAATAAATCACGTGCGGCATCATTTGAGTTAGGAAGATAAAACGCAGAAAATCCCATGATTTTTATTGATTCACATATAAGGTCCTCAATAACTCTTTGCTCAGGTTGTGCCGATTTACCGTAATTGTTAAAGTATTGGTTAATACCCATATTATCTTTTTCTATTTAAATAAACTTTCATAAATCCTCCTTTTTATTTAAATAAAAAGGACATTTAACTACCTACTGAGTTCTAATTCATCATCCACTCGGCGGGGAGCTCGTACTTGTCTTGCATTTCTTGTTCAAGTCGTTTGATTTCTTCCATGGCTTCATCGTATGTTTCTTTACCATTTAATGTAACACCACCTGGTAACTGAAGTCCACCGAATTTTTTCAGGTTCTCACCCCAAGTTCTCTTGATGAGTTGAGTACAATACTCTTTTAACCAACGGTCTTCCCATACTTGTGGGTATACATCTGGATTAACAGAAGCATAACATTCGGCAATAACTGTGGTACCTACCGGTGCTTCTTCGGCACCCCAGGCCCAATCGATATACAACCTTTGCATATGACGGTTAAAACGAATAGGAACCTCTCCAGTGAACAACAGTTCTAGTGAACGTAAGTGTTGCATCGTCAAGGTATAATTGATGTATGATGCGGAGGTGAAGTCGTAGAGTTCGTTTAATCGTAACTGATATCTAAGGTCAAACATATTGACCGTTGCCTGAGAATCGGATAATGGGAAAATTCTGGTAACACCAAGAATATTTAAGGCATTATTGGCATTATCTTCGGCATCCGTTAAGTCCAGGTACATATTGTTAATGTCCTGTTGTTGGATTGATTTGATATAGTAGAACTTTTGGACACCATCATAATGGTAATCTTGCCAGTATTGAATGGCATCATCCACACGGTCAGATATTTGGTCAGGATCCACGTTAATTTCGATAACGGGAGCACCAAGTCTACGTAAGCAATAGTCTATGAATTCTTGTCTGGTTTGTACTGCGGCCATCGTAATCTCCTAATAATGGAGTATTTATGCGTTTAAAATAATGACCAAAACTGACCATTATTGAGTATTTTTGGTGGAGTAAATGTTCCGTTGTATATGATAACTATAGCACCTTGAGCACCAACGTTTCCGTTTCTTGGTGATCCGTTCCAAGGTCCAGCGGAACCTCCTCCGCCATATAGTCCAGCAGTCATTGTTGAGTTTGCGCCACCAGAAATTGGAGCCGCACCTCCACCCGAACCAAATAAATTAGCAATATCTACTCCATTTCCTCCATTCCCAGCATTTGAGTTTTGTGATGCTCCTCCTCCACTTCCAGCAAAACCAGAAGTTCCTGCGCCCGAATTACCAAGTTGTGATCCAACGCCATTAATATTGCTTCCAGAGAATGTACCTACGGCCGTGCCACT
>Ga0316221_1000978_pt1 | contig 32490 bp, 25 predicted proteins | sample TBH18007metaG_FD_206003 | JGI IMG/M metagenome (GOLD analysis project Ga0316221, IMG submission 206003) | Freshwater microbial communities from Trout Bog Lake, Wisconsin, USA - TBH18007 | ecosystem: Environmental > Aquatic > Freshwater > Lake > Hypolimnion/Profundal zone | place: USA: Wisconsin... | reverse complement strand
GGCCCGTGAGGTGAGATGCCAAACTCTTAATAACATTTTTTTTAAAGACAGCCGGCCAAATCCATTGTATCATACGGCCCTATTGCCTCCCGGTTTGGGAGGAATCTCACCCTGCGTAGTTCCTGATGAGGTGCATTCATGAAGCAGCGGTTGCTCAATTCCGACTATTTCCCGTTCGACATACCGATTTCTGCTCAGTGCGGCGACAAGATCGCCCTGCGTCCCCTGCTGGAGGAGCTCGGCGGGGCGCCCGGCATCATCTACGCCCGGCGCGTCGCGGCCCGGCTGAACCGGCAGCTGGCCCCCTCGGAGCCGGCTGTCCAGCCGGGGCTGTTGCACCTCTACTCGGTCATGAACCGGGTGTACCGCTACCTGATGGGGCACTACTGCGAGCAGCAGCAGCCCGGAGTCCTGGCCGCGCTGATGGCGCAGGCCGGCTACCCCCGCTTCACCGGGGACGCCGAAAAGGCGCTGGTGCGCTTCATGGCGCTCTTCCCCTCGCAGGGGATGGTGCGCGGCAAGCAGACGGTCGCGGGGTTTCTCGCGGGGGACGACGCTGGCCTGAGCCGCAGGGGGGCCCTGGCGGCCGAGCTGTTCCTGTTGCGGCTCACCGGCGAGAACCGCGCGCTGGACAGCTTCCGCCAGATCTTCGACACGGCCGAGCTGGCGGCGACCTCGCCCTTCCTCACCCTGTCCGGCGAGCTGGACCACCGCCTCGCCAAGGCGCCCCGCTTCGAGCCGATCGGGCTTTCCCTGCCGGAACTGCTGCGGGCCCCCATCAAGGCCTCGCCCGACTCCCTGGCGGGGCAGATCGCCTACATCAAGGAGCACTGGGCCGCCATCCTCCCCAGCGACCTTTTGGCCGAGATCCTGACCGCCATCGACATCGTCACCCAGGAGGAGCGCTCCTTTGCCCGCAGCGGCGGGCCCGGGGAGGCGCAGGTGCTCGGCTTCGGCAGGGGCGCCGCGGGGCGGCGCGACGTCGGGGGGTACGATTACCCGGAGTACGAGCGCTTCTCCCGCGACGCCGACTGGATGGCGAACGTGGTGATGATCGCCAAGATGGTCTACGTCTGGCTCGGCCAGCTCTCCAAGACCTACGGGACGGAGGTGCACACCCTGGACCAGATTCCCGACGCGGAACTGGACCGGCTGTCGCGCTGGGGCTTCTCCGGGCTCTGGCTGATCGGCATCTGGGAGCGCTCGCCCGCCTCCCAGCACATCAAGCACATCGGCGGCAACCTGGACGCCATCTCCTCCGCCTATTCCCTCTACGACTATGTGATCGCGGGTGACCTGGGAGGGGCGGGCGCGCTGGAGAACCTGAAGCGGCGCTGCGCCGAGCGGGGCATCCGCCTGGCGAGCGACATGGTCCCCAACCACACCGGTCTCTACTCCAAGTGGATCATCGAGCACCCGGACTGGTTCATCCAGCTCGATTATCCTCCCTATCCCGACTACAGCTTCACGGGACCCGACCTCTCCGCCGACGGGCGCATCGGCCTGTTCATCGAGGACGGCTACTGGGACAAGAGCGACGCGGCCGTCGTCTTCAAGCATCTGGACCGCTCGAGCGGCCGGGTGCGCTACATCTACCACGGCAACGACGGCACCAGCACCCCCTGGAACGATACCGCGCAGCTCAACTACCTGATACCCGACGTGCGCGAGGCCGTGATCGGGACCATCCTCCATGTGGCGCGCCAGTTCCCGATCATCCGCTTCGACGCGGCCATGACCCTTGCCAAGAAGCACTACCAGCGGCTCTGGTACCCGCTTCCCGGGCACGGCAGCGGGGTCCCCTCCCGGGCCGAGCACGGCATGGACCGCCCCACCTTCGACCAGGTGTTCCCCAGCGAGTTCTGGCGCGACGTGGTGGACCGGGTGGCCGTCGAGGCGCCCGACACCCTGCTGCTCGCCGAGGCCTTCTGGCTCATGGAAGGGTACTTCGTCCGGACCCTCGGCATGCACCGGGTCTACAACAGCGCCTTCATGAACATGCTGAAGATGCAGGAGAACGCCAAGTACCGGCAGACCCTCAAGAACGTGCTGGAGTTCGAACCGGAGATCCTGAAGCGCTTCGTCAACTTCATGAACAATCCGGACGAGCGGACCGCCGTCGAGCAGTTCGGCAAGGAAGGGAAGTACTTCGGTGCCACGGTGCTGCTGGTCACCATGCCGGGGCTCCCGATGTTCGGGCACGGTCAGATCGAGGGGTTCCACGAGAAATACGGCATGGAGTACCGCCGCGCCTGCTGGGACGAGCCGGTGGATCAGAGCCTGGTGGCGCGCCACGAGGCGAGCATCTTCCCGCTCATGCGCAGGCGCCACGTCTTCTCCGGGTCGGAGCAGTTCGTGCTCTACGACTTCTTCGCCGGCTCCCAGGTGGACGAAAACGTCTTCGCCTACTCCAACCGGGCCGGTGGGGAGCGGGGGCTCATCCTGTACCACAACTGTTTCGCCGACACCGCCGGCTGGATCAAGTACTCCTGCGCCTCCGCCAGGAAGGACGACGCCGGCGCCAGCTCCCTGGCCCAGAGAAGCCTGGGCGAGGCGCTCGATTTCAACGGCGACGGCCGCCATTACTACAGCTTCAAGGATTTCGCCACGGGGCTTTGCTACCTGAGGAGCGGGCGGGACCTCTGCGACCAGGGGCTCTTCGTCAAGATGGGCGGCTACGAATACCACGCCTTCCTGGACTTCAAGGAAATCCGGGACGACGAGTACGGCACCTGGGGCTCCCTGTGCTACAAGCTGAACGGCGCCGGGGTCGAGAGCATCGACGAGGAGGTGAAACAGGTCCGCTTCGCCCCCATCAACGACTCCCTCCGGGCGCTTTTGGCCAAGACGGTCGCCGCCGCGGACGATCCCGAAGCGGAGGCGCTCATGATGGTCCCCCTGCTGGAGCCGCTCATGGCCGCCTACCTGAAGGCGCTCGCTCCCCAGGCGAAGGAGTCCGCCCAGCGTTCGCTGCTGGTCTCCTTCGGCACGGAGATGACGCAGGCGCTCAAGTCCGAGGCCGCCGGGGTGGCGGAGGATCCCAGCGGCTACCTGCTGCTCTGCGCCTTCCTCGCCCTGCACCGGATCGGCGAGCTCACCGGCGCCGAGTCGGCGCTGCTGTTCGACTCCTTCGGCCTGGTGCGCCCGGTCGTGGAGGTCTTCGAACTGGTGCCGGCGGGTGAGGAGCCGTCCGGTGCCCTCCCCGCCTGGGGTTGGGGCGACCTGCTGCGCGTGTTGCTGCGGCACGAGCCGTTTTTGGCCGAGTTCGCTGCCAAGGGGGGGCTGCAGAGCTGCACCTCGCTCTTCGCCGAACCGGCCGCCGCCGACTTCCTGCAGCTGCACGAAAGCGGCGGGGTGCGCTGGTTCAACAAGGAGCGCTTCGAGTTGCTGCTTGCCTGGTTCCTGAGGCTCTCCCCGTATGCGGTGACCGGGATGCCCCAGCCGCAGGCCGCCCTGGAGGGGAGCTGCGCGCTGCTGCTGGAAAGCGCCCAGGCCGCCGGCTATCGGGTGGACCGCCTGCTCAAGCTGCTGGAGCGACCTCTGGCGTAATGCCGGGCGCGCTCGCGGGATTGCCGCTTGCGCCCTGGAAAGCTGTCTCACCCGGTTCACGAGGGGACAAGGTCACGCCGACTTGTCCCCTTTTGCGCGTCTGCTGCCCCATCTCCCGCCCAGCCCGGCGCGGCTCTCGAGCCCGCCTCCCCGCCCTGCCGGTTGATAAATCTCACCCGTTGGCGTTGCTTGTTCGGCTTCGTTTGCTATACTGGACAAATTAGGTGCTGTTAATGTTATGGCGCCGGCAACGTGGCCGCTCCGCTGCTACCCCGCGGGAGTCTCCTGCTGCCGTGGCATCAATCCAAGCAAAGAGCAAGGTGGTGAGCGTTATGGTAAAGGTCCTGATTGACAACCCTCTGCTTTTCGTCTTTCTGGTGGCGGCCATCGGGTACCCGCTGGGCCGCCTGAAGTTCTTCGGCATGAGCCTCGGCGTCGGGGCGGTCCTCTTCGTGGGGATCGCCGTCGGTTCCCTGCATCCCGACCTGAAGGCACCCGAGATCGTCTACGTCCTGGGACAGGCCCTCTTCGTCTACACGGTGGGGCTGGCCGCCGGCCCAGCCTTCGTCACCTCCTTCAGGCGCGACGGCATGAGGAACAACCTGCTGGTCGCGGGCGCGCTGGTCGTGGCCGGCATCATCTGCGTGGCACTGCAGCACGCCCTCCACCTGCACGCGGGCGTGGCCGCCGGGATGTTCGCAGGGAGCTTGACCACATCGCCCGCCCTCGCCGCGGTGCTGGACACCATCAAACAGACCGCGGTGCCGGAGCTCATGGAGCAGCTGCTGGCCGAACCGGTGGTCGGGTTCTCCGTCACCTATCCGCTCGGGGTCATCGGCGTGGTGCTCGCCATCAGCCTGGCGCAGCGGCTTTGGAAGGTGGATTACCAGGCCGAGGCGGCGGTGCACCGGGGCACGGACGACGATACCGCGAAGAACGTTACCTGCACCCTCAAGATTCACAACCTGCAGCCCCCCGGCTCCACCATAGCGGAACTGGGGAAGCTGCACGGCTGGAGCGTGCTGCTGGGGCGCATCAAGCGCGGCGACGAATTCTTCATGGCCACGCCGCACACCAAGCTGGAAAACGGCGACCTGGTGATGGCGGTCGGCGACCCGGAGGAACTGGCCCAGGTGGCGGTCGCCTTCGGGGAGCGAAGGCGCGGCATCCGCATCGACCGGACCGAGTACGAATACCGGCGCATTTTCGTCTCGAACCCGGGGGTGGTCGGGCGCACCATCGGGCAGCTCAACCTGCGCGAGCGCTTTGGCGAGGTGGTGACGGAGGTGCGGCGCGGGGACGACGAGTTCCAACCCCACGCCGAGATGGTGCTGGAGCTTGGGGACATCGTCCGGGTGCTCACGCACCGGGAGCACATGGACGAGGTCTCCACCTTCTTCGGTGACTCCTACCGCAAGGTGAGCGAGGTCGACATCATGACCTTCAGTTTCGGCCTGGTCCTCGGCATGTGCGTCGGGCTGATTCCCTTCCCCTTTCCCGGCGGCGGGGTGCTGAGACTCGGCTTCGCCGGCGGCCCGCTGATCGTGGCGCTGATCCTCGGGACCTACGGACGCGTCGGGGGGATGGTCTGGAGCCTCCCCTACAGCGCAAACATGACGGTGCGCCAGATCGGCCTGGTGCTCTTCCTGGCGAGCGTCGGCACCAGGGCCGGCTACACCTTCATCCAGACGCTGAGCCGCGGCGGTGGCCCCGCCATCTTTTTCGCCGGTGCCGTCATCACCTTCTTCGCCTCCTTCTCGGTGCTCTGGGTCGGCTACCGGATCATGAAGATCCCGATGAGCTTCCTGTCCGGGATGGTGGCCGGCATGCACACCCAGATCGCGGTGCTCGGCTTTGCCAAGGACCAGTCCCGAAACGACTACCCCGACCAGGGGTACGCCTCGGTCTACCCGGTGGCGACCATCGGCAAGATCATCCTGGTGCACATCATCGTAAGCTCCCCCTGGTAGCCGCCTGCCCGGGACGGGACGGGCGGCGGCTCCGGTGGGGGGGCTCACCCCCCGGCGGGGAAAATGTCAGCCGAGCCGGAGCACCGGGAAAATTATGGTACAATTGACGCGGCTCTAGCATGAGCCGGCCGGCTACCGCTCCTGGGAGGTTTTCTTCCAGGGCCTTGCCGGCCATTTTTCAGCAAGGGGAGCACATTCATGGCGGTTATCAACACCCAGTTACAAGACAACATAGGGACCATCACCTTCAACAACCCCGAGCAGCGCAATGTGCTGAGCACGACATCCATCAACGAGATGATCCAGGCGATCGGCGCGCTGCAGAAGGGGAAGATGCGGGTCCTGATCCTGCGGGCGCTCAAAGGTTCCAAGGTCTGGTCGGCCGGGCACGACGTGCACGAACTGCCGCAGCCGGGGCGCGACCCCCTGGCCTACAACGACCCTCTGGTGACCATCCTGAGGTCGATCCAGAGTCTGCCGATCCCGGTCATCGCGATGGTGGAAGGGAGCGTCTGGGGCGGGGCCTGCGACCTGGCGCTCTCCTGCGACATCCTGATCGGCTGCCCGACCTCATCGTTTTGCATGACGCCGGCGAAGATCGGTGTGCCGTACAACGCCTCCGGCATCCTGCACTTCATCAACATCATGGGGGTCAACATCGCCAAGGAGATGTTCTTCACGGCCGAGCCGCTTTCCGCCGAGCAGGCCAGCAAGGCTGGGCTTTTGAACCACCTGGTGGAGGAGAACATCCTGGAGGAGTTCACCTACGACATCGCAACCAAGATCACCAGGAACAGCCCCCTGAGCATCGGGGTCATGAAGGAGCAGATCCGTCTGCTGGCGAGCGCCCACCCGCTGAGCCCGCTCACCTTCGAGAGGATCCAGGGGCTGCGCCGCACCGTCTATGACAGCAAGGATTACGGGGAGGGGATCAAGGCCTTCCTGGAGAAGCGACACCCGATTTTTACCGGCGATTAGCGCCCGCCTGGCGCGGCTTGCCCGCCTGCCCCGAAGGACAAAAAGAGGGCCCCGTCTCGGCGACGGGGCCCTCTTTTTACTGGTCGGCAGGGAGGTGACGACTCCCCGCTACTCGGTCTTTTCGAAGTTCCCTTTCTCCTGGCACTGGGGGCACTTCTGGGGCTTGCATCTCCCTTCCTTGGTGAATCCGCAACTGGTGCATTTCCATGTGGCCATAACTTCCTCCTATTTGTTGTTGTCCAGCGGAATTTCGCGCACGCTCCCGAAGGTCGAAAGCGGCTGGTCGAACTTTTTCTGGTCCCCCACAACGACAAGCTTCATCGCGTCGGGATGCAGGTACTTCCTGGCGACCCTGAGCACGTCGGCCCTGGTCACCCGGGCGATGTTGTCCCGGTAGTTTTCCAGGTACCCCTCGGGGTAGCCGTAGAACTCGAGCCGTGCCCGCTGGTTCACCACGGCGTCGCTGCGGGCGAAGCCGAAGATGAAGGAGTTGATGATGGAGTCCTTGGCGAGGTTCAGCTCCGGGTCGGAGACCTCCGCGAGGGTCATGCCGGCGATGATGGAGCGCAGCAGGGTGGTTGCCTTCACCGTCGTCTCGGACTTGGTCTCGGTCTCGGCGATGAAGGGGCCCCGGAAGCGGCGGCCGGTCTCGAAGTAGCTGTCCACGTTGTAGGCGAGCCCCTGGTTGGAGCGGATCTCCTGGGTCAGCCGGGAGGTGAAGCCCCCGCCCAGGATGAAGTCCATGACTTTCAGCGCATAGAGGTCCGGGTTGTTCTTGTCGATGCCGAGGTGCCCCATCCTGATCACGGACTGGCTCACCTCTTTCTGCACGTGGAGCACCGCGGGGCTATTGTCCTCGCTGGGTGCCGGAACCGCCGGGAAGGAGGCCGGGCGGTTGGGCCAGGCGCCGAAGAGCGACTCCAGGCTCTTGAGGATCCGTTCCCGCTCGAAGTCGCCGGACACGGCGATCATGGTGTTGGCGGGGTAGAAGTAGCGCTGCTGGAATTCGAGCATGTCTTCCCGGGTGATGGCCTTGACGGAGGCGATGGTCGGGATGCGGCTCAGGGGGTGGTCCGGGTAGATCGCCTGGTTGAGTTCCCGGTTGGCGATCCCCTTCGGGTCGTCGTTTTGGCGGCGGATCCCCTCGAGTGCCTGCATCCGCGCCAACTCCACCCGCGAGCTCTCGAAGGCCGGCCGCATCATGAGCTCCCCGAAGAGCGCCAGGGTGCGGTCCAGGTTCTTGGTGAGCGTCGAAAGGGAGACGTTGGCGCTCTCCGTGCTGATGGTCGACTCGATTGAGGAAGCCATGAACTCCAGTTCCCGGTCGAGCTGGGCCGGCGGCGATTCCAGCGTGCCGCCGCTGCGCAGCGCGACGCCGGTGAGCGAGGCGAGCCCCGCCTTGCCTGGAGGGTCGTAAATGCTCCCGGCGTTGAGGTAGGCGGTCAGGCTAACGATCGGGAGCTCGTGGTCCTGCAGCAGGTAGACGATCATGCCGTTTTTCAGCTGCACCCGCTCGCACTTCGGGATCTCGAACCTGAGCGCCGGGAAGGTCATGGTGCGCGGATCGGCCTTTTGCTGGGTGGCGGCGCCCACCCGGGCGGCGGCTTGCTGCGGCGAGGCTCCCCGGGTCGTGGCGCAGCCGGCGACCAGCGCAACGCACCAAGCCAGGAGAAGGAGCCTTTTCATGCTGTTCATATGAGGTGACCTCGCGAAAGTTTTGATTGGACCGGCAGCTCCCGGGGGGAGCCGGGGCTACTTCTTGGTTATGAAGCCGACGTTTCTGTTCTCGCGGGTGAAGTACTGCCTGGCGACCCGCATGACGTCGGCCGCGGTGATCTGGGCCACCTTCTGACGGTGCTCGATCAGGTAGCGCCAGCTCCCGGCGACCGCCTCGTACTCGGTCAGGTTCCGGGCCAGGCCGCCGTTGGAGATCATCTGGCGGGACTCCTCGAACTCCAGGTGGTTCAGTATCTGCTGCAGCTCCCGGTCGGTCATGGGCTCGGTCTTCAGCCTCTCCAGCTCCTCGTAGACGGCGCTCTCCACCTCGGCCACCGTATGCGGCGCGCGCGGGGAGGCGTCGATGATGAAGAGGTTCGGGTAGCGGCTGCCGGGTGCCGAGAAGGCGGAGACGGAGGTCGCCAGCTGCTTCTCCTGGACCAGCTTCTTGTAGAGCCGCGAGGTGCGGCCGTTGGTCAGCAGCATGTCGATCACGTCGAAGACGTAGTCGTCGGGCGCGGGGAGGGTCGGCTTGTGGAAGCCGATCATCAGCTCGGGCTCGGCGTCGCCCACCACCTCGGTCCGCTTCTCGCCGGACTGGGGCGGCTCCACGACGGCTATCGGCGGCACCGGCGTCCCCGGGGGGATGGCGCCGAAATACTTCTCCACCAGGTCGATGGTCTGCCGGGGATCGATGTCCCCGACGATCGCCATGATGGCGTTGTTGGGGGCGTAGTACTTGTGCAGGAAGCGCTCAGCCTTGGTCCGGGTGAGGAAGTTGATGTCGGACATCCAGCCGATGGTCGGCTGACCGTTGGGGTGCGCGTTGAAGGCGTCCGCGATGAAGGTCTCCCAGAGTTTCCCCTCGGGCTCCGCCTCGTAGGAGCGGCGCCGCTCCTCCTTGACCACCTTCATCTCCGTGTAGAACTCCCTCAGCACCGCGTGCTGCATCCGGTCCGACTCGATGGCGGCCCACAGCTCCATCTTGTTGGCGGGAAGGTTGATGATGTAGGTGGTGCCGTCCTTGCTGGTGAAGGCGTTGTACCCCGAGCCGCCGTTCCTGGCATAGATGTCGGCGAACTCCTCCTTCACCACGTACCTGCCGGCCTGCTTCTCCAGCAGGTCGAGGCTCTTGGTGAGCCGAGCCAGTTCCGCCTTGTCGGCCAGGTCTCCTTTCGCCTGCTCGGCCATGAACAGCCCCGCGGTCGCCTCGATCTGATCCAGCAGGGGCTTCTCGGCGGCGTAGTCCCTGGTGCCGAGCGTCGTGGTTCCCTTGAAGAGCATGTGCTCCAGCAGGTGGGCAAGCCCGCGCTCGTCGCTGCGCTCGTCCACGCTCCCGACCTTGAAGCGGATCCAGGCGGCGACCGTCGGCGAGGTGTGGCGCGGCACCATCAGGAGCTTCATGCCGTTTTTCAGGGTGTATTCCTGCACCTTGTCGGCGAGCCCCTCGCCGAAGGCGGTGGCGGCGCACAGCGACAGGGCGAGGAGGAGGACGCTCCGGCAGACTATTTTCATGACAACCTCGAAGGCATTGAGAATCATTAGCGACGCCAAAAAAGATAGCACCAAGCCGCAGGCAATGCAATGCGGAAAAAGCTGCCGTCCGTGGGTATCCCTGTTTGGTTGGCCGGGGCGTGGCAGGAGGTTATGGACCTGCGCAGACCTGGCTGACGCCCGGCGCATGATACGGAACGATTGTTTTTTTACTTGAGGGAATATATGAGATGATTCTGGTTAGACTGGCTAGTTTGGGGGGTGACATGAAAGGAATACGACAGGTACGTCTGCCTCATGAACGTGAATGGCAGCTTCAGGAGGCTAAGAATCGCTTGAGCCAAGTGGTGGACTCGGCGCTCCGCGATGGTCCTCAGACCATAACTCTGCGCGGCAAGCCTGCTGCTGTCGTCGTCTCCTTCGAGGAATTCAAGAGGTTGACACAGCCGCAGACCTCACTCTCAGAGTTTTTCAAGGCCTCGCCACTTTATGATCTTGATCTTGATCTCAGCCGCAGTCCTGATTTTAGCCGTGATGTTGACATGTGAGATACCTGCTTGATACATGCATAATCTCTGAACTGGTGAAGAAGGAACCGGCAGCAGCGGTGGTCAGCTGGCTTGCTGAGCAAGATGAACATAACCTTTTCCTGAGCGTTCTTACACTGGGAGAGTTGCACAAAGGCATCTGCAAGCTGTCAGACAGTACCCGGAAGAGCCTGCTTCAGGTCTGGGCTGAGCATGACCTGGTGGATCGTTTTGCAGGTCGTATTCTGGATCTGGATCTGGGAACGGCATCTGCCTGGGGCAAGCTCCAAGGTGAGTCCGAGTCAAAAGGACAGACGCTGCCGGTGATGGATTCACTGATAGCGGCGACTGCCATGGCTCACCGGTTGGTGGTCACTCGCAATGTCGGAGACCTCGAGCGCTGCCGGGCCCCCGTCTTCAATCCGTGGGGCGCTTGAGGCGGGGGAGGGGCCCGACGCCAGCCAGTAACGCGGCCAGGCAGGCCGCGGATCAAAGAGAAAGAAGGGTCACAGCCTCAAGCCGTGACCCTTCTTTTATGCAGCGGGGGACGGGCCGGAAGGTCCCCCTGCCATTCCGGGGAGGGACTCCCCGACAGCTACTTGAGAGCGTGGGTCAGCACGTCGCGCACGTCCTCCACGAAAAAGAACTCCAGTTCGTTCCTCACGTTGTCCGGGATGTCCTCCAGGTCCTTCTTGTTCTTGGCGGGCGCCAGCACCGTCTTGACGCCGGCGCGCCGGGCGGCCAGCACCTTCTCCTTGAGGCCGCCGATGGCGAGCACCCGGCCGGTCAGGCTCATCTCGCCGGTCATGGCGACGTCCCGGCGCGCGGGGCGCCCCGAGAAGAGCGAGACGATGGTGGTCGCCATGGTGACCCCGGCCGAAGGGCCGTCCTTGGGGATGCTCCCGGCGGGGACGTGGATGTGGATGGTCGTGTTGTCGAAGTCCTTCCTCTCGATGCCGAGCTCCTCGCAGTTCGCCTGCACGAAGGAGAGGGCGGCGCGCGCAGACTCCTTCATGACGTCGCCCAAGGACCCGGTGAGGATCAGGTCCTCCTTCCCCTTCATCTTGGTGGCCTCCACGAAGATGATGTCGCCGCCGCTCTCGGTCCAGGCCAGTCCCGTCGCGACGCCGATCCGGTCCTTTTCGGAGGCGACCTCGTCGAAGTACTTGGGGGCGCCCAGAAGTTCCGACACGATCTCCGGGGTGATCTGCTGGCGCGCGCTCTTGCCCTGGGCGACTTCCTTGGCGATCTTGCGGCAGACCGAGGCGATGGCGCGCTGCAGGTTGCGCACCCCCGCCTCCCGGGTGTAGTCGTGGGTGATCCGGTAGATCGCCTCGTCGTTGAAGACGGGAGCCATGGACGCCAGGCCGTTCTCCTCGACCTCGCGCCCCACCAGGTAGGTCTGCGCGATGTTCAGCTTCTCCTCGTCCGTGTAGCCCGACAGGGAGATCACCTCCATGCGGTCCTTCAGGGGGGCGGGGATCGGGTCGAGCTGGTTCGCCGTGGTGATGAACATGACGTTGGTGAGGTCGAACGGCACGTCCAGGTAGTGGTCCGTGAAGGAGAAGTTCTGCTCCGGGTCGAGCACCTCGAGGAGCGCGCTGGCCGGGTCGCCGCGGAAGTCGGCGCCGATCTTGTCCACCTCGTCCAGCATGAAGACCGGGTTGTTGGAGCCGGCCCGGTTGATCTCCTGGATGATGCGGCCGGGGAGCGCCCCGATGTAGGTGCGCCGGTGCCCGCGGATCTCCGCCTCGTCGCGCATGCCGCCCAGCGAAATCCTGATGAACTTCCTCCCCAGGGTGCGGGCGATCGACTTGCCGAGGCTGGTCTTGCCGACGCCGGGGGGGCCGACGAAGCAGAGGATCGGCCCCTTCATCTTCTCCTTGAGGCTCCTGACCGCCAGATACTCGAGGATACGCTCCTTCACCTTCTTCAGGTCGTAGTGGTCCTCGTTGAGCACCTTTTCGGCCTGGTTGATGTCCTTGTTGTCCGGAGTGCTCACCTGCCAGGGGATCGCGGTCAGGTAGTCGAGGTAGGTGCGGGACACCGTGTATTCGGGGGAGGCGGGGTTGATGCGCTCCAGCCTCTTCAGCTCCTTGAGCGCGATCTTGTGCACCTCCTCGGGCATGTGGGCGCTCTCCACCTTGCCCCGCAGGTCGTTCGCCTCGCCCTGCCGGGAGTCGTCCTCGCCGAGCTCCTCCTGGATCTGCTTCATCTGCTCCCTGAGCAGGAACTCCTTCTGGCTCTTGCCGACCTTCTTGGTGACCTCCGCCTGCACCTCTCCCTTGATCTGCAGGCGCTGCACCTCGTTGGTGAGGTGCATGTAGACCTTCTTGAGCCGCTCCAGGGGGTCGACGGTCTCCAGCAGTTTCTGCAGCTCGTCGATGGGGAGGTTCAGATAGAGGGCGACCAGGTCGGAGAGGCGGGCCGGGTTGTCAATGAAGTCGATCATCTTCATGACGTCGTCGGGAAGCGGCCTGCCGTAGGAGAGGGCGATCTTCAAAAGGGCGTTCAGCGAGCCGACCAGGGCCTCGGAGACCATGGACTTCTCGGCGAACTCGCGCACCGGCTCGAGCCGCGAGAGCGCCACCGGCGTTTGCTGCACGATGGCGAGCACCCGGACCCGGACCACCCCCTCCAGGACGACCTTCACGCCACCCTGGGGGAGCTTGTTGATCTGCATGACCTTGCAGAGCGTGCCGATCTCGTGCAGGGCGGAGAAGAGCTCGCCGGTCGGCTCATGCTTGAGCTTCACCAGCGCCACCAGGTTGTTGAAGAGGACCGCCTCTTCGAAGGGGGCCATCTCCTCGGGCTTCAGGAAGATGGTGAAGACCATGTAGGGAAAGGCGACGATCTCCCTCAGCGGGTAGAGGGGGACGATCTCCGGCATGTTAATCGTGATGTTCTCGGTCATTGGGGCCCCATCCTCGGAAGGTTCAAGGTAGCCCCTTAAGAGTACATTAGGCCGGCCTCCTGTCAACCGGGACCGCCTATTTCAAACGGCCTCCCAGGCTTCGTACAGCCCGGCGATCTCGGCCGTCAGGGCCGCGTGCCGCTCGCCGGCCACCCGGGCCGCCTCGAGGTCCTTGAAGAAGTCCGGTGCCGCCATGGCGCCCTCCAGTTCCGCGAGTTCCGCTTCGCCGGCGGCAATGCGCCCCTCCAGTTCGGAGAGCGCGCGCTCCCGGGCCCGCTCCTCCTTCTGGCGCAGCTTCTCCTCCTCGCGCAGGCGCTGCCGGTCCTCCTTGGAACTCGGCTCGGAAGGGGGGCAGGCACCTGCGGAGCCACTCCCCTTTCGGCTGGCACCGGTTTCCGATCCCAGGCCCTGCCCGCCCGCTTCCCGCTCTGCGACCTTCTCCAGGTAGTACTCGTAGTCGCCGTGAAAGCTCTCCAGCTTGCCGCCCCCCACCTCGACGACGCGGGTCGCCAGGCCGTCGATGAAGTGGCGGTCGTGCGACACGAAGACGACGGTGCCGGGGAAGTTCCTGAGGGCCTCCAGGAGCACCTCCTTGCTGAAGAGGTCCAGGTGGTTGGTCGGCTCGTCCATCAACAGCAGGTTCGAGGGGCGCAGCAGGATCTTGGCGAGCGCCAGGCGGTTGCGCTCCCCCCCGGAGAGGACCGACACCTTTTTGTTGATGTCGTCGCCGGAGAAGAGGAAGGCGCCCAGGATGTCGCGCAGCTGCGGCACCATGTCGAAGGGGGAGTCGGCCAAGAGCTCGTCGTAGGCGGAGCGGCTGCCGTCCAGCTCCTGGGCCTGGTCCTGGGCGAAGTAGTCGAAGATCACGTTGTGGCCGAGCGTCAATTTCCCGGCCGTGACCCCGCCGCCCGCGAGAATCCGCATCAGGGTGGACTTGCCGGCGCCGTTGTGCCCCACCAGGGCGATGCGCTCGCCGCTTTCCACGGTGAAGTCGATGCCGTCCAGCACCACGTTGGCGCCGTAGGCCTTGCGGACGCCGGTGAGTTCCAGGACGGTCTTGCCGCTCTTGGGGGGAGTCGGAAAGCTGAAGCGTATCCGCTTGCGCTCGGGTGGGATGACGATGCGCTCGATCTTTTCCAGCTGCTTGATGCGCGACTGCACCAGCGGCGCCTTGTCAGTCTTGTAGCGAAAGCGCGAGATGAAGTCCTCGATCTTCTCGATCTCGTCGTCCTGGCGCCTTTTGGCGTCGCGCAGCGCGGAGACCCGCTCCTCGCGCAGGGTCAGGTAGCGGCTGTAGTTGCAGTGGTAATCGGAGATCTCGTGGTTCCAGACCTCGGCGATCCGGGAGCAGACCTGATCCAGGAAGAAGCGGTCATGGGAGACCAGCATGACGGAGTAGGGGTAGTTCTGCAGGTACCCCTCCAGCCAGTTGCGCGCTTCGATGTCCAGGTGGTTGGTCGGCTCGTCCAAAAGCAGCACGTTGGGCTTCTTCAGCAGGAGCTTGGCGAGCGCGATGCGCATCTGCCAGCCACCAGAGAACTCGCCGCACTCCTTTTCCCAGTCGGCCGGGGCGAAGCCCAGACCCGACAGGACGTTGCCGACCTCGCTCTCCATGGCGTAGCCCCCCTTCAGGCGGAACTCCTCCTGGAGGTGGCCGAAGCGGTCCAAAAGCGCGTCGTGCCCCGGGGCGTCGTGCGGCTCCCGCTCCAGGCGGGTCGTCAGTTCGGCGATCTCCCGCTCGATCGACTGCAGTTCGCTCAGGGCTGTCATCACCTCGGCGAAGAGCGGCTGCCCCTTGGCGACGATGCCGTCCTGGGGGAGGTAGCCGACCGTGCCGCCGCGCGCAATCTGGATCTCGCCGCTGGAGCTTTCCACCTCGCCCGCGATGATGCGCATCAGGGTCGATTTCCCGGCGCCGTTTTCCCCGACGAGGCCGACCCGCTCCCCTTTCTTGAGGTGCCAGTTGAGTTCCGTGAACAGCGGTTTTCCTGCAAAATCCTTGGAGAGTTTTTTCAGATGCAGCATGGGGCGGGCTTCCTTGGTAGCTATTTATTTGGGGCACTGCCCCGGGTCGTGAGGGGTGGGCGCGTCATTACCACGATTCAACGGGGCATTGTAGGTGGAGAGTGGCGGATTTGTCAATTTTTGAGTGCGTTTCCGGCTGCCGGAGGATGGGGGGGAGGGCAATGTGAGCCTTGTCCCCCCTATGAAATAGGGGGGAAGCTGAACGTAGTGAAGCAGGGGGGTGTTTCCTTCGGGGAGCAGGACCCCCCTGTCTCGCTGCGCGAGCCTTCCCCCCTACTGCGCAGGGGGGATACCACAAACAGTCATTTTCAACTCGGCAGGGTGCGTGTGGGGACAAGGCAGGGGAGGGCGGCGCTCGCGCGCTCCTCAGGAAAACCGGACCTCGAGCAGGGTCAGGTCGTCAGCCAGGGAGATGTCGTTGGAAAAGGTCAGCAGCGCTTCCTGGAGCGCCTCCATCCGGATGCCGGCCTTCGGGTACCCCTGGGAACTCAGGATGCCGACCAGTCCCTCGCCTCCCAAAAGGCTCCCAGCCGGGTTGGCGATTTCGACCGCTCCGTCGGTGAACATCAGCAGGGAATCTCCCGGCAGGCAGCTGAACTGCTCCTCGTCGTAGTCGGCATCCGCGATCAGCCCGAAGGGGAGCCCCGCGGCCGCCACCTGCTCGGTCCGGCCGTCAGCCCGGACAACGATCGGGGGAGGGCCGCCGGCGGAGACGATGCACAGCGATTTCTGGCTCGCGTTCAGGATGCCGCACAGGGCGGTGGCGAAGGACTCGTCCTTGACGATCCTGCACAGGTCGCGGTTAAGCAGCCGGGCGAAATGGGCCGGGTCCGTGAGCGAGGGACAGTGGCGATTCCAAAGCGAGCTGAGCTCCATGGTGTGCAGGGCTGCAGCCACGCCGTGTCCCATGACGTCGGCCAGGATGAAGCCGTAGTGGTCGGCGTCGAGCTGCCGGATGGCGAAGAAGTCGCCTCCGATCATGTCGTGCGGCAGATAGAAGGTGGAGAATCCGACCCGGTCGTCCTGGGGCAGGTCGTGTTCCAGGGAAAGGGTCTGGATCTGCTTGGCGCGCTCCAGGTTGGCATAGGTCTCGGAAAAGTCGCGGAAGGTTTCCACGCCGCCGATCACCTGCCCCTCCTCGTCGTGCAAGGGCGCGACCGTCACCGCCATGGGGAGGCGCTCGCCCGATTTGGTCTTGCCGAAGATGATGGTGGGCGAGTCGCTGGGCTTGTCGGTGACCATGCAGCGGCGCAGCGGGCAGAGCTCCTCGCCGCAGAGCTGCCGACCGTTCATGTCGACATGGTTCAGGATGTTGTCCATGCAGCGGTGTCCGATGACCTCCGCCGCAGCCCAGCCGGTGAGGCGTTCGGCAGATTTGCTCCAGTAGACGATCTGGCGCTCGGTGTTGCAGACGTAGAGACCGTCATTGAGGGAGTCCAGAATCACGTTGGGGATCAGGAGGTTTGCAGCTGACATACGGGTCCTTTGGGCATCTTCACAGCCACCTATTCGGGGATTAGGAGCATGCGAAACGTCAGCGCTTCTGTTCCTTTCCATTGCCAGACAGGTAGTCGGCGAGAATGGTGCGGCTGTGCTCGTCATCGTGGCAGTAGGCGCAGAGGTTCTCCCAGTTACTGCCGTCGGGCGGGTTGTAGTTGTGGTTGCCGTCCCGGTGGTGCACGGTCAAGAGATGCAGGTTGGCAAGCTCGAACTCCCTGCCGCACTTGCCGCAAATCCAGCCGTGCAGCTTGAGGGATTTCTCACGGTAGTTCTCGGGCCGCGCCTGCTCCCCTCTCATCTTCCGGACGATCTCGTCGATCTCGGCGGCACTCTTGGGAGTGACGGTCTTCGGTCCGCGGCGAAATGCTGACATCTACTTCTCCTTTATCTAGAGGTTCCCCTTGAGTCCGATCGCTTCGGCCTCGCTGCGCATTCCGTCAATGGTGTCGCCGATCAGTTCCGCGAGTTCCACGCCGAGCAGGGCGGCGCCCTTCTCGATGACGGAGCGGTCCGCGCCGGCGGCAAACGCCTTGTCCTTCCACTTCTTGGTGACGCTTTTTACCGGGATGTCGAGGATGCTCTTGGACGGGCGCACCAGCGCCGCGGCCGCCACCAAACCGGTCAGCTCATCGATGGTGTACAGGGTCTTTTCCAGCCTCGAGATCGGCTCGACGCTGCTGCAGAGCCCCCAACCGTGGGAGACGACGGCGCGGATGTACTCTTCCGGCCAGCCGGCTTCCCTGAGGATCTCGGGGGCCCGAGAGCAGTGCTCCTCCGGGTAGCGCTCGTAGTCGATGTCGTGGGCCAGGCCGATCACCCCCCACATCTCGGCATCCTCGCCGCATTTGCGCGCCATGTGCCGCATCACCGCCTCAACGGCCAGGGAGTGTTTCCTCATCTGCTCGCTCGGCAGGTACACTTTGATCAGTTCCCACGTCGCTTCTCTGGTCGGCTTGCCGCTCATTTGTCGTCTCCGGTGTTTGCCGTAGTCTGGATTTCCACTGACGGTGCTAGCTTATGGCTGGGCTCAAATCTGCCGTAAATAAAGGTTACGATTGACGTTTTCAGCTTTGCAAAAAAAGAGGGGTGGCATGTCCTTTCACGCAGCCGATGGTAGCGAACTCCACGGTTTATGTCAACAACCAGCGTGACGGCGCACCACCCGCGCAGGGCACCGTGTGCTAGTAGCGCGCTTGAATATTTGGTAGGTGCGTTGGGGCGGGTCCGGTTGGCGTTAATTAGATAGTTGTGCCGGCGGATCACTCGGAATCGGAAGGCAGGTTGTAGGCGAACAGGAAAAGCAGGCAACAGACGATCCCGGTGATCCAGCCCAGCGTAATCCCGAGGGATTTGCCATGCCATAGGCCGTTGAACCACTGCATGAACTGGCTGGCCAAGAGGTTCGCCTTCCCTCCATAAAGCTCCAGGCTGCGTTGATAACTCTTTGATTCATCGAGTTGATTCGAGAAAATGTTTTCAGTGTCGATCTCACCAACAGTGAAATAAATTAAAATAGCGGTAGTCACGCCAACAACCAGGATGGTTGCTGTTACGATATACAGGCGAGTTTTCAGATTTGCTGCTTTCCATTCCATTTTGTACCTATGATGCTGCGGGAGTTTACTGTGATCATAGTACAAAATACAATCAGGGGCAAGATTGTAAACCCTGGGGAGTGGCCAGGAAGGTGCTCGCTAATTTCATGAAGAAGCGGATCTGGGCGGTACGCAATTCTGGATAAATAGAAAGGTAAATCGGAGTGTGCCGAGTACCCGAAAAGTGCCGCCAATTGGGCTCTGGCAGGGGAAATGCCGGTGCCATTCTGCGTTGACAATAGTTGTCTATGATGATACTTTCCGTCAAGTTCGGCGATTCTTCATCTTATATAGCTCGGGAAGGTTCAACGCGTGCATTCATATAAAATTTTCCGTGCCTCAGTCCTGAGAGTTCTGGCTATATTCCTCCTCGTTGCGGTTCTTCTCCCTGCGCCCGCCTTTTCTCTTGATTCGGAAGACTCGCAGATTTTCATTTCGGGTTTCAACGCCTACCAGCGGAAGGACTTCAGCACGGCAATCGAATCCATGTCCACTCTTCTGAAAAAGTACCCGGATACTCCCCTCAAGGACATGGCGATTTTTTGGCTTGCCAGGGCGAATTATAAGGCGGGACATCAGCAGGAAGCGGCAAAATACATGGCTCAATTTTTTCAGGAATACCCTGATAGTCCTTTGAAGGGGACTGTTGAGGAAGGACTGGCTGCATTGGCCGAGCGTTATCTGAAGGGCGAGACCATAGAGGCAACGCCCAAAGCGGTTGCCAAAGCACCGGCGTCGGAAAAGGGTACAGCCGAGAAAATCGCTGCTGAAAAAGCTGCTGCCGAGAAGGTTGCTGCCGAGAAGGTTGCTGCCGAGAAGGTTGCTGCCGAGAAGGTTGCTGCTGAGAAGGTTGCTGCCGAGAAGGTTGCTGCCGAGAAGGTTGCTGCCGAAAAAGCCGCTGCTGAAAAGGCCGCTGCTGAGAAAGCTGCCGTTGAGAAGGTTGCTGCTGAGATCGCTGCTGCTGAAAAGGTTGCTGCCGAGAAGGCTGCTGCCGAGAAGGCTGCTGCTGAAAAGGCTGCTGCCGAAAAGGTCGCTGCTGAAAAGGTCGCTGCTGAAAAGGTCGCTGCTGAAAAGGTCGCTGCTGAAAAGGCTGCTGCTGAAAAGGCTGCTGCTGAAAAGGTTGCTGCTGAAAAGGTTGCTGCTGAAAAGGTTGCTGCTGAAAAGGTTGCTGCTGAAAAGGTTGCTGCTGAAAAGGTTGCTGCTGAAAAGGCTGCTGCTGAAAAGGTTGCTGCTGAAAAGGTTGCTGCTGAAAAGGCTGCTGCTGAAAAGGCAGCTGCTGAAAAGGCAGCTGCTGAAAAGGCAGCTGCTGAAAAGGCAGCTGCTGAAAAGGCTGCTGCTGAAAAGGTCGCTGCTGAGAAAGTTGCAGCCGAGAAGGTTGCAGCCGAGAAGGTTGCAGCCGAGAAGGTTGCAGCCGAGAAGGTTGCTGCTGAAAAGGCTGCTGCTGAAAAGGCTGCTGCTGAAAAGGCTGCTGCTGAAAAGGTCGCTGCCGAGAAGGTTGCCGCCGAGAAGGTTGCCGCCGAGAAGGCTGCTGCCGAGAAGGCTGCTGCCGAGAAGGCTGCTGCTGAAAAGGCTGCTGCTGAAAAGGCTGCTGCTGAAAAGGCTGCTGCTGAAAAGGTCGCTGCCGATAAGGCTGCCACTGAGAAGGCTAGACAGCAGAAAATGGCGGCCCTTGCTGCAAAATTGAACGAAGAAAAGCGGGCCAAGTCTGCCGAAATGCGGAACCTGGCTATCGATGCATATAAGGCTGTTGTCGACAGGTACCCCGGTACACCCGCAGCATCAAGCGCTACTGCTAAATTACACCAACTGGGGATAGAGTACCCGATTCTCCAGGCGGCCGCATCCGCACCGCCGCAGGTAGAAGTCTCCCAGGTGTTTAATCTTGAAGTCGCCCAATATGCTGACCTCGATATCCAGTTCGGTCCCGCCTCTGAGTCGGAGGAGGTCGGCAAGCGCTTCATTATTCCGTTTACTATCGTGAACACGGGCAATGGCAGTGATAGCTTCTATCTTGAGTCAGGGTTCCCGGCCGAGTTCGACTTCCATTTCGCGTCGTCGATGACACCCGATACCCCGATCAACAGCACGCCGAACCTGGCTGTTGGTGAAAAGTTCAGGGCTGTCGCCGTTGGTACTATCCCGCGCGGCAATATCGATGGGCAGAGAAATATCTATCCGATCAAAATCGTCTCCACCTTTGCCAGGGAGGTTTCCCAGTCCAGGGAAATTGCACTCGTTTCCTCCGCTCCGCTGCTGCGGGCTGTGGTGAAGAACGACAAGACCAAACTGCTCCCGGGAGAAAAGATTTCCTACCGGATCTCCTTGCTGAATATCGGAACGGCTGCGGCACGGGGCGTCACACTGAGACTGAACTATCCTCCTCAGTATGAACCGGTCGGCAACCTCCCCTCCGGATTTAAGCAGGAAACCAGGGCTGCTCTGGTGCTTGACGGCTTGCAGCTCAAATCAGGCGGGAACAATGATTATAACGTCACCTTCCAGTTGAAGGATGAGGCGCTGGCTGAACAGGAACTGTTCCTCAGAGCTGACGTCATTAACAACGATCTGGAGAAGAAGGAATCGTTTGTCTCAAGCACCAGCGTGGTGCAGAGAGTAAGTGGCGTGGCAGCGAGAACTACAGCCGACAAGCTGGTGGTGATTCCTGGCCAGGTCATTGCGATCCCGTTGATAGTCACCAATACCGGGAACAGCCGCGAAGTCTATAACATCAAGGCGAACGTCCCCGGCAATGCGACCTACACCTTCTTTGACGACATAAACCGCGATGGGAAACGGCAGCCGAACGAACCGATCATCAACCATGTCGGTCCGCTGTCACCGAAAGAAGAAGCCTACGTCGTGCTGGAAATATCGACACCGACCTCGGCAAGCGACGGGACTGTCGCGCCGCTATCGGTCAGCTTCGAACCGGAAAATGCGACCGATAAGTCCGCCGCCGTCAACCTCCAGCTCACCTACTCGCGCCCCATCCTGGAACTGGCGATGATCGCCAAGGGTGGCAGGCTGAAGCCGGGCGAAGTCTCCTCACTGGAACTCAACTGCGTCAACCGCGGTTCCAACATGGCGAAGCAGGTCACCTTGCAGAGCATCCTCCCCTCGCAGATGGAACTGGTCGCCGCCGACCCGGTCTTCACCAGGGCGGATAGCGGTATCTATACCTGGCGCTTCGATGAACTCGGGGCTGGCGAGAAGCGCAGCATCAAGGTCTCCTATCGGGTGAAGCCAGGAATTGCCGTTGGAACCAACATGCAGATGAAGAACCTGCTAAACTACCAGGATCAACTCGGAAACAGGTATTAAGCATGAATAAAGCGACGCTCCTGACACTTCCCTGCCTGCTCGCGACGCTCCTTGTCCCGGTACTATCCTTCGGGGAGGATCTCCTTCTCTATACGCCGAAACCGGCGGAGGGCGATCGGGCTCCGGCTTCTCCTGATCAGGGTATTCTGGTCCGAAGCATAACGGTCAAGCGCGGCGACACTCTGGCGGACCTGTCTCATAAGTATATTGGCAGGTCAAGCTGGTATCCGCAGGTGCTGCTCTTTAACGACATCAAGAATCCCGACCTGATAATTACCGGCGACAAGCTTCTGGTTCCCGTGCCTTCTGGACAATCGGCAGCATCAGAGAGTAAGGTTGCTCCGGAAGTTAAACATGCCAAGGCCAAGAAGCGCCACGGTGCTCATCGGGCAAAAAAACACCATGAGGCTGCTGCCAAGCCGGATACGGTTAAACCGGCAACAGCAGCGCCGGAGTCTGCCAAACCTGAGATCGCGAAGCCGGAGGGCGCCAGGCGTAGAATCTCCAAGGCGGGAGCTAGCAGAACGAAAAGGACCCATGTGCGGTCTGCCTCAACCGCAGAGCAGGAGAGCTTCCTGCAGGCGAAGCTCGCGTATATATCAGGCGACTATCAGAAATCGCTGACGTTATTCTCTGGCTTTCTCCGCAAATTTCCCAAATCGACCTCCTCGGCGGATGCCGCGCTGTATCGGGCAGACTGCCTGATGCACCTTTCAGCTCAGTAGCGCTCACGCCGGCAGCCGGCCGCGTCATGGCTGAACCAAACACACAGCTACCCCCCCCTCAGCATGAAAAACTCCCCGGAGCTAAACCTCCGGGGAGTTTTTTTGTCCCCGCCGTATATTGACCGGCGCAGCTTGCCAAGCTCAGTTTGGAACGATAGTATGTGGATACGTTAATGCGGCGTGCCGATCGAATGGCGCGACCCACACCAGGCAGAACGGGAGGAGGCCTCATGAAATGGACCATAGCCAGCAGGTTGGGAATTGCGTTTGCGGTCCTTCTGCTGATCAGCGCAGCATCAAGCATCATTCTCCATTTACAGGTTTGGGAGCTTCACCTCTGAGATGGTGGGCAAACCGGAGGAGCACTCCAACAAAGAGCGCCTGGCGACGGAGTGGGCGAACCTCCCCTACCTGAACAGCGTACGCACCACGGCCATCCTCAAAAACAGCGACGGCGCCATGAAGGAACTGATGGCAAACGACCTGACTGAAACGAGCAAACGGGTAGCCGAAGAGCAGACGGCGACCACCGACGAGATCAGCAACAACATACGTTCCATCAACGACACGGTCCAGGGGACGGCGCGCAGCGCGCAGGAGTCGGCCGCCTCTGCCCAGCAGCTCTCGGTTCTCGAGGAGCAGCAGCGTCTGGTGGGGCAGTTCAAGCTGGTCTAGGAGAAGGGAAGGTCCAGCCGCTCCCTGCTGGACCTTTTTATCGGAGTCATTTTTATTCGGGTTAAAGTGCCCCCTGTCGCCAGGTGAGGGAGCTGTGTGCCGGGAGCTGCTTGAACCTCTTGCTGCGGATTGCCAGTATCTTCGACAACTTTTCCATCCCCACCACACACGCGACTGCCGCGGTTTCCTTCCCGGCGGACCGCGCCTTCTTCATGGTCGCCCTCAACATTTCCCCGGCTCGCTCACGTTGCAGATCTTCGAGCGCCTCAGCGACTGTGCAATACGTGAAGTAAACCAGCAAACCCGCACTGAAGATAACCATTGGTTCCATGAGAAACCTCACTTTCTGTGTGATTGGAAACCAGCGCACTGACTCATCTGGCTCCAGAATGACGTCCCTGCGTGACGGACGACATGATATTGTCATCTCTTGGAAAACTTCTATTCATGAAAACCATTCGGACTTGGGTGGTGACTTCTAAAGGTTTATTATCCTTATTGGTTTGTGAGGTTTATCTTATGGGATTTGCCCGCTGGTCATTTGTTGCCTTCAGATGCGCCATGCTAATGGTGAATCCATTGGGTAGAGAAAGTAACCCAAATCCGAAGGCTACATCCGAATGCTGTGTCCGCAGTAATGAGCCAATGGCCAACCCGATTATAGGTATTTTCCAACTATCCCCACGGGCATGAACGGATACCTGCGGAGCGTTTCTCCGCGAGTCCTTTTCTTTTAGAGGTTATCTGTGGTATCTCTGAGGATGACGCGAACCCGTAGTCCACAAGTGCCGAGGCCAAACAATGGAAAAAAGGGAGCACCTGCCGGTCGAACCGGACGAGCTGCGCCGCCGTGCAGAGGACCAGCTGGCAAAGGAGGCGGCTAAGACAGGGTTGCCCCGGCCAGATATCGAAAACCTGCGTCTGCTGCACGAACTGCAGGTGCACCACATCGAACTGGAGCTGCAGAACACCGCTCTTAGCCAGATTAGGGACGATTTGGAGAAGTCCCTGGAACAGTACACCGAGCTGTACGAATTCGCCCCGGTCGGCTACTTCACCCTGGATCGCGACGGGGTCGTCGCTGCCGCCAACCTCACCGGCGCCGGCCTCCTGGGCGTCGAGCGCTCCCGGCTGGTCGGTCGTCACTTCGGGCAGTTCGTCGCCGTGGCGGACCGGTCCGCCTTCACCGGGTTCCTCGGCAAGGCCTTCACCGGCCGCTGCAAGGAGGTGTGTGAGGTGGCACTTCTGAACCAGGCGCCGGAATCGCGCTTCGTGCAGCTGGAGGCCCTGGCCGCTGCCACGGGCGAGCTGTGCCGCGTCGCCATGATGGACGTCACCGGCCGGAAGATGTCCGAGCAAGCGCTGCGTGAGATCAGAGAGCGCGAGAGCAGGAGTCTGGAATCTCGGCTTTTCCTGAGCGAGGAGCGTTTTTCCCTTTTCATGGAGAACCTCCCCGGCGTCGCCTTCATCAAGGACACCAGGGGCCGCTATATCTTTTGCAACAAAGGTTGCCAGGCCGCCTTCGCCAAAAGCGGCGTCCATGAGATACTCAACAGGACCGACGCCGAGCTGTGGCCGCCTGAAATGGCCGAGCGCTACATGGAGAACGACCGGCAGGTGCTAGCCAGCGGGGCCCCTCTGCAGATCGAACAGCCCTATTTCCATCGCGGTGACGGCAAGAAACTCTGGATGATCGTGAGCAAGTTCCCTATCCTTGGCAAAAACGGGGAACCGGAACTGCTCTGTGGCATCGGGATCGACATCTCGGGAAAAAAGGAGGCCGAAGATGCCTTGCGGGACCACCAGGAACTGCTCTCAGCTTTGACCGCCGAGATCTCGCTCAACGAGGAGCGGGAACGCCGCCGCATCGCGGGAGAACTGCACGACCAGATCGGGCAGACCCTCGCCTTCGCCAAGATAAAGCTGGACGTGCTGCACCACTTGCTTCAATCTACCGGGCATGCCGAGCTGGTCGGGAAAATAAGGAAGGCTATCGAGATCTCGATTCAGGAGGTGCGCACGCTGACCTTCCAGATCAGCCCGCCGCTGCTCTACGAACTCGGATTTGAGGCCGCCCTTGACTGGCTTTGCGAGTGGGCGCAGGACAACCACGGGCTAAGGGTTCAGTTTCTTGACGACGGACAGCCGAAGCTGTTGGACGAAGAGGTCCGCAGCACGCTCTTTCAAGCCGTGCGCGAGTTGTTGATAAACGCCGCAAAGCATGCTCAAATTAAAATAGCCGCGGTTGCCATCGAGAAAAGCGGCAACAACCTGGTGCTGCGGGTCAGCGACCAAGGCGTCGGCTTCGACATGAAAAAAGTTGCCGAGAACAGGTGCGGTTTCGGGCTCTTCAACATCAGGCAGCGTATCGGCCATCTGGGGGGCAGCTTCCAGATCGAATCGGAACCGGAAAAGGGAACCGTGGTCACGATTGAAGTCCCCCTGCCGAAATAAGACAGGACAGGCGGCGGATCCAACAGGAGCGTCGAGGAGAAAGTTCATGGGGATCAGGATTCTGCTGGCCGAGGATCACAAAATTGTACGTGAATGTCTGCGCTCTCTGCTCGAAAGGGAGCCTGACATGGAAATCGTCGCCGAGGCGGAAACCGGTCTCGAAGCGGTCGCGCGGGCGGCTCAATTAAAGGTAGGCCTGGTATTGATGGATCTGACGCTCCCCGACATGAACGGCATTGAAGCGACCCGGCGCATCGTAACCGAGGTTCCGGATGTCAGCGTCATCGCCCTCACTATGCATTCCGACAAAAGATTCATAAGCGAAGCCCTGAAAGCGGGTGCCAAGGGGTATCTGGTCAAGGATGGCGCAATGCCCGAACTTGTCGAAGCAATCCGGGAAGTTGCAGGCGGCGGCATCTATGTCAGCAAGAGCTTGCCGGGGTGGGAGTTGGCCGGACAGCCCGAGGCGCCGCCCGGGACGCCGGCGCTCGGCGCGGCACAGCTTTCGCGCCGCGAGCGAGAAGTCCTCCAGAAGATAGCCGAGGGGAAAAGCACCAAGGAAATCGCCTTCGTCTTCGGGGTGAGCGTCAAAACCATTGAAAGTCAGCGCAGCCAAGCCATGAAGAAACTCAACCTGCGCAACGTCGCGGAGTTGACCAAATACGCCCTTCGTGAAGGGCTTGTTTCGCCTTAGCGGGCCGAAAGTACCGGGGACCGGATGAGAGTAAGGGTAATCATAGTTGACGATCACGCCATGGTGCGGGAAGGGTTGACCTCGCTGCTGGAGGGTAACCCCGATATCGAGGTGATCGCCGAGGCCGACAACGCAGAGACGGCCATTGGCTACGCCAGCGACCTCCTCCCGGACGTCATGGTCATGGACATCTCCATGCCCGGCATGAGCGGTATCGAAGCGATTCGCCGCATCACCAAGGTTCGCCCGGCCCTGCCGATCATCGCACTGTCGATGCATTCCGAAAGGCGACTGGTGATAGAAGCGCTGGACGCCGGGGCCCGGGGCTACCTCTTCAAGGAGTGCGCCTTCGACGACCTGGCGCGCGCAATTCTCACCGTGGCAGGGAAAAATGAAAGCCCCGGTCCGAAAATGACCGGCATCATCCTGTCAGATCGACTTGCCCCGCAGTTTCACGCTCCGCACCTCTCCCTTAATCCCCGTGAACTCCAGGTGCTCCGGTTGATCGCGGCCGGGGGGAATGCCAGGGACATCGCACTTTCCTTGAAGCTGAGCGTGAAAACCATCGAAGGCGACCGGCACAATATCATGCGCCAGCTGCAGTTGCACAGCGTCGCGGAACTGACAAGATACGCCATCCGCGAAGGACTCGCCTCTGCTGATTAGCAGGCGCGGCGGGAAGCTCAGGCATCCCAAAAAACCTCTCACGCTCTCCCCCCGGACTCGCTCCATTGCCACAATTCCCGAATTAACAAAAATCATGCCCCGTTGCCGGCAATGACAGCATCTAGCATCTCCCCCCTCCTTTCTCTGCTGGCATAAGGTTTTTAGCCCCCCCGACGCAACCGATCCCCTATTTAGCGTTATGTCGCCTGTACCGAATTAGATATCAACTATATTGGGCTTTCACTCAGTACCAGTCCTATCGAACGAATGGAAATATTCTCACCAATAATCCCGCCTTAATCGGCAGCGAGTATCGGTGGCGGTTAAAGTCGTCGGCAGCAACATGATGATTAACCCTGTCACTTTCTGTTTGTGGTGACAGCGGTCTGGACTGCCGCGGGCCGCGTTATCCAATCAATGCAACACACCTAAAAGGAGCTTCACGATGGCACTAGTCAAGAAAACCGCAGTTTCCGCCGTAGCCCCGTCCGGGAGCAGGACCGCAGCCGTCACCACCCGCGACGCGGAGGCCCAGCGCAAAAAGGCCCGCACCCTGGCCAAGCAGCAGCAGGCGGCGGAGCGCATCGCGGCGGCCACCGGGCAGCTCTCCTCGGGAATCAACGAGGCTTCCTCCGCGGCCGAGCAGCTGAAACGCAACTCCGAGCAGATCGCCGCCGGCGCCGAGGAGTCGTCCGGCGCGGCGCAGGAGTCGCTGGCGGCCTTCAAGCAGGTCACCGTTGCCATCACCCGGCAACTGCAGTTCGCCAACGTGAGCCAGACCAAGTCGGAGGCGATCCAGACCCTGGCGCAGCGTACCGGTGACGACATCGGCAAGCTGGTGACTAACGTCGGCATCGCCGCCAAGCGCCAGGCCGCCTCGGTGGACATGGTGGTGGAGCTGGAAAAACAGGCCGCCAACATCGGGGACATCGTCAAGGCGGTGGTGCGCATTGCGGACCAGACCAACCTCCTGGCACTGAACGCGGCCATCGAGGCGGCGCGCGCCGGCAAGCACGGCAAGGGATTTGCCGTCGTGGCGGACGAGGTGCGCACCCTGGCGGAAACCTCCGAGAAGAGCGCCAAGCAGATCCAGGACCTGGTGGCGCAGATCCAGAACGAGGTGAAGGTCATCGCCGACGGCATCAACGCCTCCTCCAAGACGGTCGAGGCGGAGGTCGAGACCGGCAAGGGGATCACTACCCAGCTGGAGCAGGTCCGCATCGACATGATCGAGGTCGTGCGCGGCGTGACGGAAATCGCCGCCGGCGCCATGCAGTCCAACACCGCCGCCCAGCAGGCGCTCAAGGGGTCCGAGGAAATCGCCGCCGCCTCCGAGGAACAGTCGGCCGCAGCCGAGGAGTCGACCAAGACCATCAACGAGCAGTCCTCCGCCCTCGCCGAGGGGGACCAGACGGCCCAGTCCCTGTCGGAATTGGCGGAGGACCTGAAGAATTCCACCGACGTCGCCAAGAGCGCCGAGGAGGTTGCCTCCGCCGCGGAGGAACTCTCCTCGGCGGTGCAGGAGATCAACCGCGCCTCGGCGCAGATCATGACCGCCATCGAGCAGATCCGCAAGGGTGCCCAGACCGCCTCGGCGGCCTCGGAAGAGTCCGCGGCCGCGGTGAACCAGATCGAGAAGGGGCTTGAAGTGTCGCAGGCGCGCGCCACGGTCTGCGGCGAGAAGGTGAAGAACGTGCAGTCTATCATCGCCACCAATAAGACGGCGGTGGACGGCATGATCAACGGCATCCTCGCCTCGGTCCAGGGGACCCAGGGGAGCATCAAGCAGGTGAAGGACCTGGAGATGGTCTCTCGGCGCATCGACAAGATCGTCGACGCCATCACGACCGTCTCGATCCAGACCAACATGCTGGCGGTAAACGGCTCCATCGAAGCGGCTCGGGCCGGCGAGTTCGGCAAGGGGTTCGTGGTGGTGGCGACCGACATCCGCAACCTGGCACACGATTCGGCGGAAAACGCAGACCGGATCAAGGACCTGGTGAAGGCGGTGCAGGACCAGATCCGCGTCGTCAGCACCGACCTGGACGAGATCGTCAAGGCCGCCATCAGCGAAGTGGATCTGGCCAAGGCCTCCACCGCTAACCTCAATGTGATCGAAACTGACATCATCGAGGTGGACCGCGGCACCCAGGAAATCCTGGCGGCCTCCGCCGAGATCGCCGCGGCGATCGGGCAGGCGAAGAAGGGGATCGAGCAGATCTCCGCTGCCTCCCAGCAGGCCGAGAAAGCAGCCACCGAAGCCGCCGCCGCCGCCGAGCAGCAGTCCAAGGGGGCGGAGGAACTGGCGGCCGCCATAGAAGAGATCGCCTCTCTGGCCGATGAACTGCAAAGCGCGTAAGGGGGCATTATGAAAAAGGAAAAAGTGGAACTGCCGACGGAGGCCCAAGCCGAGGTCGAGGTCGTGGCCCAGGCCCTGGCGGACGAGAGCCTCGCCGAGGTCGTCTCCGACACCCGCCAGTTTGTCACCTTCTTCGCCGGCAACGAGGTGTTCGCGGTGGACATGGCACCGGTGCAGGAGATCATCCGGGTCCCCGACGTGGTGCGGGTCCCGCTCGCCCCGGGGGTGCTGGACGGCCTGGCCAACCTGCGCGGCAAGGTGCTTCCCATCATCTCGCTGCGCCGCATGTTCGGCTTCCCCGAACAGGAGCACGACGACGCCACCCGGGCCGTCGTGGTGGATTTCGGCCAGCCGCTCGGTTTCGTGGTGGACCGCGTGGCAAGCGTCGTCGGGGTGGAGCCGTCCCAGATCGAGACCGTGGACGCCATCCGCTCCACTGTGGATACCGATCTGCTGACCGGACTCATCAAAGGGGTCGGCGGGCACGCCATGATCATGGTGCTCGATTTTGAAAAACTGATCCAGCGCGAATTCGCGGAAATATCCGCCTGCTCCAAGGCCCAGGGGCTGACGGGCGCCTCGACCTCGGGTTCAGGCGGTGACGAGGAGGAGGAAGCGAGCGACGAACTGCAACTGGTGAGCTTCGACGTGGCCGGGCAGGAGTACGCCATCGCCATCGAGGACGTGCAGGAGATCGTGCAGATCCCGGAAACCATCATCCACATCCCTCACTCCGCGTCCCACGTCATGGGGGTGATGACCCTGAGGAGCCGCCTTTTGCCGCTGGTAAGCCTCTCCCGCATGTTCGGCCTGCCGGACCGCCCCCTGGATGACAAAAGCCGCATCGTGGTGCTGACCCTGGGGAGCGCCTCGGTCGGCATGGCGGTGGACGGGGTGAGCGAGGTGCTGCGGGTCGCCAAGACCGTGGTGGAAGCCATGCCTGCGCTTTTGGCAAGCGACGGCGACCTGTCGGAAATCTCGGAAATCTGCCGGCTGGACGGGGGGAAACGGCTGGTCTCCATCATCACCGCCCGCAACCTGTTTGATCACTCCGCAGTCAAGGAAGCGTTAAGCTCGGTGAACGATATGGATCAGGAAAGAAGCCGCGAGGATGCGGAGCTGGAAGAGGAACTGGACGACGACGAGCAGGTGGTGGTGTTCCGTCTGGACAAGGAGGAGTTCGGGGTGCCGATCACCGGGGTTCAGGAGATCGTACGGGTGCCCGACGAGCTGGTCCATGTGCCCAAGGCCCCGCCCTTCGTCGAGGGGGTCATCAACCTGCGCGGCACCGTGCTCCCGGTGATCGACCTGCGGCTGAGGCTCGGGCTGCAGCAGATCGATAGGAACGACCGCCAGAGGATCATGGTGTTCCTGATCGGGGGGGTGCGCACCGGCTTCATCGTCGACCAGGTCGCCGAGGTGTTGAAGATCGCCAAGGCGACCATCGAGCCGGCGCCCAAGCTCTCCAGCCAGCAGGGCAAACTCTTGGCCCGCATGGCCAACCTGGAGAAGCAGAAAAGGATGATCCAGCTGATCGAGCCTGCACACCTGGTGGAGGGGGAGCAACTGCAACAGCTCAAAAAGGTCGCTTAGCAGGGGGCTCGGAAATTGAACCAGGTAGGGGCGACCGGCAGGTCGCCCCTGCGGACGACGACGGTGCCGGGCGGTGAAAGCATTCCCGCGTTTCCTACCCGGCAATGCCGGGTGCGAAGGTCGCTTAGGCAGCCTGATTTCTGTTCTTAGTCACCGCAGCGGCAGCAGGGACCATGCCTGCTCATTATTATGCAATACTCCAAGTCCCTGCTGATGCGAAAAGAGATTGCAGAGGAAAGAACCGAGGAGGGGACAGATAGAAATCGAGTTGGCAAGGGAACGCGGAATACCCAGGAATCTGTCGAAAGAGTTGAAAGATAGCAAATTAACTTAGGTCTTGGAAGGCTCTATGATCAAAATCCTGATTGTCGACGACTCGGCGCTGATGCGGCGCCAGTTGACCCAGATATTCGAGGCGGAGGGCGATTTCCAGATCTGCCAGGCGCGTAACGGCCGCGAGGCGGTGGAGGAAAACCTCCGCTTCCTGCCTGACGTGGTTACCCTGGACATCAACATGCCGGAGATGGATGGCCTCACCGCACTGTCGCTCATCATGGTCGAGCGGCAGGTGCCGGTGGTCATGGTCTCCTCGTTGACCGAGCAGGGGGCTCTGGTCACCTTCGAGGCTCTCAACCTGGGGGCGGTGGATTACGTCGCCAAGCCCGGCGGCACCATCTCGCTTTCCATCGACGATATCGGCGAAGATCTGGTCCTGAAGGTGCGCGCCGCGGTCCGCGCCAAGCCGAGGCGCACGGGGCTGGTGCAGCGGATACGCGACGAGCGCGCCAAGGCAGCTCCCCCGCCGGTGGCCCTGCGCCGCGGGGTGGCGGCCGAAGGGCTGGTTATCGTCGGAGTCTCCACCGGCGGGCCGAGCACGCTGGAGGAGATCCTGCCGCGACTCCCCGCCAGCTTCCCCTGGCCGGTGGTCGTCGCCCAGCACATGCCGGCGGCGTTCACCAAGTCGTTCGCCTGCCGGCTCGCCCAGTGCTGCCCGCTTCGGATCGTCGAAGCCGGTTCGCCCATGCCGCTGGAGCAGGGGACGGTCTATATCGGCAAAGGGGGGGCCGACGTCGTGCTTTCGTTGCGCTCGGGAAAGCTGACCGTGCTCCCCAAACCGGAAAACTCGCAGTTTCTCTGGCACCCCTCGGTGGAGCTATTGGGCCGCTCGGTTCTGGAGTTTTGCGACCCGGCGCACGTGACGGCGGTCATGCTGACCGGCATGGGATGCGACGGCGCCGACGCCTTTGCCGAGCTGAAGAAACGCGGGGCGCGTACCATCGCCGAGTCGGAAGCATCCTGCGTCGTGTTCGGTATGCCGGCGGAATTGATCAAGCGCGGCGGGGCCGGCCTGGTGCTGCCCCGGGAAAAAATCGCCGGGCAACTGAACAACTGGGCGGGGGTATAACGATGGCCTTTGTCAAAAAAAACGGCTCCGAGCCGGTCGCCGTCGAGGAGCGCCTGCACGGGCGCGATTATCCGGGACTCCTGGCCCAGCTTGGCGACCCCGACCCGGCCGCCAGACGCTGGGCGGCGCGGGACCTGCGGGACTTTCCGGAGGCGGCCTGCGCCCTCGTCGAGCGGCTGAAGGTAGAGCCGGAGGGGTCGGTGCGCGAGGTTATCCTCACCACCCTGAGCCGCCTCGGGGACCCCGCGGCGATTGCCGGGCTGGTCGATTGCCTGAGAAGCGACGACGCCGCCGTGCGAAACGAGGTGGTCGAGGCGATGAAGCAGCTCC
>Ga0316221_1000963_pt1 | contig 33105 bp, 25 predicted proteins | sample TBH18007metaG_FD_206003 | JGI IMG/M metagenome (GOLD analysis project Ga0316221, IMG submission 206003) | Freshwater microbial communities from Trout Bog Lake, Wisconsin, USA - TBH18007 | ecosystem: Environmental > Aquatic > Freshwater > Lake > Hypolimnion/Profundal zone | place: USA: Wisconsin... | reverse complement strand
CGCCACCACTTTTTATCAGGATTTCGTAGGCGCACCGGGCGACGCTGCCGTCGACCGTGCCTTGGCAGAGCTGAAATTCCATTCTGACGAATTCCGCATTCTGGGGACATATCCCCTGGCACGGCCACGCGGCTGATTCTGCGCAAATTTTTGTGCACGTCAGGCTTGTGCACTCTTGCCAGACCCCGCCCCGGCGTGTCACCAACGTAGGTGAGCTTTCCGGTGTCCGCGCAAACAAACAAGGGTGACGATTAGGTGCCGGATCCAAGGATCACCCCTATCAATGCGGGAATCCATGCAGGCGTGCCGCCTTCCGCATTGCGGCATTGGCAGCAATTGCATCAATCCGCTGACATTCAATTTGCCCCCCTGCCCGAATGGCACCAGCCGCCCCCGCCCGATTGGCTGGTGGCGCTGGGGCGTTTTCTTGGCCGGATTTTTGAACCGGTGGCGCAGATGTTTGGTGCGGCTTGGCCCCTTGCCAAATGGGCGCTGTTCGCGCTGGCGGCGGCGGCCCTTCTATGGCTGATCTGGCGCTTGGCGGAACCGTTGATCACGCGCCTGCGGCTGCGCCAAACCGGCGCGGACACAGAGGATGCCCCCGCATGGGCCCCCGCCCGCGCCGAGGCCGAGGCTTTGCTGGCCGATGCCGACGCGCTGGCCGCCGCTGGCCAATTTGACCAGGCAGCGCATCTGTTGCTGCGCCGCAGTGTGACGCAAATCGCCAGCGCACGCCCCGATTGGCTGGCCCCCGCCTCCACCGCGCGCGAGATCGCCGGGCTGGCCCAGTTGCCCGAGCGCGCCCGCGCCGCCTTTGCCGCGATCACCGCCCGCGTCGAATCGAGCCGCTATGCGCTGCGCCCGCTGGGGGCGGATGATTGGCAGGTAGCCCGCGCCGCCTATGCCGATTTCGCCCTTCAAAGGTTGGCGGCATGAGCGGCAGCGCATTTTCCCCGCGCAGCGCGCTGGTGCTGGTGATGGCCGGCGCGGCGCTGTTGCTGGCCTTGCTGTGGGCGGCGGGGCAGGGTCTGGGCGACAACCTCAACGACGGCGGCGCGCATGCCGGCGGCAAGGGGCTGGCGGGCTATGCCGGCCTTGTCCAGCTGCTGGAGGCGGACGGGTACCAGATAACCAAGGGGCGTTCCGAAGGTCAGTTCGACCAAGCCGGCCTTCTGGTGCTAACCCCTACATTCACCACCAAGGGCGCCGATATCGAACGCATCGTCGAACAACATCGCAAGATCGGCCCGGTGCTGGTGATCGCCCCCAAATGGGCGGAATCCAGCCCCCTGCCGCCGCAGCAACCGGGGGTAAAACCCGGATGGGTGGAACTAGGCAAGCCCCAGATCGCGCCGATGGAAGGTTTCCACGACGAGCTGAAAATCGGTATGCCGCCGATGCCCAGCGGCGGCTGGCATGGCATGGGGCTCAGCGGCACCCTGCCCTATCCCAAAGCCGTCTACACCTTGAGCGGGCCGGGGTTGGAGCCTTGGGTTTGGGGCGCGGATGGGCGGATTCTGGCGGGCCAAGTGCTGGGCGAGGAAGACACGCAGGTCGCTGGCGATTACCCGCTGTATATCGTCTACGAGCCAGATTTGCTGAACAATTACGGCCTCGCCCGCGCCGAAAATGCCGCTCTGGCAGAGGCGCTGTTTGACCGCGCCGCGACAGGCGCAGCGCACCAGATCACCTTCGACCTCACCCTCAATGGCCTCGGCCGCCCGCTGAGCCCGCTGACCTTGGCGATGAGCCCGCCCTGGCTGGCCGCGACGCTGTGCCTGTTGCTGGCCGCCTTTGCCGCCGGGTGGCGCAGTTTCCTGCGCTTTGGCCCCGCCTTGGCGCAGGGGCGTTCCATCGCCTTTGGCAAGCGCGCCTTGGTCGGCAGCGCCGGCGGGCTGATCCTGCGCAGCCGCCGTTCGCGGCTGATCGCCGAACCCTATGCCGCCGCCGCTTGCGAGCGCGCCGCCCGCGCGCTGGGCTTGCCACGCGGGGCCCCGCACGAAGTCACACTGGCCGCCATCGACCGCGCGCTGGCCGCCAAATCCGACACCGCGCCGCAATCATTTTCCGACGCCTGCGCCCGGCTGGCCGCCGCACGCGGCCCCACCGCCATTGTGGAGGCCGCCCGCCGGCTCCATACCCTTGAGAGGATGCTGACGCGATGAACGATACGCCCCCCCACATGAGTCTGACCGAGCTGGGTGCGCTGGCCGGCGCCCTGCGGGAACAAATCGGCAAGGCCATCGTCGGCCAACAGGATGTGGTGGAACACATGCTGATCGCGCTGTTCGCCCGCGGCCATGTCTTGCTGGAGGGGCCGCCGGGCACCGCCAAGACCTTCCTCGCGCAGTGTTTTGCCGGCGCGCTGGGGCTGGATTTCGGGCGGGTGCAGTTCACGCCCGACCTGATGCCGGGCGACATTCTGGGCAGCAACTTGTTCGATTTCCAGACCAGCACATTTACCCTGTCGCGCGGGCCGATCTTTTGCGATCTGCTGCTGGCCGACGAAATCAACCGCACGCCGCCCAAGACTCAGGCCGCTCTGCTGGAGGCGATGCAGGAACGCCGCGTGACGCTGGACGGCACCGCGCATCCCTTGCCGGAACATTTTCTGGTGGTGGCGACGCAAAACCCCATCGAGAGCCAAGGTGTCTACCCCCTGCCAGAGGCGCAGCTGGACCGCTTCCTGTTCAAGTTGCAAGTCGCCTATCCCGCGCTGGAGGAGGAACTGGCCATCGTCACCCGCTATGGCGAGATGAGCGGGCCTCCGAGAGCCGCCAACCACGGCATCGCGCCGGTCGTCTCGCGCGAGGAGCTGCGCGGCGCGGTGGCGGCGGTCGAACAGGTAACGCTGGCCGCGCCGGTGGTGGATTACATCGTGCGTCTGGTGCGTGCGACGCGTGACAGCGCAGATCTGTCCTGCGGCGCCTCCCCCCGCGCCGGAGTGCTGTTGGCCAATGCGGCGCGCGCCAAGGCCGCGCTGGCGGGCCGCGATTATGTGCTGCCAGACGACGTCAAGGCGCTGGCCCCGGCGGTGCTGCGTCACCGCCTGCTGCTCTCCCCCGCCGCCGAAATCGAGGGCAAATCGGTGGCCGAACTGGTCACGACGCTGATCGACCGCACCGAGGCGCCACGTTGATACTGATACCGGCCAGATTACGCCGATGGTGGGCAGTTGATCGCGCCAACGACACCATCATGCCCAGCCCGCAGGCTGTGGCGGCGCTGGTGCTGCTGGCGCCGGTGGGGCTGCTGATCGCGGGCCTGGCGCCGAGGGCTTGGGCGCTGGCCCCGGCGCTGGGCGCGGGTGTTTTGGTGCTGGTGCTGGTCGATTGCTGGCTGGCGGGCGTCGCATTGGATGCGCGGGTGATCGTGCCCGGCGAAATCGAGGTGGGCGCCAATGCCGCGCTGTCGGTGCTCGCGGACTTGGCGGGCAAGGCGCGCAAGGTGGAGGCCGTACTGGCGATCGACCCACGTTTGGCGGCGGGCGGCAGGCTGGCCGTAGCGCTGGAACCCGCCAGCGGCGCCTATGCGGGCGCAGCGACATTGGCTGCCGGCCAGCGCTGCACCGGGGCCATCCACGCGCTGTGGCTGCGCTGGCAGGGGCCGCTGGGGCTGGGCCTGCGCCAACACCGCCGCCCGCTGGGGCTGTCGGTGCGGGTGGTGCCAGACCTGTCGCCCTTGCGCAGCCCCGAAATGCAGGCGCTGCTGCGCGATGCCGATCTGGGTCTGATCGCCCGCCGTTTGCGCGGCGACGGCACCTTGTTCGAGGCGCTGAGCGAATATCAGCCCGGCATGGATCGCCGCCGGATCGACTGGAAAGTCTCCGCCCGCCACGCCCGCCTGCACGCCCGCGAATATGAGGCCGAGCGCAACAACCGCATCACCTTCGCCATCGATTGCGGACAAGCGATGTGCGACCCTGTCGGCGACGAAAGGGGCGGCACCCTCTCCCGCCTCGACCGGGCGATCACCGCCGCGCTGGCTTGCAGCTGGGTGGCGCTGAAGGGCGGCGACAAGGTCGCGCTGTTCGGTTTCGCGGCGCGCGTAATGCTCTCCACCCCGTTTGCCAGCGGCACGCAAGGTTTCGCGCAGCTGCGCCGCGCCGCCGCCGGCCTGGAATATACCCCGCGCGAACCCAATTTCACGCTGGCCCTCGCCACCCTCGCCGCCAAGCTGGAGCGCCGCTCGCTGGTGGTGGTGTTTTCGGACTTTACCGACCCGACCAGCGCCGCCTTGATGGCCGAAAGCATCGGCCGGCTGGTGCGGCGCCACCGCGTCGTCTTCGTCGCCATGGCCGATACAGAACTGGAAGCCATCGCCACCGCCCCGCCCGCCACACCGCAAGCCTTGGCCGAGGCGGTGAGTGCGGATCTGCTGCTGCGCCAACGCGCGCTGGTGCTGGCGCGGCTGCGGCAATCGGGCGTTGACGTGCTGGAGGCCCCCTATGGCCAGATCGGCCCGCGGCTGATCGATGCCTATCTGGCGCTGCGTCAGGGCGGAGAAATCGGATGAGCGAGGCACCGGGTGGTATCGTCGCAGGGCTGCGCGGCCTCGCCAGGCGCGGCAAGGCAGAGGCCGAGCAAGAGGCCATCGCCGCCGCCGCGCTGCGTTCCGACCGGTTCCGCCAAGAGCGCGAGCCAGACTGGAAACGGCTGGAGGCGATCGTTGCGCGGATGGAACGCGGGCGCCTGTCGCGGCTGTCGGATGCCGATGTGCTCGATCTGCCGGTGCTGTACCGCACCGCCAGTTCCAGCCTGTCGATCGCGCGCGAAACCTCGCTGGACGCCGCCACCATTGCCTATCTGGAAGGCTTGGTCAGCCGCGCGTGGTTCCTCGTCTATGGCCCGCGCGTTGGCCTGGGGGGCTGGGTGCGCGCGTTCTTTGGCGGCGGCTGGAGCAGGGCTGTCCGCGCGCTGGCTCTCGACATCTGGATCGCGCTGGCGGTGACGGTGGCGGGTACGGTCGGCGGCTGGGCCTTGGTCGCGGCGGACCCTGCGTGGTACGGTGCCTTCGTGCCAATCGCGCTGGCCGATGGCCGCGTACCCGGCGCCAGCCGAGAGGTGCTGCGCGCCACCCTGTTCGGCCACACCAAGGTCGATGGGCTGAGCGCTTTGGCCGCATATCTATTCGGGCATAATTCGCAAATCGCCATCCTTGCCTTTGCGCTGGGCTTTGCTTTTGGGGTGCCTTCGCTGCTGCTGTTGGCGCAAAACGGCGGCATGTTGGGGGCCTTCCTGTGGCTGTTCCACAGCCGGGGCCTCAGCCTGGAAAGCGCCGGCTGGCTGTCGATCCACGGCACGACAGAGATTTTGGCGATCACGCTGGCGGGGGCTGCGGGGCTGCATATCGGGCGGGCGGTGGCCTTTCCGGGTGAAAAATCGGTGCTGGTCGCCGCCGCAGAGGCCGGGCGCCGCGCCGCGCAGGTCATGGTCGGCGCGGTGGTGATGCTGTTGATCGCCGCGCTGCTGGAAGGGCTGGGCCGGCAATTGATCGAGAACACCTTTATGCGGCTCGGCATCGGCTGGGGGATGCTGGCGTTCTGGGCGCTATATTTCACGCTGGCCGGGCGCGGGCGCGTCGATGAGGACGAAGCATGAGTATTCGCCGCCACCAGCGTTATGCCGACGCCCGCGCGCGTCAGATCATCACCCCCGAAGGCTTGGCGCTGACCTTCACCCTCGCCAGCCGGGGCGCGCGATTGGGTGCGCTGTTGCTCGATTTGCTGTTGCAGACGTTGCTGCTGATTGTGGTCATCGGCGGGCTGCTACTACTGGCGGCTGGCCTTGCAAAGCTGGGCGTAAAAGGTGCAAAGATGGACAATCCAGCGATGGAATTCATCGCGGTGCTGTTTTTCATCTCGTTTTTTGTGCTGCGCAACGGCTGGTTTCTATTTTTCGAACTGGGCGCGCGCGGTGCCACCCCCGGCAAACGTATACTGCATATCCGCATTGCCGCGCGTGATGGTGGGCGCCTCGACGCGGCCCAAGTGATCGCGCGCAATCTGCTGCGCGATGTCGAGCTGGCGGTGCCCTTCGCGCTGGTGCCGATGCTGGGCGGCGAGACTGCGGGATGGCTGGCCTGCACGGTCTGGCTGCTGGTGCTGACCTGCCTGCCCTTGTGGAACCGCGATGCCTTGCGCGCGGGCGATCTGATCGGCGGAACATGGGTGGTCGAGGCGCCTCGGCTGAAGCTGGCTTCGGTGATGTCGGTGGCGGTGCCTGCCGCCTCGGCGCGGGCAGCCCCTTCCGCGCAAGGTCCGGCGGCCCCGCTGCACAGCTATCAATTTGGCGAGGCCGAACTGGCGGCTTACGGCGAATATGAGCTGCAAACGCTGGAACGCGTACTGCGCGAGGATCAAGTGGAGGCGATGGTGGCCGTCGCCGAAGCCATATGCGCGCGGATCGGCTGGACAGCGCCGGGCGGCTACGAGGTACGCGCCTTCCTCGGCGATTATTACACCCAGCTGCGCGCCCGGCTAGAGGCCGGCATGCGCTTTGGCACGCGCAAGGCTGACAAATTCACCAGCTCCGCCCCGCGCAAATTCCGTTTTACCGAGGCTGAACTGGCCGTCTATGGCGCGCGCGAGCTGCACATTTTGGCTCAAGCGTTGCACGATCCGCAGGATGACGCTCTGGACGCCGTCGCCGAAAGGATCAGCGCCAAAATCGGCAGGCCCACCCCCTCCGCCGCCGACACGGCGGATTTTCTGGGTGATTATTACGATCAGGCCACCCATCATCTGCATGGCTGATCACGATAGGCCTCGCCTGACCTCTATCGGACCGCCCCTGTCTGCCGTATAGGGGCGGGCGAAAAGGAGCCTTCATGTCCTCGATCAGACCTTGGCGCGATATCGCGCGCCGCCAGTGCCGCCAGATCATGGTGGGCCGCGTGCCCGTCGGCGGCGACGCGCCGATCACCGTGCAGACCATGACCAACACGCTGACCAGCGACGCCAAGGCCACCATCGCCCAGATCAAGCGGTGTGAGGAAGCCGGCGCCGATATCATCCGCGTATCCTGCCCCGATGTCGAAAGCACGGCGGCCCTGCGCGAAATCGTCCGCGCGGCAGAGGTGCCCTTGGTCGCCGACATCCATTTCCATTACAAACGCGCGCTGGAGGCAGCGGATGCGGGCGCGGCCTGTCTGCGGATCAACCCCGGCAACATCGGCTCGTCAGAGCGGGTGGCGGAGGTCGTTCGCGCCGCCAAGGCCAACGGCTGCGCGATCCGCATAGGGGTCAACGCCGGCAGCCTGGAAAAAGACCTGCTGGAAAAATACGGCGAGCCCTGCCCCGAGGCCTTGGTGGAAAGCGCGCTCGACCATATCAAGCTGCTGCAAGATCACGATTTCCACGAATACAAGGTCGCGGTGAAGGCCAGCGACGTCTTCCTCGCGGTGGCGGCCTATATGCAACTGGCCGATGCGGTCGATTGCCCGCTGCATCTGGGCATCACCGAGGCCGGCGGCCTGATCGGCGGCACCGTCAAAAGCGCCATCGGCATCGGCAATATGCTGTGGGCCGGCATCGGCGACACCATCCGCGTCTCGCTGTCTGCGCCGCCAGAGGACGAGGTGCGCGTTGGCTTCGACATATTGAAATCATTGGGCCTGCGCACCCGAGGCGTGCGGGTCGTTTCCTGCCCAAGCTGCGCCCGGCAGGGCTTCGACGTGGTGAAAACCGTGCAAATGCTGGAGGACCGCCTGAGCCATATCAAAACCCCGCTGTCGCTGTCGGTGCTGGGCTGCGTGGTCAACGGCCCCGGCGAGGCGCGCGAAACCGACATCGGCATCACCGGCGGCGGCAATGGCAAGCACATGGTCTACCTCTCCGGCGTCACCGACCACCACGTGCAAAGCGAGGACATGCTGGAACACATCGTCCGCTTGGTCGAAGCCAAGGCGGCAGAGCTGGAGGCTGCCAGCGCTTGATATTTCGGTAAGCTTTTGGCGCTAGACTGCGCCCCATGAACAAGGTGAAGGCCATCTTCGCAGTCATTGGCTTGCGGCTGCTGCTGCTGGCGCTGTTCCACAGCGGCACGCACGCCTCGGCGTACCTCGCAGCGCCCCCAACGGCGCAGGCAGCCGATACCCTTGACGCCAGCACCAACCCATGGAGCAAAAACGCCGCACCCGCCAGCCACGCGAACCCTTGGAGCAATGCCGCAAGTACCGCCCCCCACAGCGCCTCCGGCCCCGTCACGCTGGCCCGGGACAGTTCGGGGCATTTCAATATTTCGGGCATGATCAACGGCCATTCCGCGCCATTCCTGATCGACACCGGCGCCGATTACGTCTCCATCCCAGCGGATCAGGCGGCGCAATATGGCATCTACGTCCGCCCCGACCAGTTCCAGCCCATCATGCACACCGCCAATGGCATGGGCATGGCCGCGGTGGTGCATGTCGACGAACTCTATGTCGCGGGCGTCGAATTACACAATGTCGATGCCGTGGTGGCGCAGGGGCTGGACCGCAATTTGCTGGGCCAATCGGCGCTACGCCAGCTCGGCAAAGTCTCTTTGCAAGGCGACGAAATGGTAATCGCCCCCAACTGAGGGCCAGCGAGCCTGTCCCATCACGGCTCACTTGGCCCTACGCAGAGGTGTTTTGACCGATTCGGGGTGGAAAAGGCGCCGCCGTGATGTTATTGTCACACAAGCTATGACGAAGTTGCATGATTCATCCCTCGACCGGCGCCAATTGTTGACGCGCGGCCTTGCTGGCGGTGCCGCCTTGGCGCTGCCGGTGTTTGCGCGCCCCGCGCGCGCCGCCGAGGTTGTCGCCGCGCAGGCCTCCGCGCTCACCCCCTATCAACGCAAGGTGGTGGACGTCGCCGTGCGCGAGCACGCCCGCAACGCAGCGCATCTGTGGCTGCATGATGTGGCGGCTGTCGCGGATTTCGCCCAGCCCTCCTCGCTGCCGCGCCTGCATTTCGTCAATCTGGAAAACGGGTCGATACGATCATTTCTGGTGGCGCATGGCAAGGGTTCCGACCCGCAAGGCGACGGCTGGCTCAAGCATTTCTCCAACGTCGTCAATTCCGAGGCAACCTCGCGCGGGGCCTATCTGACCGGGTCATGGTACACCGGGAAATACGGCATTTCGGTGCGGATGTACGGGCTGGACCCCGACAACTCCAACGCGCTGGACCGGTCCATCGTCATGCACCCGGCGTGGTATGCCGCGCGCGATATGCTGGCCAAATGGGGCAAGCTGGGGCGTTCCGAAGGCTGCTTTGCCATGGCACCCGAACAATTCGACGAGGCGCTGTGGGGGCTGGCCGGCGGGCGGCTGCTGTTTGCGGACCGGATTGGCGAGGTTTGAAGGGTTTGATCGGGTAGGTGAAGGTTCTTGGGGCTGTTACACCCCCAAACCACCAATATTATTGACTTTGTGATCCCAGTTCGGTGTGATGCCTTGCCGCGAAGCGGCTATAAAGCCTGCGGCGCCGCAAACTTAGCGCAAGAATGAGCGTCACGCCACGCCGCCAAGGTCCGGGGAGCGCGAGGGGGTAACCCCCTCGCATCTAACCCCACCCCTCACACCTCACCCATGCGCCCCAAATTCATTGGCAATCGCCGTGCCAATTCGCAGGCTGAGCCCATAGGCCCGCTCGATCGGATCGATGAAATCGCGCGCAATCGCGGCGTAACCAGTCGCGGCATCGTCGGGATAATCGGCGGGTTCGGCGACGGTGAAATCGCCGAGGCTGGGGAAATGGGTCGGGAAGGCGCGGCGTAATTGCGCCAAGGCCTCGTCGACGCGTAGGGTGAACACCATTTCCAGCACGTCCTCGCGGGCGATGTCGTTGGCGCGGCTGAAGGCGGGCACCATCACCGCGCGCAGGAACATGTGCTGAAACAACGCCAGCCGCAGCGCCTGCAAAATGCCCAGATTGCGGCGGGTTTGCTCGCGGTGTTCATGCGGGGTTTCATCGGGGATCAGCGCCAGCAGCCGGTGCAGCTTCAGCGCATCGACCCGCAGCCGCGTGGCGAGGCGGCGAAACACCCCATTGCGGTCGTCGGCCGTCAGCAGCTCGGCCAAAGCGAGGCAGCCATCGGCGATGTGATCCTCATTCCCGCGATAGGGGCGGCTGGCCCAATAGGCGGAGTTGAAGATCTCGCCGAAGGCGGTGACGGTCTTGATGCTGGCCAGCGCGTTGGCGCTGCGCACCAGCCGCACCATCTGCCGCCCGCGATCCGATGCGGTCAGCAGCGCGGCCATATCCTCGTAATTGCCCTCTGCGGCGGTGCCAAAGCCGGCGATGATGTTCACCGGATAGCCCAGCTGTTGCAGGATGGCGTTGTGCGGAATGGCGCGAATGGCGCGCAGGCTCATGTTGCGGTCGGCGCTGATGTCTGACTGGCGGCGCGATTTGCGGCTGCCGGTGTCGTTCAGCAGGCCGAGGCCAAACGCGGTCAGCGCGCGGCTGTAGGTGGTGCTGGCCAGATGGCGCTGCTGCACGCGGCGGATCGCGCGGTAGAAATCCAGCGACAGATCAGTGCGGCGATAGAAGGGATCGGTCGGCGCATAGGGGTCGGTCTCGGCAGGCGCCAGTTCAATAAACCGGGTGCAGGTCGCCAGAGCCAGTTCGCTCGTGCCAAAGAACAGATAGCCATCGCCGCCTTGGAAACTGACCTCTGGCTCCAGCCGGATCCCCGCGCGCACAAACCGCCGCCGCGCCCATGGGCTGAGCGGCCAGCTGAGCCGATCCGCCATGCTGGCGGGATGCGCGCCGCGCCCCATGCTCTCGCCGTGGGTGTTGAAGATCAGCGCCGAAACGTCGGCCAGCCCATTGTCCGCCATCGCCTGCGCTAGGCGCCCTTGCAGCCGTTCGATGGCCAGCGCCGCCGGGATTTGCCCAACGAACCGCCCGGCGTCCGAAAAGCCGGTCTGGATCGCCACCCGCCCCCGCGCGCGCGCGTAATCGCGGTAGGCAGGCTCAGCCAGCAAGGCCTCCAGAAAGCGCCCGCCATGTTCCAGCGCGCTCTCGGTTTCAAACAGGGGCGAGACATCGACCTTGCCCTCTATCCCGAACAGACGCGCGAAATAGAGCGCCGCCAGCATCGTCGTCGGCTGCTCGCATTCGGCGATCAGCATCCGCACCGGGCTGTCGGCGTCGATGTGGTGCAGGATCTGGGCCATCGTCAGGAACAGGCGGACGGCTGTGGAATTCTCAATCGCCAGCGCTGCGAAATTGGTGCGCAGCGGCTTGGCCTGCGCCAACAGCTCGCGCATTTTGACCAAGGCGGCCTGGCTGCCAAGGTCCAGCTTGCCATCGGGATCAATCCGGCGGCGGATGGCGTTTTGCAGCTGAGAGCTGTTCACACGGAAATGCACCCAGCCCATACCCAGCCCATCGGCGCGGGCGGCAGCGGCGGCGACCAGCAGGGCCTCTGCTGTATCATCATCGGCCTTTATGGCGCGCGATTCCAGTTCCGCGATGACGTCTGCAAGGCTGGTCATCTTGTCAGGGTGCGGCGCGGTCAGCCTATTGGCGACCTCCGACAGTTTTTCGGGCGCGGAGAGGTCCTCGCCAAAAGCGGCGGCCATCTCGGCGGCATAGGCGGCGGCGGCAGAGAGGCGTGCGGCGATGTCGGGCGCGGCGCCCTCCAGCAAGGCGGCATAGCCCGCCAAACGCTGCGCCTTTTCGGAAAATCGGTAACGGATGCAGGTGGCCCAGCCGATGTCGGTGCGGCCATCCATGTCATAGCCGACCCAGCTGGCGAAACGCAGCGGCATCGGCTTCAACTCGCGCCACTGCGCGGGCCAGCGTTCACGCGCGGCGGAAAACAGCGCGCCGTTGATCGCATCGCGCGCCGCCTGACCCCGCATGATCGCGGCCAAGGCGGCGTCATGTTCGCTGTCCAGCGTGATCGTGTCGCGCCTATGGCTGGCGGCGCACACTGCCGATGCGGCGAAATCACCCGCGCTGGCGGCCGCCGCGACGGCCTCGCTCTGCGCCTTCGACAGCAGGAAAGTCGGGTGCGCGGTAAAGACGATATGCGCGGCGGGGCGCGCCCAACGTTCGGCGAAATGGGCGAAAGTGCCGGCATCCACGCCCTTGATCACCGCCAGATTGGCCGCCATTGGCAGCGGCCCCGCCAGCCGGTGCAGCCGCCGCGCGCGGTCGAGCAGCCCCTTGCACTCCATCTCCGCGACCATCGCCTCAAGGGCATCGAGGGTGAGATCGCCGCTCTCGATCCGCCGTGACAGTTCGAGGCTCAGCTGGAACACCGGGTTGAACTGCGGCGTTTCACTGGTGTGCGCGTGCAGTTCCTGCAGGCGGGCATCAAGGGCGGCAATCTCGCTCATGCGGGTCAACTCCGGGTTTGCGGCGGGCAAGATCGCCCGGCTCGACATGCTTTCGGCCAACCCTCTCCTGATGTGATCCCGCGCTGATTGATGCCGCGCGGGCTGCTCGTTACTTCAGTGCGGCTGCCGCGCGGGCGGCGGTTTCAATGGCCGCGCCATCTGGCATACCCTTGCCGATCATCCAGCTGCCGCCGACGCAGCGCACCGCGTCCATCGCCAGCCATTCGGGCGCGGTGGCGAGGGAAATGCCGCCGGTGGGGCAGAATTTGATGCCGCCGAACGCCGCCGTCAACGCCTTCAGCGCCGGGATACCACCGCTGGCCACCGCCGGGAAGAACTTGAAACGGTCCAGCCCAAGGTCCAAGCCGGTCATAATGTCGCCCGCATTGGCGGTGCCCGGCAGGAAGGGCACGCCATTGGCCACCGCCGCCGCGCCCAGTGCCTGCGTCAGGCCCGGCGAGACGATGAATTCACTGCCCGCCGCCAGCGCCGCGTCCAGATGTTTGGGGTTCAGCACCGTGCCCGCGCCGACCACCGCGCCGGGGACCTGCTTCATCAGCCGGATCGCCTCCAGCGCGCAAGGGGTGCGCATTGTCACCTCCAGCACGCACAAACCGCCCGCAACCAGCGCCTCGGCGATGGGCAGAGCGTGGCCGATATCCTCGATCACCAGCACGGGGATGACGGGCGCCAGGCCCATGATATCGTCGATTGTCTTTATGTCGGAGGTATTGGGGGTCAAGATGCGTGTTCCTTGGCAAATGCGGCAGCGGCGCCCAGCAGGCCCGGCTGCGGATGAGTGATCAATTTGACCGGCATGGCGGACATCATCGCCTCAAACCGGCCCTTGGCTGCAAAGCGCGTGGCAAAGCCCGAGGCGAGCAGAATATCGCGTATACGCAGCCCCAGCCCGCCGGCGACCACCACGCCCGACGCGCCCTGCGCCAAGGCGATATCCCCCGCGACCGATCCCAGCGAGAGGCAAAACCGCTCTGCGGCAGCGCTGGCGAGGCTGTCATGCTCGGCGCCGTCAGCGCCCGTGGCGCGCTGCCACAATGTCTTGTCGTCGGTGGGCGTGATGGCGCGGCCTTCTAGCGTGGCCAGCGCCTCGTATATATCGACGATGCCGGGGCCGGAAACCACCCGCTCGACCGAAACCCGGCGGTATCTCTGCCGCAGCCGGGCAAGGATCGCGTCCTCTATGCTGTCCAAAGGCGCGAAATCAATATGCCCGCCCTCGGTGGATTGCACGCGGTAAGCTCCCTCACCCCGCCACACATGCGCCACGCCCAGACCCGTGCCCGGCCCGATCACGCTGATGGTGCCCTCCAACGGCAGCGGCTCGTCCGGCCCCGCCAGGTGCAGAAAATGCTCTGGCCCGGCCATCGCCACCGCATGGCCGACCGCGCCGAAATCATTGATCACGCTCAGCGCGTCCAGCCCCAGCTTGGCGGGCAATTGCCCCGGCTGGATCGTCCAGGGGTTGTTGGTAAAGCGGATGGTCTCGCCCCCCACCGGCCCCGCAATCGCCAGAGCGGCAGCGCGCGGCAGATGCCCTCCGCGCAGTGCGGCGAAACTCTCCCACGCGGTTTCAAAGCTGGCGTTTTCGCGGGTGGTCAGCGTCGCCACCTCGCCCAGTTCCACCCCGGCGTCGGTCAGCTGCGCGATGGCAAAGCGCGCATGCGTGCCGCCGATATCCACCGCGACGATTTCCCTTGGTGCTGCCATCTTCCGCCCCCCTCGTTTGTTCTACAGGCCTGCCGTCGCCAGCATCGCCGAGCCGCCCTTTTCCGCCCCATCCGCCCCATGGCGGAACATCGCGAACAGTTCACGGCCCATACCGGCGGCCTCATGCGGGGCCTCGACGGGGGTGCGCGCGGACAGATCGGCAGTGGTGGACAGCGTGCCGTCATGCCCGCACAGCTTGACCATATCGCCATCCTGCAGCAGCGCTAGCGGGCCGCCACCCAAGGCTTCGGGCGTGACATGGATCGCCGCCGGCACCTTGCCCGATGCGCCCGACATCCGCCCATCAGTGACCAGCGCCACCTTGAACCCCTTGTCTTGGCATACGCCCAGTGGCGAGGTCAGCTTGTGCAGTTCCGGCATGCCATTGGCGCGCGGCCCCTGAAAGCGCAGCACCACCACCACATCACGGTCCAGCTCGCCCGCCTTGAAGGCATCCTGCACGGCTTCCTGCGTCGCAAACACGCGCGCGGGGGCCTCGATGGTCATGCGTTCAGGCTCTACCGCGCTGGTCTTGAAGATGCCGCGCCCCAGATTGCCCTCGACCAGCCGCATACCGCCATCGGGCGAAAACGGGTTCGCCACGCCGCGCAGCATGGTCTCATCCAGCATCTGGGCGGGCGCGTGATGCCAGACCAACTCGCCGCCTTCCAGCGCCGGCTCGCTCGCATAGGCGCGCATGCCGCCCTCGGCGACGGTCAGCACATCCTCGTGGGCAAGGCCAGCATCCAGCAATTCGCGCACCACCCAGCCCATGCCGCCCGCGGCGTGGAAGTGGTTCACATCGCCGCTGCCATTGGGGTAAACCCGCGTAATCAAAGGCACCACACCCGACAGCTCGTCGATATCCGCCCAGTCGATCTGGATGCCGGCGGCGCGCGCCATGGCGGGGATATGGATGGCGTGGTTGGTGCTGCCGCCCGTCGCCAGCAGGCCGACGGCCGCATTCACAATCGCCTTTTCGTCCACGACGCGGGCCATCGGGCGGTAGTCGTGGCTGGTCTTGCTGATCTGGGGCAGCCGGTGCACGGCGGCGCGGGTCAGCGCGCTGCGCAAGGGCGTATTCGGCGGCACAAAGGCCGCGCCCGGCATATGCAGCCCCATCATCTCCATCATCATCTGATTGGAGTTGGCCGTGCCGTAAAAGGTGCAAGTTCCGGGCGAGTGGTAGGAGCCCATCTCGCTTTTCAGCAGCTCCTCGCGCCCTACCTGCCCTTGCGCATATTGCTGGCGGACCTTCTGCTTTTCCTTGTTGGCGATGCCCGATGGCATGGGGCCGCTGGGCACAAACACCACCGGCAAATGCCCAAACCGCAGCGCGCCGATCACCAGCCCCGGCACGATCTTGTCGCAAATGCCCAAACACGCCACGCCGTCATACATCGCGTGGCTCAGCGACACGGCGGTGGAGAGCGCGATCACATCGCGGCTGAACAGCGACAGCTCCATGCCGTCGTACCCCTGTGTCACGCCGTCGCACATCGCGGGCACGCCGCCCGCCACCTGCGCTGTCGCGCGAACCTCACGGGCGTAGAGCTTCATCGCCTCCGGGTAACGGCCATAGGGCTGATGCGCCGACAGCATGTCGTTATAGGCCGTGACGATGCCGATATTCTGCGCCGGGGTAAAGGCAATCGCCGCCTGATCCGCTTCGGCCCCCGCAAAGCCATGCGCCAGGTTTGAACAGCCCAGAAACGAGCGGTTGCCATGCTTGGCGCCCTCCGCCTCCATCAGGTCCAGATAACGCGCGCGCGACGCCTTGGAGCGTTCGATGATGCGCGCCGTCACGCGCTCAACGACAGGGTGCAGATTACTCATGCCAGCTTACTCCGTTCCGCTCGGCCAGCGCGATCGAGGCGGATGGCCCCCAGCTGCCGGCGGTGTAATTCTGCGGTGTCACGCCGTGCTGTTCCCAACTGGCGCGGATGCCATCAACCCAGTCCCACTGCGCCTCCACCTCATCGCGGCGGACGAACAGCGTCTGGTCGCCCTCGATCAGGTCCAGCAGCAAGCGTTCATAGGCGATGCGCCGCTGCGGCCCGGCGAAGACATCGGGGATCGCGATATCCAGCGGCACGCTGCGCAAACGGATGCCGTCACGGTCCAGCCCCGGCACCTTGGTCATCAGCGACAGGTTGATGTTTTCCTTGGGCTGAATGCCGATGATCAAGCGGTTGGGCTGCGTGGTCGCCCCCTTGCCGGCGAAAATCGAGTGCGGAACCTGCTTGAACTGCACGATAATTTCGGTGGTGCGGCGGGGCAGGCGCTTGCCGGTGCGCAGGTAGAATGGCACGCCCTTCCAGCGCCAATTGTCGATATGCGCCTTGATCGCCACGAAAGTCTCGGTGCCCGACGGCTTACCCAGCTCGTCCGCATAACCGGGGACGCCTTGGCCGCCGATGGCGCCCTCGGTATATTGGCCGGTGACGGTTTCGCCCAGCGCGATGTGGCGCAGGCTGCGCAGAACCTTCACCTTTTCATCGCGCACCGCCGTGGCGTTAAAGCTGGCCGGCGGCTCCATCGCCACCAGGGCCAGCAATTGCAGCATGTGGTTCTGCACCATATCGCGCAGCGCCCCGGCGCCGTCATAAAAGCCCACGCGGCCTTCCAGCCCGACGGTTTCGGCGACTGTGATCTGCACATGGTCGATATGCGCGGCGTTCCACAAGGGCTCGAACAGGATGTTGGCAAAACGCAGCGCCAGCAGGTTCTGCACCGTTTCCTTGCCCAGATAATGGTCGATGCGGAAAATCCGGTCCTCGGGGAAGGCGCTGGAGACGGCATCGTTGATATGGCGGCTGGTGTCGAGGCTGGTGCCCAGCGGCTTTTCCAACCCGATCCGGCTGGTTTCCCCGGCCAAACCACTGGCGCGCAGGCCGGCGATGGTCGGCTCAAACAGGCTGGGCGCGGTGGACAGGAAAATCGCGGTGCCCTGCTCCGGCGTGCCGACCTTTTTGGCCAGATCGCCAAAGCTTTCGGTCTGGGTGGCGTCCAGCGGCTTAAAATGCAACCGGTTGAGGAAGCCCGCCATGCTGCCGCGCCGATCCGCCGGCATGAATTTTTCCAGCGCCGCGCGGGCGAAATTGCGAAACGCCGCGTCATCAAAATCGCTGCGCGCGGTGCCGATGATCTGCAGCCTCGGGTCCAGCAGCCCATCGGTATCCAGCGCGCACAGCGAGGGCAGCAGCATCCGCTGGGAAAGGTCACCGGTGGCCCCAAAGAGCAGAAGACGGTCTGCGGTAAAGCTCATGCGGCTCTCAATCTGGTTGGCGGGAAGGGTCTTGGGCGAAATACAGCCGGCAGCATGGAGCCTGCACCAGCTGCGGGCAAGCGGGGTTTTATCAGCCGCGCCGCCGCGATGCCAGCGCGCCAATGATGAATACGTATTGCGATTGGGCGCAAAACCTAGGGCTGGCGGCGGATGGGAACCGGCACATTGCAGATGTCCGCCCCGCCGGCGGGGGTGATAAAGAACGGGTCGCGGCGATTGGCCCGCGCCTCGGCATATTTCGCGAAACTTTGGCTTTCGGTGCTGAGGTATTGGAAATGCGGCTGCTGGGCGGCGGGCAATTCGCTGGCGAGCCGCACCGACAGGATCGGCGTGCGTTCGGCGGCGGCTTTGTAAAAGCCCAGATCCCCCGTCCCACGCGGCAGGCTGGAGAGGTTCTCCATCCCCGAAATCACCCGCCCGATCAGCGCGATGTTACGGTCCAAATGGCGCGGCGGCGTACCAATCACCGCATAGAGCTCCGCGCCCGTCCCCGTATCCGGCGGCATATCGCGAGCGACGCCGACCATGGCGTAGCAGTGGATGGGCCAGAACCGCGTCAGGTCGGTTGCAATGGGCCAACCGGAATACATGGCTGTTGCAGCTCCATACGGGTCGTCGTCCCTGTCAGATCGACAATACCGTTCTTCATGGCCTTGGCCCTCGCACCATTTCGTATGCGCGTCAGCCCAGCGCGTAGTGACATTTAAAATGTCCTCTTTCCGACCTGAAGTATACTCCCCCTGCCCCACCACCGCCAACCCATCCGGCAGCTTCCGCGCCTTGGCCTTGTCGTCGCTCTCAGCATCACCCCATTGCGCCACGTAATTGTCCTGAACGCGGTTGACCGACAGGCCATCCCACCAATGCGCCGCCGCCAGCTTGCGAATATTCCCCACCCAGCCCGCGCTGAACGGCGCTGGCATCAACTGGATCACCACCTCTCGCGGGAGCCCCTTGGCATCGGGCGCCAATTGCATCACCAACAGGTCAGCTGGCGCAATCGTCACCCAATCCCCCGCCGGCGCCGCCTCCACAATCTGCGCGGGCGACGGCGCCGACGCATGGGCGGGCGCGGCCAACATCAGGCCCAAAGCGATCACGCTGCGATGCAAGGTTTTCATATTCTGCAACATGACAAGTCTTGCACCCTTGCGCAACCGCCCAGCTGCCGCTAGGGCCCGTGCCTTCCAGTGCATGCGGAGCGGTGGCCGAGTGGTCGAAGGCGCTCGCCTGGAAAGTGAGTATACGCCAAAAGCGTATCCAGGGTTCGAATCCCTGCCGCTCCGCCAGTTCAGTCCTTGAGTGGGCACCACATTTACGCTGCCGTTGGGGTTAAGCGTCTGGAGCAGCCGGGACTTCGATCCCATGATCCGAACCTCGCCCTCGGCAACTTCGACGCGCTGAGCCAAGGCCCGCAGGTGATCGCGGCGATATCCGCCACCGTCCACATGCATACGCTGGCGCGCGGCCTCGGCGAAGGTCTGGATCATTTGCGGGGTAATGGCCTTGGCGCCTGAGCTTTCCAGCATGGCTTGCGCGCGTGTCGCGTCGGCTTTGGATTGGTCGCGAATGGCCTTGAGCGCGTCCAGACGGTCCTTAAGGGCTGGGTCGGCAATGTCCGCCACGCCAGCTTCGATTGCGTCGTAGAGGCGTTTGAGGCGCAAATCCGATTCGGTGGCGCGCTTGTTCAGTTCGGCGATATGCGCGCGGCGGCGCTCGCCCTGCTCCTGCCGCCGGTCGAGCACGTTGGCGAGGATGATTTCGAGGCGTTCGGGCTGTAACAGACGTTTCTCTAGATGGCGGGCGACCAGATCGTCCAGTTTTTCCATCGGCACCGCCATGCCCTCGCAGGCGGTCGGGCCTTGGCGGGCCTTCATTGAGCAGGCGTAATAACGATAGCGCCCGCCCTTGCCGGTGCGGATGGTCATGGCGCCGCCGCATTTGGCGCAGTGGATCAGGCCGGTAAGGAGGGTGGGGCCGCTGATGACGCGGGCGGGCATGACCTTCGGGTTGCGGGCCTTGAGCCGCGCCTGCACAGCATCGAAGGTGTCGCGCTCGATGATCGGCGGCACGGGCACGGTGACGATCTCGGCAATCGGCTTCAGTTCCTTGGTCTTGGTCCGCTTGTTGAACTCGTGCTCGCCGACATAGGTTTTGCGGGTGAGGATGCGATGCACTTGCCCGATGCCCCAGCGCCCGCCGTCGCGGGTAAAGATGCGGTGGCCGTTGAGGTGGCTGACGATGTTTTTGACGCCCATCTCGCCGCTGGTGCCATCGCCTTCCAGCGCGAGGCGATAGATCAGGCGAATGGTGTCGGCGTGCAGCGGATCGATCTCCAGCTTCTTCTTAACCTTGGCGCCGCGTGTCTCAGCCGCGACGGTGCGGTAGCCGATGGGCGGCAGCGAGCCATTCCAGAAGCCCTGCCGCGCGTTTTCCTTCAAGGCCCGAATGACGTGCTTGCCGTTCTCCTTGGACTGATATTCGTCGAACAGGGCCATGATCTGGCGCATCATGACGTGCATGGGATCATCGCCCATTTCCTGGGTGATCGAGACCAGCTTCACGCCGTTCTTGGCGAGCTTGCGAACGTAGAATTCCAGCTCGAAATGATCGCGGAAGAAGCGGCTGAACGAATGGACCACCACCACGTCAAACGGTGCGGGCTTGGTTGTGCCCGCTTCGATCATGCGCTGGAATTCGGGGCGGCGGTCGTTGGTGGCCGAGGCGCCGGGTTCCACGAAGGTTTCGACCAGTTCATACCCGCGCGCCGCGCACCATGCTTCGCCCTGCCGCTTCTGGTCGGGGATGGAAACATCGTGCTCGGCCTGCCTCGCGGTCGATACGCGCATCCCCTCGCGACATCGCACAGCCGGTGTCCGCGCCACGGCCCGCTGCACTTCCTCTTCTCGGCCTGCCCCTTTTGGGCTGGTCATCGCCATATTGAACAGTCCTAGGGTGCTGACGCCGACGCGCGATCCGGGGCCGTTTCATGAAGATCGTAAAGCGTAGGATAGGGGGCGTTGGAGGGGGTGGTGAAGATTGCTAGATAAAAGCGGCGCCCATGAACACCGCCAAGCCTCTGACGAGGCTCACGTTTTCCTGTGCACGCCGGTCGAGGGGTGAGCATGGATTGCCGATTTTGGCTGATATCTCAGCGCAAAACCATGCACACTCAAGCGCGGAGGCGTGTAAAACGGATGCCAAATGATGAAGGCGCGGCGGCGGTCGGTTTCATCTTCCACGCGCTCCAACATGCCCGCCTCGGTCATCTGGCCGATCCAGCGCAGCGCGGTGGTCGGCGGCACGCCGGATGCGATGCACAGGCTGGTCACCGACACCCGCGTATGCTCTGCCCGCGCCGCGGTCAGATCCAGCAACATATCCCACGCCGGATCCGCAAACAGATCGCCATCGAAAAAGCGCCCCCGCAATTGCCGCTGACGGATGATACGGCGCACCAAACGCGGATCGGGCAGAGCAGGCCGGGCGGTGCGCAGCAACCTTGCTTCCGCCTCATGCCCTTGTGCGGGCGCAGCGGCCCCTCGGCTACCTTCAAAACGGAACGCGCCGCCATCGGCCGGCGCCGGGCTGGCCATCGCAGCCGGCGCGGCAGGCGCAGCGCCGGGGCTCAGCCGATCCATCCGCTCGGCGATTTGGCTGACTTGCTCGGTCAGGCGCAGCAGCACCAAACGATCTTCCTCGGACAATTCACGCACCCGCCGCGAAGGCAAGCGGGCCAACACCCGCCCCAGCGCGATCATCCGTTCCGCGCGGCTGGGCGCCACCAGAATCTGCGGCCCCGATTGATCCAGCGCGCCAAACACATCGTCCAAGGCCTCAACACTGGTCGATACCACCAATTCCGCCCCGGCATGCCCCGCACGCTGATCCAGCCGCACCAAGCCCGCCAGCGCGGCCGCCGTCACATGCGGGCAGTCCAACAACACCACATCGCCCAGCGCGCGCACACCATCCAACAGCGCGCCCATGTCGCCCGCCTCGGCAATGCGAAAGCCTGCGCCTTCGGCATCCTCGCGCATTTGTTCGCGCACATGGGCCCGGTCGGCAAAGATCGACACCGCCAACCGCAGCCCTGCGGCATCATGGGCGGGCGCGCCATAGGCGAAGTCTTCGGTGGCAGGCTTGGGGCTTGCGAACAGGGCGTTGGACATCAGACTGGCTCCGTCGTTCGACTCAGTGATAACACCTAGAGAATGAGAACAAACGTAAAAGCAGTCAAGACATAAATAGAACATTTCGTGATCGGATGTGGATCAAACTACCTCCATTCCGGTTCCACACCCGCCGCCGATTACCTGTTGCAGCCGTCCTTTTCGCCGTTTTCGCATGCCTTTTTATACAGTTCCGCCGCCTTGTCGGGATTCTTGTCGACGCCCTCGCCTTGCGCGTAGTCGATGGCCAGATTGAAACAACCGGTGCCATTGCCATCGTCGCAGGCGCGTTGGTAGTAGACCGCCGCCTTGGCGACATCCTTGGCCACGCCCTCGCCCTTGTCGTAATCGATCCCCATATTGAGGCAGCCGCCGGCGCTGCCGCCATCGCAGGCGCGCTGATAATAAGTCGCCGCCTTGGCTGCATCCTTCACCACGCCCTCGCCCTTGTCATAGTCGATTCCCAGGTTTTCGCAGCCCTTGGGCGAACCGCCGCCTTCGCAGCCCTTGGCATAAAGTTCGGCGCCTTTGACAACATCGCGGGCGACACCGTCGCCGGTGTCATATTCATAGCCCAGATTGGTGCAGGCCTTGGCCTGTCCCAGATCGCAGGCCTTGGCATAGAGCGCGGCGGCATGGGGGTCGTCTTTTTCCACCCCCTCGCCATTGTCATAGGCCAGCGCCAGATTGAAGCAGGCCTCGCCATCCTTGGCCTCGCAGCCCTTGATATAGCCAGCAACCTCGTCAGAGGGGGCATCGGGCGCGGCGGCGGCAGGCGAAGGCGAAGCCGCAGCGGCAGGTGCGGCTGCCGCAGGCGTGGCAACAGCAAGCAGCAAAGTGGCGGTGAGCAAACGCAACATCTTGGACACTTTCACATAACCGCCCAGCAAAGTTCTGGGCCAAAGGCAACAGGACAGCGCTAGAAATAGCCATCCGCGCGCGCCCCAATTCTGAGCGGTTTTCCGATGCTAATCAATAGGCCTAGCGATATTTTACGATTGTTCCCAGCGCCCTCGGCCTAGGGCTCTATGTCAATCGGAGTGCCGTCGGTCACGAGCGCCCACAGCATGTCGATCTGGGCGTTGGACAGCGCGATGCAGCCGTCAGTCCAGTCGCCGGGCACGCGCGTCCCCTGCGGCCAATCATTCGGCTGGCCATGGATAAACACCTCGCCCCCCGGCGCGCGGCCTGCCGCCCGCGCAAATTCTGCGTCCGCCGGCGACGGATAGGATATGTGCAAAGACAGATGATAGGCGCTGGCCGGATTGCCATAATCGAGGGTGTAATGCCCCTCTGGCGTACGGCGGTCGCCTTGGAAATGCTTGGGGCCGACGGGTGCGCCGCCCAGCTGAATGCCGGTAATCTGCCCCACCAGCGCCCCCTGCGCATAGAGCAACAGCACGCGCGCCGCCTTGTGGACGACGATATGGTCCACCGATGGGGTCGGCGCGCTGGGCGTTCGCGTAATGCGCTCTGGCACGATGCGCGGGGATGGCTGCCACGAAGGTTGCGGCGGCAGCTGATGCGCACAGCCCGCCAACGCCAATACCGCCCCCGCCATCCACAACAGAGGCGGGCGCGGCATTATCACCTCAGTCCACAAACGGGTCGCGAACGAGGATCGTATCCTCGCGCTCTGGGCTGGTGGAGACCAGCGCGACGGGCGTTTCGATCAATTCCTGCACGCGCTGGATGTATTTGATCGCCTGCGCGGGCAAATCGGCCCAGCTGCGCGCGCCGGCGGTCGTTTCATGCCAACCGTCCATTTCCTCATAGATCGGCTCGACGCTGGCCTGATCGCCGGCATGGCTGGGAAAGTAGTCCAGCACTTTCCCGTTCAACCGGTACCCGGTGCAGATCCGCACCTTGTCGAACCCGTCCAGCACGTCCAGCTTGGTCAGCGCAATCCCGGTGACGCCGCTGATCGCGCAGGACTGCCGCACCAACACCGCATCGAACCAGCCGCAACGCCGTTTCCGCCCGGTGACGGTGCCGAATTCATGCCCCCGCTCGCCCAGACGCTGGCCAACCGCATCCTCCAGCTCGGTGGGGAAAGGCCCGCTGCCGACGCGGGTGGTATAGGCCTTAACGATCCCCAGCACGAAACCGGTGGCGCTGGGCCCCAGCCCGCTGCCGCTGGCCGCCGTGCCGCTGACGGTGTTCGAGCTGGTCACAAACGGATAGGTGCCGTGGTCAACATCCAGCAACACCCCCTGCGCGCCCTCAAACAGAATGCGCGCCCCGGCCTTTTTCACCTTGTTCAGGCGGTTCCAAACCGGCTCGGCAAATTGCAGCACAAAGGGCGCGATCTCGCGCAATTCCGCCAGCAACGCCGCGCGGTCTACCGGAGGCTCGCCAAAACCGGCGCGCAGGGCATCGTGATGCGCGCACAAACGGTCAAACTGACTGTCCAGCGCGTCCAGATGCGCCAGATCGCAGACGCGGATCGCCCGCCGCCCCACCTTGTCCTCGTAGGCCGGGCCGATGCCGCGCCCAGTGGTGCCGATCTTGCCGCTGCCCGCCGCCGTCTCGCGCAAGCCATCCAGATCGCGGTGGATCGGCAGGATCAGCGGGCAATTGTCGGCGATGGCGAAATTGTCGGCGGTAATCTTAACGCCCTGCCCTTCCAGCTTGGCGATTTCGCTTTTCAGGTGCCAGGGGTCCAGCACCACGCCATTGCCAATGATCGACAAAGTGCCACGCACGATGCCGCTGGGCAGCAGGCTCAGCTTGTATGTTGTGCCCTCCACCACCAGCGTATGGCCGGCGTTATGCCCGCCCTGAAAGCGCACCACGGCGTCCGCCCGGCTGGCGAGCCAGTCGACGATCTTGCCCTTGCCCTCATCGCCCCATTGGGCGCCGATTACGGTGACGTTGGCCAAGTTGCAGCCTTCCTATGTTACAGATCAAAGAATCGCGTGGCCCACCTAGGCGAGCCAGCCCTAGAGGGCAACCGCCTGCGCACCCCGCAAGACATGGGTGCAGCCCAGAGCCTGTGGATCATCGTTTGTCGAGAGCGCCGCCAGCGTCCGCCAGCCCCCCGCGCGCAAGGCAGAGGCAGCCGCGCCGTCATGCCCCAACGGCAAAAACACCATATCCGCGCGCGGTTCCGTGCTGGCCAGCGCGTCGATCAAGGGATCGGGATACAGCGAGAACCCCGTCGCCGCCTCGCCCAGCTCACCCTCACGCCCACCGTTCTCTCGGCCCAAAATGCGATAGGTCCCCCCGCGCCCCAGCGAACCGCGCAAGCCCTCGGCATAGATCGTAAAACCAAACCAGCTTTGGTACTCAAAGCCATGCCGCTCTGTGGGGTCCAGCGTCAAGCGGGCGGTGCCCCCCACCCGCGCGGCAATCGCCCGCAGCGCCGCGATCCGCCCATCCAGCGCCCCGCCGACTGCCAAGCCCGCCAGCCGCGTAATCGCCTGCTCAAACGGCCCCGCGGCATAGAGCAACGGCAGATAAGCCTCGCCCCCTGCCGCCACCAGCCCGCCGGCATCCTTGGCATCCAGCTGCTGCGCCACCGCCAGCGCGGCATCCTTCGCCAAGGGCAAAGCCCCCGCAGCCAACATGGCCACCAGATCAGGCAGGGTGAAATCGACCGATATTCCGCTCGCCCCCGCCGCGGCCAAGGCCTCAATCGCGATGCTCACCACCTCTGCGGCGGCCTCGACCGAATCGCTGCCGATCAGCTCCGCCCCCACCTGCAATTGCTCACGTGAGGGGTCCAGTCCGTCTCCCTTGATGGTGACAACCTGCCCCGCATAGGCAAGGCGCAAAGGCCGCGCCGCCCCGCCCAGCCGCGTTGCCGCAATCCGCCCCACCTGAGGGGTCAAGTCGCTGCGCAGCGCCAGCGTACGCAGGCTTGCCGGATCGACAAAACGGAACATCCGCCGCGTCTCGATCCCCGCCATCCGGCTCGCCAGCGACTTCTCAAATTCCAGCGTAGGCGGCTGCACGCGGTCGTAGCCATGCCCCCCCAGCACATCCATAATCGCGCGGGTAACACGGGTCGCGGCCGCACTCGCCGGCGCCAAACGATCCTCCAGCCCCTCAGGCAGCAAATCGCGCGTAGTCGTGGTTGTCATGTTCATGCGCGCGGCTTTAGCGGCACAGCGCGCAGGGGGGAAGGGTTCAAGCGAGGGTAAGAAGAATTATGCGAGGGGGTTACCCCCTCGCGCTCCCATTCATTGTCAGCGTTGGGGTGCCACTCGCCGTCGGCGCGACCTTGAAGCGCCGCAGGCTTTAAAGCCGCTTCGCGGACAAGAGAGCCCAGCTACCAGAATTTCCACCAAGATTTGGAAGGGTTCCGCGTTTCTAGCCAAGCATGGTAATGCTTATCGATGATTGGCGCGACAACATCATATGTGCCCCACGTGTCCGGCACATGGTAAAGTGTTTCACAAGATTTGAACATTGATTCAAGGTCACATGGATATGAATCGGGATAGTAGAATTTGGCAAAGGCGTTGCCATCTTCGTTCAAATCTTCGTCTGTAAACTTCCCATCACAAGCCCCCAAAAACCACTGACCGGGATTCTCGCTCCGGTATTTCAGTGGGGTAAGGCTGTTGGGAAAATCTTCAATATGGATGCTACCCGCCATGCCATTTAGCATAGCCCAAGCCACAAACATTCCAATATGCGTGGCACCGGTACTGGTAGGAAGATCGGAAGGAAAATTGCCACCAGAATGCCACGAAGCATCATCATATTTCATGCCATTCCCCCAATTAATGGGAGCGCGAGGGGGTAACCCCCTCGCACCTACCCCTTAAACCCTCAACCCAAAATCAGAACGCCAAGGCCTTCACCAACTTCACGCCGGGCAGCTTGGCGGCGGCGGCGATGACGTCGGCGGGGACGGCGCTATCGACGCTCAGCAGCAGCACAGCCTCGCCGCCGGCATCGCGCCTCCCTAAGTTGAATGTGCCGATGTTGATGGCGTTCTCGCCCAGCAGGGTGCCGATGCGGCCGATGAAGCCGGGGGCGTCCTCGTTGACGATATACATCATGTTACCAGCGAGTTCCGCCTCCACCTTGATGCCGAACAGTTCGACCAGACGCGGCTCGGCGTTGCTGAACAGCGTGCCGGCGACGGAGCGTTCGCCGGCCTCGGTCTTGACCGAAACGCGGACCATCGTGTGGTAATCACCCGGCTTTTCGGTCTTGACCTCACGCACTTCCAGCCCGCGCTCTTTGGCGAGGAAGGGCGCGTTGACCATGTTCACCGTGTCGGATTGTACGCGCATGAAACCGGCCAGCACCGCCGCCACGATCGGCTTGGCGTTCAGCTCGGCGGCGGCGCCCTCGGTGTGGATCGAGATCCGGGGCACGCCGTCGCGGGTCAGCTGGCCGACCAGCGAGCCCAACTTTTCGGCCAAGGCCATGTATGGCTTCAGCTTCGGCGCTTCCTCGGCGGACAGCGAGGGCACGTTCAGCGCATTGGTCACGCCGCCATTGACCAGATAATCGGCCATTTGTTCAGCGACTTGCAGCGCCACATTGACCTGCGCCTCGGTGGTGGATGCGCCCAGATGCGGGGTGCAGATGAAGTTCTTGGTGCCGAACAGCGGGCTTTCCTTGGCTGGCTCCACCGCGAACACGTCCAATGCCGCGCCGGCGATATGGCCAGAGTCCAGCCCCGCCTTCAACGCCGCCTCGTCAATCAAACCGCCGCGGGCGCAGTTGACGATCCGCACGCCCTTCTTGGTCCGCGCCAAGGCCTCGGCGGAGAGGATATTGCGCGTTTGATCGGTCAGCGGCGTGTGCAGCGTGATGAAATCCGCCTTGGCCAGCATGGTGTCGAGGTCCGCCTTCTCCACGCCCATCTCGATGGCGCGTTCGGCGGTCAGGAACGGGTCATAGGCGACGACCTTCATCCGCAGCCCCAGCGCGCGGCTTGCGACGATGCTGCCGATGTTCCCCGCGCCGATCAGCCCCAAGGTCTTGCCGGTCACCTCGACGCCCATAAAGCCGTTCTTGGGCCATGTGCCTGCCTGCGTCTGCGCGTTCGCCTCGGGCAACTGGCGGGCGAGGGCAAAGATCAGCGCGATGGCGTGCTCCGCCGTGGTGATCGAGTTGCCGAACGGGGTGTTCATCACCACCACGCCCTTGGCGCTGGCGGCGGGAATGTCCACGTTATCAACGCCAATCCCGGCGCGGCCGATGACCTTCAGGTTGGTGGCATGGGCCAAGATTTCAGCCGTGACGCGGGTGCTGCTGCGGATCGCCAGACCGTCATAATCGCCGATGCGGGCGATCAATTGCTCTGGCGTTTCGCCGGTGATCACGTCCACATCGCAGCCCATCTCGGTAAAGATGCGCGCGGCGTTGGGGTCCATTTTGTCGGAAATCAGAACGCGTGGTTTCGTCATGGGAGATTCCTAAAGGTGAAGGGGAAGACTTGGGGCCTTAGGCCCCAAACCCCGTTAATTTTGGTTGTGAATTATTCGCGGCGTGGCGTTTTGCGCGGGCGAAAAGGTGTGAGGGTTTGGGGGTGTAACACCCCCAAGACTTACCCTTTAAACCGTCTCTTTAACCGACGCGTAAGCCCAATCGAGCCAAGGCCCCAGCGCCACAATATCGGCGGTATCGACCGTAGCGCCGCACCAGATGCGCAGACCTGCGGGGGCATCGCGGTATCCGGCGATGTCATAGGCGGCACCCGCCTTCTCCAGCACGCCCGCGAAGGCCTTGATGAAGGCCTCATCGGCGCCCTCAACGGTCAGGCAAACGCTGGTTTTCGACCTCGTCGCCTCGTCAGCCGCAAGGTGCCCCAACCATGAACGCTCGGCGACAATCTTGTTCAGCGCGGCGGCATTGGCATCCGACCGCGCCTGCAAGCCCTTCAGCCCGCCCAGCGATTTCGCCCATTCCAGCGCCCAGATCGCATCCTCAACCGCCAGCATCGACGGCGTATTGATCGTTTCGCCCTTGAAGATACCCTCGGCCAGCTTACCCTTGGCCATCAGGCGGAACACCTTGGGCAGAGGCCATGCGGGGGTGTGGGTTTCCAGACGCTCGACGGCGCGCGGGCCGAGGATCAGCACGCCGTGGCCGCCCTCGCCGCCCAGCACCTTTTGCCAGCTAAAGGTCGCCACGTCGATCTTCGCCCAATCGATGTCATAGGCGAACACCGCGCTGGTGGCATCGGCAAAGGACAGACCTGCGCGGTCCGCCGGGATGAAATCAGCGTTGGGAACCCGCGCACCGCTGGTAGTGCCGTTCCACGTAAACAGCACGTCGTTCGACCAATCAATCGCGCCCAGATCAGGGATCTGGCCGTAATCGGCGCGCAAAATGGTGGGGTCCAGCTTCAGCTGCTTGGCGACATCGGTCACCCAGCCCTCGCCAAACGATTCCCATGCGCAAGCCGTCACAGGCCGCGCGCCCAACATCGTCCACATCGCCATTTCAAAAGCGCCGGTGTCGCTGCCCGGCACAATGCCGATGCGGTGCGTGTCGGGCAATTGCAGCACCTCGCGCATCAGGTCGATGCACAGCTGCAGGCGGCTCTTGCCGATCTTCGCGCGGTGCGAACGGCCGAGGCTTGTCGTGGCAAGTTTGTCGGGGGAATATCCGGGCGGCTTGGCGCAAGGACCGGAAGAAAAATAGGGGCGCGCCGGCTTGATTGCCGGAGGCGTAAGTTCAGTCATGTAGTCTCTCCTTATGGGAGAGCACGCGCGGCGTTGGGACCGCGTGGCCCGGCGCCGCATGTATATTGTGCGAGTGCGAAGTCAAGGGGGGATCAGCGGCGAGGCTAAAGGATAAGGTGCGAGGGTGTTACACCCTCGCGCTCCCATGAATGGGGTGTGTTGGCGCGATGCCTCTGTGAAGCGCGAGCACAGGTGCGGCGCGGCCTCGAAGCTACTTCTAATCGATCAACCTGCAAGAAATATAGCGTAAGGCTTCTGGTATCACCCGAGGAGGCGCAATTAAATTGGCTATGCGGCAACCCTATTCTCGGGACATTTCTGCCGTGGCGTGCGCCAGCGACAAAACTCCGCGATGCCCCCCTACTTTAAACCAAAAACATTCTTCGAGGTGTCCATATTGCCCTTGCTGCGGCTTGAAAACTAAAGTACGAAATTTTTCATTGACTTACGGCGAAATCAAATATTTGGAGGGGTGGGAAATGTCGGGATCTTTAATTAGAATCACCAACGATTCAACGTTCAAAAGCGACATAGAATACGATAAAATTTTTGAAATTTCTAAAAATTCAGGAATTTCTGTTGGAGGAAAATTAATATCATCCAACATAGAAACCGGTAGTATTCAATTTAAATTTAAATATGGGATTAATCCCACAGGCATTAAAGTTGATATTCAATTTAGGCGAGAAATTGATGGCGGAACAGAGGCGGTTATTAAAGGAAGGGTAGGAGACTCATTCGACACAATGGGCACTGCCAAAGAACGCGCTCGATCGGTTTTCAACGAAATAATAAAACAATTGGAATGCATTTCCGAAGGTAAATCAGCTGTTTACGCAAACCTTGAATCCGAAACAAAACCGCATACTAACGCCCCCATCATTGGTGACGTAGGCGCATCTCACCGCGGCAAGTCCAAAACGACAACAGCTGTTCTTGCCCTTTTGCTTGGTGGATTAGGAGTTCATAGATTTTATCTTGGAACTTGGGGGCTTGGTCTGGTTTATTTGGTTGTGCTTGTTCTTGGTCAATTAATAGACATGCCATATTTAGCTGCATTTCTAGGCATATGTGAATCAATTCGCTTTTTCATCATGAAGCAACCAAATTTTGATGCCACATACAACTATACCACAATCGAAGCTTTTACCTTTTAATTTGCCCACTAGCCATTGGGAAGCGATCAACAACTGGTCAGCTCCCAATGGCAGCCAAGCGAGCGGAGACAGCTTAACGCGAGGAGCCGCCAAAATCGATCGTGCGGACACCACCCTCCACATCCCCCCTTTCCTACACGAACCACATAGGTTAAATGCCCCGCCATCCGCTCTCCCCCATGCGCATGGGGTCGGGCGGTGAAATCCTTGTCTGGCGGTCCTTCGTGAAACGAAGTCCCGCTGGAGGGCCGGCGTTGAGGGCATGGGGCGTGCGAGAAACGCGCTTGGCCAAGCCACCAGCGCCTGACCGGCAGCGGATCACCAAACGGATAGGGCAAACTGCGACCCCGCGCCCCATCCCATCCGTTGCCGCAGGGGCGAGCCGGGCTTTCGCGAGCCTATACCCGGCCGGTCGCAAGCGTGAAGGCCGCCACCCCCGCGCCCCTTATGTATATGGGCGCCCCAACGCCGGCCCGATTTTTGCGCCCGCACCGGCTCAACAGTCCGTACTCGCCAACGGATGCGCAGCCATGCCCGCGCTAACCCCGCATTAACCCTCATGGCGCACAATGCCGCCATGCGCAAAGCCCTGCCCCTGCTGCTGATCGCCGCCCTGTCGGGCTGCGGCGGCGCGATTCCCGCAGAGCAGCACGCCAGCATCCAGCGCAGCACGCAAAGCTTCTCCCCCGCCCCGCAAACCCGCCAATGCCTCGCAGACCTCGGCACGCGGCAAGCCAGCTTCACGCCGCTCCCGGATGAGTATTACGGCGCGGGCTGTTCCACCATCAACACCGTGCGCCTGCTGTCCCTGCGCAGCGACGACGCCAACCTCGCCCTCACCAACCTGGGCCCCGTCACCTGCCCGCTGGCAGAGGCAATGGCCGGCTGGGCACGCTACGGCGTAGACCGCGCCGCGCGCCAAGTCCTCGGCTCGCCGTTGGTCAGGATCGAGACGATGGGCAGCTACAACTGCCGCGATGTGGCCGGAACCGAGCGCCGCTCCGCCCACGCCACCGCCAATGCCATCGACGTTTCGGGCTTTGACCTCGCCGATGGCCGCCGCATCACCGTTCGCGGCGATTGGCGCAGCGGCGCCCCGCAAGTCCGCCAATTCCTGAGCGTGATCCACACCAGCGCCTGCCGCCGTTTCGGCACCGTTCTGGGGCCAAACTACAATGCCGCTCACGCCGACCATTTCCACGTAGAGGTCTCCGCCAGCACCTTCTGCCGTTAAACCCGGTGAAACGGAAAATCCGGCAGCCCGTCCAGCGCCGCGCGCAAAGCCTCGCTCCAGCTGGCGGTCAGGCTGCGATACCAGGGGTCATTGGCGGTGATGCGTTCCTCGTGCAGAGGCTCGAACTTGCCCTGCTCGATCACCAACATATCCAGCGGCATTCCCACCGAAAGATTGGCCTTCAGCGTCGAATCGAAACTGACCATCAACAGTTTTACCGCCGCCGGAAAGCCCATCTTGCGGTCATAGCCGCGCAGAATGATCGGCCGGCCATATTTCGTCTCGCCAATCTGAAAGAACGGAGTGTCCTCGCTCGCCTCGATGAAATTGCCCTCGGGATAGATCAGGAACAGGCGCGGTTCCTGCCCGGCGATTTGCCCGGCCAAAATCAAGGTCGCGCCGAATTGCCCCGCCGCCCTTGGCCCGCTGTCGCTGTCGCGTGCCTGAATGGTTTCGCTCAGCAATTTGCCCACGGCGCCCGCCAACTGAAACATCGTCGGCGCCTCCAGCAGAGAATTATGCCGCTCGGCGGGCGCCTTGCCCCGCTCCTCCAACTGGCTGACGACGGCCTGCGTGGTGGCGAGGTTGCCGCTGCACATCAGGGCGATAATCCGTTCCCCCGGAACATTCCAATGGAACATCTTGCGAAAGGTAGAGATATTATCGACGCCCGAATTGGTGCGCGTATCACTCATCAGGACAAGGCCCTTGTCCAGCATCATCCCCACGCAATAGGTCACGTAATTCTCTCTCCAACTGCGATCACAGCGCCGCCTTATTGTTCTACGCTCTGTTGTGCAACCTTCAGGCTCACTTCCAGCGCGCTGGCTCCGGCGCCTTGGCTCATGCCGGTGATGGGGGCGGCGTCGCGGTAATCGGCGCCGACGGCCAGCCGCACATAGCGCTCATCGGGGCAAATCGCGTTCGACACATCAAAGCCAACCCAGCCCAGCCCCGCGACATGCGCCTCGGCCCAGCCGTGACCCGCCTGCTGGTCCTCCGCGCCCTCCATCAGCAAATACCCGCTGACATAGCGCGCCGGCAAGCCCAGCTCTCGCGCCGCGCCGATAAAGATATGCGCATGATCCTGACACACCCCATGCCCCGCCGCCAAAGCCGCCTCGGCCGTGGTTTCGGCGGTCGTCAGCCCGGTTTCATAGGCCACCGCCGCCAAAATCGCGTCCGACAGATCATGCAGCATCGGCAGATGATCCTCGCGCCCCTTGAACCGCGCCGCCAACTGCCCGATCCGCGTGCCGGGCTTGGTCAGCGCCGTCTGGGTGACAAAGCCCCACAGCGGCATACATCCGTTATGCTTGCCATAGACCCCGGCCTTGTCATGGGTTTCGACCACGCCGCGGCATTGCACCTCGATGTCCTCCGCGCCGGCGTCAAAGGCCACCAGCATCACCGGATTGAGGTTATGGTCGTCATAGCGGACCTCTGTGGTGCCGCCGATCACGCTGACATTCCAGTCGATCACGCTTTGCATGGCGCAGCTGCGCGGGGTCAAGCGCAGCCGTTGCAGCCCATGCCACGCCGGCTGCGC
>Ga0316221_1000954_pt1 | contig 33281 bp, 16 predicted proteins | sample TBH18007metaG_FD_206003 | JGI IMG/M metagenome (GOLD analysis project Ga0316221, IMG submission 206003) | Freshwater microbial communities from Trout Bog Lake, Wisconsin, USA - TBH18007 | ecosystem: Environmental > Aquatic > Freshwater > Lake > Hypolimnion/Profundal zone | place: USA: Wisconsin... | reverse complement strand
TTAAGCAATTGTGCCAGAGCCGTCCGCGGCCAGCGCGCCATCGAGCCGCGGCAATCGGGCGCTTCGGCAAGCAACAACGTTTCCGCCGGAAGCATCTGGGCAGCCGCAAGCGGCGCGGCGGCGCCCCCGCGATTCCAGACCAGCAGCCCCGCGGCTATTCCCGCAACCGCCGCGGCGCCCGCAATCGTAAGGGCAGTTTTCTTCATCGAGTCACGAGCTTCTATAGCGCCGGACGCAGGAAGTTCCAGCGTAAACGGAGAGAGGGCACCGGGGTTGTGTTCATTGGCTGCTCTCTCAGGCGCCTCCGTGAGAAAAATCTTCGTTGAAATTCTTTGCGTGCTTTGCGTGCTTTGCGCGAACCCTTTTCCGCGAGGCAAAGTGCGGCATCCGAAGGCGGCACGAGCGTGCCGGCACTCCAAGTCGCTGGCGCGACTGCAATGCTCCCTCTGATTTCGAAACCACCGCTCAAACGAACGGTATGAACGATACGGGGCGTCGGCTAAGCCATCGCCGAGAGCTTTTTCTGGAGGCGGCTCTTTTTGCGGTCGGCCAGATTGCGATGAACACGCCCGGTCTTGACGGCTTTATCCAGTGCGGAAGCAAGCACGCTCAAGCCCGCCTTCGCCTCGTCCTTTTTGCCGGCGGTAATCGCCTCGTTAAGGATCTTGGTGTGCGTCTTGATTGCGCTGAGAGCGGCGCTGTTCTGCTCGGTCCGGACGATGGTCTGCCGGGCGCGTTTGGCTGCGGATTTGATGTTGGCCATGGATGGTTTTCGCGAATTGAAGGACGCCGAACATGCACGGTATCTTTCGGATTGTCAACCATCGAAGTTGACGTTGGGGATATCTGCGCCATATTTTCGACCCTTTTGAACGACCAACCCGAATCCAGACACACAATTACCGACATGGAACACATCCGAAATATCGCCATTATCGCCCATGTCGATCATGGAAAAACGACGCTTGTAGATCAACTCCTCAAGCAGTCAGGGACTTTTCGCGCCAATCAGGCCATCGCCAGCGAGGAGCGCATCATGGACTCCATGGACCTGGAACGCGAGAAGGGCATCACCATCCGCGCCAAGAACGCCGCTTTTCGCTGGCACAATTACCACGTCAACATCGTGGACACCCCCGGCCACGCCGACTTCGGCGGGGAGGTGGAGCGCATCATGAAGATGGTGAACGGGGTGCTCCTGGTCGTTGACGCCCACGACGGCCCCCAGGCGCAGACCAAGTTCGTTCTCAAGAAAGCGCTCCAGAACGGCGCCAAGCCGATCGTCGTCATCAACAAGGTGGACCGCGAAAACGCCCGGCCGCACAAGGTGCTCGACATGGTTTTCGAACTCTTCATGGAGCTTCACGCGACCGACTTGCAGCTCGATTTCCCGGTCATTTACGCCAGCGCCCGCGACGGATACGCCATGCGAGAGCTCGATCACCCCTGCGAAAACATGCAGCCGCTTTTCGAGGCGATCGTCAAACACATCCCGGCGCCGCCCAAGTCCAACGTGAGCTATTTCCAGATGATCGCTTCCAACCTGGACTACTCCGACTATCTGGGCCGGATCGCTTACGGGCGCATCGTCAGCGGCAGGGTGTCGGTGGGGGACTCCGTGGTGTGCATCCATAAGGATGGCGTGCGGGAACGGGCCAATGTCACCGCGCTCTTCGGTCACGAGGGCTTGCAGAAAGTCGAAATCAAGCACGCCAGCCAGGGGGACATCGTCGGGCTTACCGGCTTCGAGGACGTTTTCATCGGCGAGACGATTACCGATACCGAGGAGCGTCTGCCGCTGCCGTTCGTGGACATCGATCCGCCGACGATCACCATGCAGATTTGCATCAACGACGGTCCGCTGGCCGGACGCGAAGGCAAGCTCGTCACCGCCCGCCAGGTGCGCGAACGGCTCATCCGCGAAACCCGCACCAACGTCTCGTTGATCTTCAGCGACACCGAGGTCGCCGGTCGGTTTGAAATCCAGGCGCGCGGCGAAATGCAGATCGCCATTCTCGTTGAGCAAATGCGGCGGGAAGGCTTCGAACTTCTCGTTTCCCGCCCCGAGGTCATCTTCCACAAAGCCGAAAATGGCGAATTGCTGGAGCCCTTCGAGACGCTGTACGTCGATGTGCCCCAGGAGAACCTAGGGGACATCCTCCAGAGCCTGGCAAGTCGCAAAGCCGATATCGTCAGCATGGAACACCAACCGCACAGCGTGACCGTGCAGTCGACGATCCCGACCCGCGGCATGATTGGCTTTGAAACCGACTTGGTCAACTGCACCCGCGGCCTCGGGATCATGTCCCATCTTTTTAAGGAATACGGGCCGTTCAAGGGCGACATTCCGACCCGCTTCAATGGGGTGCTCATCTCCATGGAAGCCGGCACTTCCACCGCGTATGCGCTGGAGACCATCCAGGAACGCGGGCGGCTATTTATCGGGCCGCAGATCGAGATCTACGAGGGGATGATCGTGGGGGAGAACTCCCGCTCCGATGACATGCCGGTCAACCCCTGCCGCGCAAAGAAGCTCAACAACATGCGTTCGCAAGGCGACGGCAAGGGGATTGCGCTCGCCGCACCGATAAACATGAGCCTGGAGCGTTCCCTGGAATACATCGGCCCGGACGAGTACGTCGAGGCGACCCCAAAGAGCCTGCGGCTGCGAAAGAAGATCCTCGATTCGACAGCGCGCAAGCGCTCGGGAATCGCGAAGATGCAGTAGGCGCTTTTTCAGATGCCGCCCGTTACGTTCTTACCACCACCGTCGTCCCGATGCGCACGGCGTTGAAGAACTGCCGGGCTTTCCAGAACGGCATCCGCACGCACCCGTGGGAGGCCGGGAACCCCGGCAAATAGCCCGCGTGCAAACCGTAGCCGGGGCTGAACTCGATGAAGAACGGCATCGATGCGCCGCGAAAGTGCGTATGGCGGGGCGCGCGGCGGATGCGTGAATCCACGTTGGCGACGATGACGCGCCCGAAGTCGTCCACGTAATCGCCATAGATGCCGGAGCGATGGTCCTCGTCCTTCCTGCAAACGTTGAACGTCCCCGCCGGGGTGCCGTGTCCCTCGCGCCCGGTTGACACCCGGGATACGGCGATCCTCGCGTGTCCTTTGTAGAGGGTCGCCTGCTGATCGCGCAGGTCGATGACGATCCTGGCCCGGCCCTGGTGATGGTCGGGAATGCTGGTGACCACGAGATCGGTTACGGTGCTGCAACCGGTGAAGGCGCAAAGGACGGCGGTGAAGAGAGCGGATTTCAGATTGCGGAACATGCTTTTAAAATGGGAAGAATGGGTGAATACTAGTTGCGACAAATCATGATTGAAGATCGAATTCAAAATATTGAGGCGCGGTTGAAGTCAGCACAGACTGTTCCCGACGAGACAAAAGCCGAGCTTTTGGAGCTGATTTCCGCGTTGAAGTCGGAGATTCGCAACCTGCCGGAAACGCACGAGGAACAAGCGGCCAGCATTGCCGGGTTTGCCGAGGCGTCCGCCCACGAGGTCACCCGTTCGCAGCGCAAGCCGCAGTTGGTGGAAGCGGCTCTGACAGGCCTGAAATCTTCGGTGGAGGAATTCGAGGCGACGCATCCGACGCTGACGCAGGTGGTGAACCGGATTGCGTTCATCCTCTCGAATATGGGGATTTGAGATGGGACAGCGCGAATGCGAAACTCTGGGGAGCGCACGCGTCTCGGGTGCTGGTGTCGGCGTCTCGCCGACACGAACTTTTCGCCCTCGAATCGCATTTGGCGCCTCAGACTCTGACGTCCGCAACCGGTCTCACGCCAGAAGTTCGCCTCCAGCGCTCAAATACATCGTCGCACTGAGTTTGCTCGTGGTTTCTTCGAACGCCGTTTCGGAGACCGCCGCGGCGCCGGTTGCGCCGGCAGCGCAGGTGCATTCCGTCGGCCAGCTGGATGTCATCGACGACGATGCCGTCGACGAAAACATCCTCACGCAAATCGACAAACTGACCAAGGCAAAGAAGGCGGTCAAGGGAAGCGTTCTGGCCGCGCAACTCAAGCGCAAGAGCTGCCACGTCGATCTGGCGCCCGTGGCCGCTCAACCGATTCCAAACCCCGAGTTCTACGCGCGGCTCCGGCGTTCCGTGCTGGTGCTCGCCGCGCCGTACAAGTGCCCGAAATGCCACAAGACGCACCTGAACACCGCGGCGGGCTTTGCCCTGAACACCACGGGCGTTTGCGCGACCAACTACCATGTCGTCATCAAGAACCAGTCGCTTTTCGGGATGACTCCCGACGGCACGGTCTACCCCGTCAAGGAAGTGCTGGCCGCCAGCGAACCCGACGATATCGCCATTGTCCAGTTGGACGGCGCCGCCACCGTGCCGCTGCCGCTGGCGCCCGATACGCCCGTTGGCGCGCACATCCGCGTCATCAGTCATCCCGACGGCGGCTATTATTCGCTCACCGAAGGGATTGTCTCCCGTTATTTCGTCATCGACACGGGCAAGCTGGGGCGCGTGCCGGGCATGGCCATCACCGCCGACTACGCGCGCGGTTCCAGCGGCAGCCCGGTGCTGGACGACTCGGGCGCCGTCACTGGAATGGTCGCCAGCACCCGTTCCATTTACTACGACGAACATCACGGCCGGCAGACCGACCTCCAGATGGTCATCAAGGAGTGTGTGCCGGCGGCGTGCATCTTGAAACTGGTGAGCGGAACCGCCGCGGCGGTTTCTCAAACGCAATGAGCATCGAAGAGAGAACACCGACGGCGCCGCTGCGGGAAATAGCGGATTACCTCGAAACGCTGTTGAATCACAGGGCCATCGCCGACTGGCCCAACGCCTTGAACGGTTTGCAGGTGGAGAACGGCGGAAGCGTGCGGCGGATCGGCGCGGCGGTCGATTGCTGCGAGGTCACGCTGAGGATGGCGGCGCAGCGCGGGATCGATTTCCTGCTGGTGCATCACGGGTTGTTCTGGAGCGGGCTGCAGCGGGTCGAAGGCCCGGTGTATCGCAAGCTTAAGCTCGCCTTCGATGCCGGCCTGGCGGTGTTTTCGTCGCATCTGCCGTTGGACCTGCATCCGGAGTTTGGAAACAACATCCTGCTGGCGCGCGCGCTGGAACTGTCGCCGGAGCTTCAGCCGTTCTTCTTCGAGAAGGGGCAGTTCATCGGGCTGAAGGCGAACGTGGTGTTTCACCGCGACGAGTTGAAGCGCCGCATCGAGCAGGCGGTCGGCGGCCCGGTCAAGCTCATTGCCGGAGGACCGGAACGCACGGGCGCGGTGGGGATCGTCACCGGCGGCGCGGGCGGAGAACCCTTCAAGGCGGCGGCGGAAGGCGTCGACACGTTCATCACCGGCGAAGGGCCGCACTGGAGCTATCCGGCCGCCGAAGAACTCGGGCTGAACGTCTTCTACGCCGGCCATTACGCGACCGAAACGTTCGGGGTGAAAGCGCTCGCCGAACACTTGTCGGTACAGTTCGGTCTTCCGTGGGAGTTTCTCGATCACCCCACCGGGCTGTGAGCTCGTCCGGCCTGACACGACAATTCTTCGAGCGCGACGTGCTGGTTTGCGCGCGCGACTTGATCGGTTGCATGCTGCGCTGGGAGGAATGCGAGGGCATCGTGGTTGAAACCGAGGCGTACGCGGCGACCGGCGACCAGGCCTGCCACTCCTTTTCCCGGGCGAGCACGAGGGAGTTCATCGGGCGCAATCCGCCCGGCACGGCGTATGTGTTTTTCAACTATGGCGTCCACTGGATGCTGAACGTGCTGGTCAAGGGAGACGGCGAAGACGGCATCGTCTTGATTCGCGCCGTACAACCGACCGGCGGGATCGAACTGATGCGGCGGCGCCGGGGACAAAAGGCGCTGGAAGCGCTCTGTTCCGGGCCGGGCAAACTCACCCAGGCCATGGCAGTCGCCGGCATCCACCACCAAATCGACCTGTGCGGGGGCCGAACCGGATTTCATGCCGCCCCGGCGCCGGTGGAAGTGGAAACCGATGTGCGCATCGGCATCAGCCGCGCCACCCATCTGCCCTGGCGGTTCCTCGCAAAAGACAGTCCGTTCGTGAGCGTCCCCGCTGGCCGACGAAAACCGACCGGCAAAACGGTGAAAAACCGCGGATAACGCAGATTCACACAGATTTTCAAGGAAGCGGCGGGACGCCGCTGCCACTTTGATAAGGCTCGTTGCAATCCCCTTACTTCGCCGCTTTCTTTGCCGGGATCGGCCGGCGGCGGCGCAGGCGCAGCCAGTTGTTCCAGGTCTTGCGGAAATTGTCGGCGGGGGTGAGATACTGCTCGTTGAGCCGGTTGCTCTTGACGATCTGCGCCAGTACGCCGGCCAGCGTGAAATCCTCAGTCTCAACGATGGTGTAGGCCGTGCCGATCGCCGCTTCGTGATGGGCGTCGCTCCCGGCGGTCATCGGCAACCGGCGGGTCTGGGCGTATTCGAAGGCGCGCCGGTTATAGCGCCGCAGGGTGGTGGCGGCGTTGAACACCTCCACGGCGTCGATCTCCAGCCTCTCCATCGTCGATTGCCGGATTCCCGCGCGGAAAAGGTCGTACGGATGCGGCGGTATTGCCAGTCCGCCTCGTTCGTGAATGGCTTTGCAGACCTCCGCAGCCGGTCTTCCCTTCATGGGCGGCAACGTGGTCCCGATGCAGAGCAGGTGCCCGTCCCTGGTGGTGACCTCGATGCCCGGAATGACCAGAATGCCGTCCACGGGCTGGCCATCGGCGCGCATCAGACCTTCCGAGAGCAGGTAGTCGATGCCCTCGCACGTGTTGTGGTCGGTGAGTGCGAAGCCATCGAGCCCCTTCTGACGGGCGGCGGCGATCAGTTCTTCGGGACTGCTCACGCCGTCGCCTGAAAAGCACGAGTGCGTGTGCAGGTCGATTTTTAGAGCCATGATGGCCAACTATGGAGCAGAAGGCCGGGGTAGGGGAAGCACGGAATTGCAAGAGTGTGTAAACACCGTGAATGTCGGCGGCAATTACGGGGTGTCCATTTGCACCGAAATCCCGCACAGGGGAGGATTTCTGAGCGTCCCGCGTACCGTCACCCCGTATCCGATGTGCCGTTCAACGCAAAGCAATTCAGGCCATGATCGGCGAACAGCGAGATGCATGGAAACGGAGTTCATCGCTTTCAGCAGAGTGGCCTTTTCGGGAATCTGGTATTGCGCCAAAACTCCCGCAAACGAAATCCCTCCGCTTCATCGAAACTCCCTCGGACTGTGTAATTGAAACCGGCGGGCCGTCGGGCGAGTTTCCGTCTCCATAAGGGCTGCTTTTGTTCTTTTCAGTCTTGATAATCCGATCCCTGAAAAAGTTCCCTTTTTTTTCTGGACTTGAGTATGATGGAATGCATTACTTCGCGGCATGGAGACCCGGCGGACTCGCTCTGCAATCATTACTGCCTTGATCATCCCCAGTGCGTTGCTGGCGGCTGATTCTTTGCCCAATCTTCCGACGCTGCCGTCGGCCCCCACCGCTATTCCCGCGGCTTCCGCGCCGACTCCGGTCCCATCGCGGGCACAACCCGTGCCTTCGGGCGGCGGTTCGAAAGAGCTCCCCACTCTTCCTGCCCTGGACTTGTTGCCGTCTTCCGTTTCTCCCTTGATGAACGCCCCGCAAGGCGTTCCTGGCACGAAACTGGATAACACGGCTCCTCCGGCGCTCTTCGCGACGCCCGAGCACGAACCGGGAGTCCCGCTCCTGCCTGAGACGCCGGGCAAGCCGGAGAATATGCTGCTGTTTCCAAACCAGCAGCCAATGGAGGCGGCGCATTACTATGCCGTCTCCAATTTCGTTTTCAACTACGCTCCCGACAGCGCAAAACCGAATCCAAAACTGCTGCCTGTCAAGAAGCTCTGCGCAGCCACCAAGGTGAGATTGATCCAGGCGGACGGCGGGTACGCCGCCCCGAAGAAAGCCGCCCAAGGAAAGTGGATTGCCCTCGATCGACTGCCGGCGGACTCCAGTTATTCCGCCGACGCGCTACAAGCCATTTTCACGGCCCTCATTTCCAACCTCAACGCGCACGGAGTCTACGGCGTTCTCGTGATTCCCGATCCCGCGGAAATGGACAGTGCGACGGGCCAGGACTTGCGAACCCTCGGCAAGGACCTGCACGTTCAGATTTACACCAGCGAGATCAAGAAGGTCCGAACGATCCTCAAGTCGAGCAAAGGCGTGGAGAAGGTCGTCGATGACCCGCGTCATACGTGGATCGCCGCGGACTCGCCTCTGAAGGATGGTAACCTGCTGGAAAAGAAGAAGCTTCAAGACTATCTGAACCGGCTGAACCGGTTTCCCGGGCGCCGGGTGGATTCGTCGATCACTTCCACCGGCGAACCGGGGAGCGTGGTTCTGGATTACTTGATCCAGGAGGAGAAGCACATCTCCTGTTACACGGAGTTCAGCAACACGGGCACCAAGTCGGTGGGCGAGTGGGCGGGCCGTTTGGGCGTTATCTGGCGCGATCCTCTTCCGCACGACAGCGTGCTGAACCTGGAAGTGGGCGGGGTAACCGATCTTGAGTCCAAATCCTTCACCGGTTCCTACCAGCAGCCCATCCTGCTCCCGAACCTGCTGACCGCGACGGTCTACGGTTCGTGGGGGCGTTTTACCGCCAGCGATGTCGGGTTGGACGCGCAAGATTTCACAGGCTCAAACGAGACAGTCGGCACCCGGTTGACCCTTTCGATGTTTGAATGGAGAGGGATCCCCATCAACCTGTTTGCCGGGGTGGAATGGCATGGCGTTTCGGTGTCGAACAAGACGTTTGCGCAATCGAGCGATGGCTCCTTCCTGCTGCCGGATCTTGGTTTCTCCACGGCGTTTGGAAACGACCGGTACGCGGTTTCGTCGGAGGTTTTGATTGAAAAAAACCTCTCGGGGGTCGCGGGGACGGACGCTACGAGCCTCGCAAAGATGGGGCGCTTTAATCCCTCCGCGGATTTCACGATCGTCCGCGGTTCGGCGGAGTGGTCTTTCTTCCTGGAACCGCTTCTGTTTGGCGAGAATTGGTATGAAGACAAGGCTTGGCGCAAGGCCACGCTCGCCCACGAAATCGCGATTTTGGGCAGCGGCCAGATCGCGTTGAACGATGGGCGCCCGGTGCCGCAGTTTGAACAGGTCGTGGGCGGGTTTAGCTCGGTGCGCGGCTATCCCGAGTCGATCTGCTCGGGCGACGAAGCGATGGCGGGGTCTCTGGAATACCGGCTGCACATTCCGCGGCTGCTCAAACCGGCGGACGCAATCGCCAGGGACAAGGCGGCGAAGGACGCCGGCGCGCCGCAGGAGGGGCCGCCGAAGAAATCCCCGTTCCTATTCCGTCCGCCAACAGCCGGCTCGTCGCCGTACGGGCGGCCCGATTGGGATCTCATTTTCAGGTTGTTTGTGGACGCCGGGGCCACTTTCGAAAACAATCCAATTTCCAGCCTGGAAGCCGACCACACCCTGGCCGGCGCCGGCGCCGGACTCGAGCTTCAGTTCCGGCGTTATCTCAGCGTTCGCTTCGATTGGGCCGCAGCCGTGCTCCCTGTCACGATCGATTCGACCAACCAAGTGCGTGCGGGAGACAACCGCTATCATATCGTCGTTTCCCTAACCTGGTAGAGTTATGAAAGAGGCTAAGAACCACCGCAAAGCAGGCCGCCGTCTTCGCAAGAAAAAAGACAGAAGTGTCTGGCTTCTCGTTCCTTCCATGCTGGGCCTCTGTTCGCCCTGGCCGTTGCATGCCGCGCCAGTTGGCGGAACCGTCGTGCATGGGAAGGCTACCATCGCCCAGAGCGGAAATACCTCCCTCATCCACGCGAGCAACAAAGCGATTCTCGATTTTTCGAGCTTCGACATCGCTTCCAACGAGACCGTCCACTTCTTTCAGCCGTCCGCTTCGTCATCGGTGCTGGTCGACATTCTCAATCCGGGGCCGACTCGGATCTTCGGCAGGCTTCTGGCCAACGGCTCGGTCGTTCTGGAGAACCCGGCCGGCATCTATTTCGGCAACGGCAGCTATGTCAATGTCGGCGCCCTTTACGCGACCGCCGGCAACATCTCGAACAGCGACTTTCTCGCCGGCCGGATGCGGTTTTCCAATCTTTCAGGGGCCGTGACCAACGCCGGGCAGATCGCCGCGCCGCATGGCGTTATCCTGGCCGGGGCCAGCGTATTGAATACCGGCTCCATCGTCTCACGCGAGAACATGGTGATCCTTGCGTCTGGAACCTCCGTCTATCTCGGCGAGCGCGACGGAAACATCTTTGTGCGCGCGCAGGGCGCGCCCGCCCGCCGGACAACTCAGCCGCAAAGCGTTACCGGCGCCCTGGGTTCCACCGTGCTCGGCGCCGGAGACCTCTATTCGGCGGCGATCGCCAATACCGGCGTAATCAAAGCGAAACGGATCGAAGCCGTCGCATCGAAGAACGAGGCCGTCGCCATTTCGGGAACGCTCAACGCGAGATCCGCCACCGGCCTCGGTGGTTCCATCGTCGTTCTGGGCGGTTCGCTGACGCTTCAGGGTGCGCACCTGGACGCCAGCGGCGCGACGGGGGGAGGCTCGATCCGGGTCGGCGGCGATTTTCACGGCCAGGGAACGCTGCCAACAGCGACCCAAACGCTCGTGGACGCAAAGAGCACGCTGCGGGCGGACGCTCTGACCGGCGGCAGCGGCGGCAGCGTGGTAGTGTGGTCCAACAGCCGCACGGACTATTTCGGCAATATCAGCGCCAAAGGCGGGTTGCTCGGCGGCGATGGCGGTTCGGCGGAAGTATCCAGCAAGGCGATTCTCAATTTCCAGGGTTCGGCGAATTTGACGGCGACCCATGGAAAAACGGGAAACCTGCTGCTGGACCCTTTCGATTTGACCATTGTCAGCGGCGCAAGCGGTTCCGGCTTGCAGGACGGCGCAATGACGGCGGGCGGCTTAAGTATTTCCGCTACCGACACATCCCCCAATACGCTTTCGACCGGGGCGCTGCAAGGCCTTGCCGCAAACGCCAATGTGATCATCTCCGCCAGCAACAGTATTACGTTCCCTCTTTCGGGAACCCTGGCGCTTGCGACGACGGCGGGCAACTCGTTTTCCTTCACCACCTTGACCGGTAACATCACTTCCGGGACGAATTACCTGATTCAAACGAACGGCGGCAACCTGGTGGTTCAAGCGGGGGGCAACGTGACGCTCGGGAATCTCACCACCGCCGGCGGAAACATCACGCTGACGGCGAGCTCCGGCGCGGGCACTGTGGCTGTTCACAACATCGGTTCAGCGGGAAATGTCAGTGTCAGCGGCAACTTGTTGTTGGGCGGCACGGCGGGCGGCGCCACGCTTTCTGTTTCCGGGACCAGCGGACTCAACGGCGGCGGTATTGTGACTACTGGCTCGCAAAGCTACGGCGGGCTCGTATCGCTCGGCGCGGACACGGCGTTAAGCGGCACCTGCGTTTCCCTGACCGGGGGCGTTTCGGGCGGCACGCACAATCTCACGGTCACGGGAACAGGGATCTACGGCGGAACTTCGTCTGGGCTCGGAACGCTGACCAACACGGGAGACGCGGTGTTTACGGGGACAGTTGGGGCGAGTTCGTTGAACGTGACCGGGAACACGACGCTGAGCGGAACGGGGATCACGACGGGCGGAGCGCAGAACTATGCGGGCACGACGACGCTGACGGCGGACAACACGTTGACTGGTTCGACGGTGAATTTTGGCGGTGCGCTCTCCGGCGCTAAGAACCTGACGGTGGTGGGAAGCGGAACCTATTCTGCGATCAACAACCTGTTGGCGGTGAGCAACACTGGGAACGCGGTGTTTACGGGGACAGTTGGGGCGAGTTCGTTGAACGTGACCGGCAACACGACGCTGAGCGGAACGGGGATCACGACGGGCGGAGCGCAGAACTATGCGGGCACGACGACGCTGACGGTGGACAACACGTTGACTGGTTCGACGGTGAATTTTGGCGATGCACTCTCCGGCGCTAAGAACCTGACGGTGGTGGGAAGTGGAACCTATTCTGCGATCAACAACCTGTTGGCGGTGAGCAACACTGGAAACGCGGTGTTTACGGGGACAGTTGGGGCGAGTTCGTTGAACGTGACCGGCAACAGCACGCTGAGCGGAACGGGGATCGCGACCAGCGGAGCGCAGAATTACGGGGGCACGACGACGCTGACGGTGGACAACACGTTGACTGGTTCGACGGTGAATTTTGGCGATGCACTCTCCGGCGCTAAGAACCTGACGGTGGTGGGAAGCGGAACCTATTCTGCGATCAACAACCTGTTGGCGGTGAGCAACACTGGGAATGCGGTGTTTACGGGAACAGTTGGGGCGAGTTCGTTGAACGTGACCGGCAACAGCACGCTGAGCGGAACGGTTGTCGCGACTAGCGGAGCGCAGAATTACGGGGGCACGACGACGCTGACGGTGGACAACACGTTGACTGGTTCGACGGTGAATTTTGGCGGTGCGCTCTCCGGCGCGAAGAACCTGACGGTGGTGGGAAGCGGAACCTATTCTGCGATCAACAACCTGTTGGCGGTGAGCAACACTGGAAACGCGGTGTTTACAGGGACAGTTGGTGCGAGTTCGTTGAACGTGACCGGCAACAGCACGCTGAGCGGAACGGGGATCGCGACTAGCGGAGCGCAGAATTACGGGGGCACGACCACGCTGACGGTGGACAACACGTTGACTGGTTCGACGGTGAATTTTGGCGGTGCGCTCTCCGGCGCGAAGAACCTGACGGTGGTGGGAAGCGGAACCTATTCTGCGATCAACAACCTGTTGGCGGTGAGCAACACTGGGAACGCGGTGTTTACGGGGACGGTTGGGGCGAGTTCGTTGAACGTGACCGGGAACACGACGCTGAGCGGAACGGTTGTCGCGACTAGCGGAGCGCAGAACTATGCGGGCACGACCACGCTGACGGTGGACAACACGTTGACTGGTTCGACGGTGAATTTTGGCGGTGCACTCTCCGGCGCTAAGAACCTGACGCTGGTGGGAAGCGGAACCTATTCTGCGATCAACAACCTGTTGGCGGTGAGCAACACTGGGAATGCGACGTTTGGATCCACGGTGAACGCGGGCTCGGTGCATGTGACCGGGAACACTATTTTGAACGGAGCATCGGAGACCACGACAACGACTCAGGCGTACGATGGAACAGTGACGCAGGGAGCGGACACGCACGTGACGGCAACGACACTCACAATTGGGACGACCTGGAATGCGAGCGGTTTCAGCCTGCAGTTGACAAGCGGAGCGGCGGTGGCGTTGCCGGGGCTGTATGGCGCCGTGAAAAACTTCACATCCGACGGGGTTGGGGGAACGACGCTGAACGGAACGTTTACTACGACCGGGTTCCAGACATTCAATAACACGGTGACGCTTGTTACGGACACCGCGTTGAATGGCACTGTCGTTTCGCTGACCGGCGGGATTGCGGGCGGCACGCACAATCTCACCGTCACGGGAACAGGAATCTACGCCGGGACTTCGTCGGGGATCGGCACGCTGACTAATAGCGGAAATGCGGCTTTTAGCGGCACGTTGAGCGCGGGAGCCGCGATTGTAACCGGCTCCACGGCATTGAACGGCGCGGTTATAACGACCACGGGTTCGCAGAATTACATGAACACGGTCACCCTTGGCGGCGACACGATTCTGAGCGGGACGCCGGTGTTGTTCGGTGGAGGGATCACAGGCAACTCGCACAACTTGACGGTGACGGGGACCAGCAGCTTTGGCGGCCCGGTCACGGGTGTGACAGCGCTGAGCGACACGGGCAGCGTGACTTTCAGCGGATCTGTCAGCGCGGCATCGGTATTGGTGACGGGCTCGGCCTTCATTGGCGGCGGTTCGGTGGCGGCAACGGGCTCGCAAAGCTACGGCGGACTGGTGACGCTCGGCGCGGACACGGCTTTGAGTGGCATCGTTTCGCTGGCCGGAGGGATTGCGGGCGGGACGCATAATCTCACGGTGACGGGAACTGGGCTTTACGGTGCGGTGAGCGGGGTGAACACGCTAACCAATACCGGGGGCGCTCAGTTCGGCGGCGCCGTTGCGGTCAACAACCTGATCGTGACGGGAACAGCCGGTCTTTTCAACGGCGACATCACGACCTCGGGGTCGCAAAGCTACGGCGGATTGGTGACGCTCGGAGGCAACACCGCGCTGACCGCGCTTGTAGTTTCGCTAACCAGTGGCGTTGCGGGCGGCGGGCACGATTTAACAGTCACGGGAACGGGAATTTACGGCGCAACTTCCTCGGGGCTCGGAACGCTGACGAATACGGGAAATGCGACTCTCAGCGGCGCCATGGGCGCGGGGGCGTTAATCGTGACCGGCTCCACCGCGTTGAACGGCGCGGTTGTGGCTACCACCGGCTCGCAGAATTACATGAGCGCGGTCACGCTTGGCGGAGACACGGTTTTGAGCGGGACGCCGGTATTGTTCGGTGGAGCGGTGACGGGTAACTCGCACAACCTGACGGTGACGGGGACCGGCGGCTTTGGCGGCCCGGTCACGGGTGTGACAACACTGAGCGACACGGGTAGCGTGACCTTCAGCGGGTCTGTCAGCGTGGCATCGGTATTGGTGACGGGCTCGGCGTTCATCGGCGGCGGTTCGGTCGCGACTACAGGCTCGCAAAGCTACGGTGGGCTGGTGACGCTCGGTGCGGACACGGCGCTGAATGGCATCGTTTCGCTGGCCGGGGGGCTTGCGGGCGGCACCCACAATCTCACGGTCACGGGGACCGGACTCTTTGGCGGTGCGGTGAGCGGTGTGAACACGCTGACCGATAACGGCGGTGCTCGATTTGGCAATGCCGTAGGGGTGAACAACCTGATCGTGACGGGAACAACCGGTCTTTTCAACGGCGGCCTCACGACGACGGGCTCGCAGAGCTACGGCGGGCTGGTGACGCTGGGAGGCAACACCGCGCTGATCGCGCCTGTTGTTTCGCTAACCGGTGGCGTTACTGGCGGCGGGCACGACTTGACGGTGACAGGAACAGGAACTTACGGCGGAACTTCCTCTGGGATCGGCACGCTGACCAATAACGGAAATGCGGCTCTCAGCGGCACCATGGGCGCTGGGGCGGTCATCGTGACCGGCTCCACCGCATTGAACGGCGTGTCTGTGACGACCACGGGCTCGCAGAATTACATGAACGCGGTTACGCTTGGCGGGGACACGGTTCTGAGCGGGACGCCGGTGTTGTTCGGTGCGGGGATTACAGGGAACTCGCACAACCTCACGGTGACTGGCGCGGGATTCTACGCCGGCCCGGTCTCGGGCGTGACGGCGCTTGGCAACACGGGCAACGCCACCTTCGGCCAGTCCGTGAACGTGGGTTCGCTTTTGGTGACGGGGTCAACGAGTCTGAACGGCGGGTCGGTAGTTACGACGGGCTCGCAAAGCTATGTTGGCGGAGTCGGGCTGGGCACTGACACGGTGCTAAACGGGCCGCTGGTCGTCTTCGGTTCGAATATTTTAGGCGGTTCCCACAATCTCGCGGTGAGCGGCACGGGGCTCTATGGCGGACCCGTGTCCGGTGTGGCGGCGCTGAGCAACACAGGCAACGCAACCTTCAACCAGTCGGTTAGCGCGGGCTCGCTTCTGGTGACGGGGTCAACCAGTCTGAACGGCGGCTCGGTAGTCACGACGGGCTCGCAGAGCTATGTGGGCGCGGTCGGGTTGGGTGCGAACACGGTGCTGAACGGAGCGCTCGTCGTCTTCGGTTCGAATATCGCGGGCAACTCCCATAGTCTTGCCGTCAGCGGCACCGGGCTCTATGGCGGAGCGGTTTCCGGGGTGACCGCCCTCAGCAACACGGGCAACGCAACCTTCGACCAGCCTGTTACTGCGGATTCCCTGCTGGTGACCGGTTCGACCGCTCTCAATGGCGGTTCCGTGGTGACAACGGGGACCCAGAGTTACCTGGGCGGGGTCGGGCTGGGCACGGACACGGTGTTGACCGGATCGCTGGTCGCCTTTGGATCGAATGTTGACGGCGGTTTCCATAATCTGGTTGTGAACGGCCTGGTGAGCTATGGCGGCCCCATTTCCGGGGTGGCGGTGCTGAGCAACACGGGCAATGTAACCTTCAACTATCCGGTTAGCGCAGGTACGGTTCTGGTGATGGGCTCGGCGAGCCTGAACGGCGGTTCCGTGGTTACAACGGGCTCGCAAAGCTACGTCGGCGGGGTCGGGCTGGGCACGGACACGCTGTTGAACGGGTCGCTGGTCGTCTTTGGATCGAATATCGCGGGCAATTCCCATAGTCTTGCCGTCAGCGGCACAGGAATCTATAACGGACCGGTCTCGGGAGTGGCGGCGCTGAGCAACACGGGCAACGCTACCTTCAGCCAGTCGGTGAGCGCGGGTTCGGTTTTGGTGACGGGATCGTCCGATCTGAACGGCGGGCTCGTTGTGACGACGGGTTCGCAGAATTATCAGGGCACGGTCGGCCTGAGCGCGGACACATTGCTGAGCGGGCCGCTGGTCGTCTTTGGATCGAATATCGCGGGCAATTCCCATAGTCTTGCAATTAGCGGAACGGGGCTCTATGGCGGACCCGTTGCCGGTGTCGCCGCGCTGAGCAACACGGGCGACGCAACCTTCAGTCAGGCAGTCAACACGGATTCGCTCTGGGTGACGGGATCGACGAGTCTCAATGGCGGGTCGGTAGTCACAACAGGCTCGCAGAGCTACGTCGGCGGGGTCGGTCTGGGCACCGATACGCTGCTGAGCGGGCCGCAGGTCGTCTTCGGGTCGAACATTGAGGGTAACTCCCATAGTCTTGCGGTTAGCGGCACGGGGAGCTTTGGCGGACCGGTTACGGGAGTGGCGGCATTAAGCAATACGGGCAACGCAACCTTCAACCAGTCGGTAAGCGCGGGCTCAGTGGTAGTGACGGGATCGGCCGATCTCAACGGAGGGCTTGTCATTACAACGGGCTCGCAGAGCTACGTGGGCGGGGTCGGCCTCGGAACCGACACCTCGCTGAGCGGACCGCTGGTCGTGTTCGGTTCGAATATCGCGGGTAATTCCCATAGTCTTGCCGTCAGCGGCACGGGGCTCTATGGCGGACCCGTTGCCGGTGTCACCGCCCTGAGCAACACGGGCGACGCAATCTTCAGTCAGTTAGTTAACGCGGATTCGCTCTTGGTGACGGGCTCAACGAGTCTGAACGGCGGGGCGGTAGTCACAACGGGCTCGCAGAGCTACGTGGGCGGGGTCGGGTTGGGCACGGACACGTTGCTGAACGGGCCGCAGGTTGTCTTCGGTTCGAATATTGCGGGCGGCTCCCACAATCTCGCGGTGACCGGCACGGGCACCTATGGCGGACCGATCACCGGAGTGGCGGCGCTCAGCAACACGGGCAACGCAACCTTCAACCAATCGTTTAGCGCGGGTTCGGTTATAGTGACGGGATCGACCGATCTCAACGGAGGGCTTGTAATTTCAACGGGCACGCAGAGCTACGTCGGCGGAGTCGGGCTGGGCACCGACACGGTACTGAACGCACCGCTCGTCGTCTTTGGTTCGAACCTTGCGGGTAATTCCCATAGTCTTGCCGTAAGCGGCACGGGGCTCTATAACGGTCCGGTCTCAGGCGTAACGGCGCTGAGCAACACGGGGAACGCAACCTTTAGCCAGTCGGTTAACGCGGGTTCGGTTTCAGTGACGGGATCGGCCGATCTCAACGGAGGGTCGGTAATCACAACGGGCTCGCAGAGCTATGCGGGCGGAGTCGGGCTGGGCACCGACACGTTGCTGAGCGGACCGCTCGTCGTCTTTGGTGCGAATATCGCAGGCAATTCCCATAGTCTAGCCGTAAGCGGCACGGGGCTCTATGGCGGACCCGTTGCCGGAGTGACCGCCCTGAGCAACACGGGCAACGCTACCTTCAGCCAGTCGGTTAACACGGATTCGCTCTTGGTGACAGGGTCAACGAGTCTGAACGGCGGACTGGTAATTACAACGGGCTCGCAGAGCTACGTGGGCGGGGTCGGCCTGGGCACAGACACGTTACTCAGCGGGCCGCTGGTTGTCTTTGGATCGAATATCGCGGGCGGTTCCCACAATCTCGCCGTGAACGGCACGGGCCTCTATGGCGGCCCGGTCGCGGGGGTGGCGGCGCTGAGCAACACCGGCAATGCAACCTTCAACCAGTCAGTGAGCGCGGGTTCGGTTTTGGTGACAGGCTCGTCCGATCTGAATGGAGGCCTCGTGGTGACAACGGGCTCGCAAAGCTATGTTGGCGGAGTAGGTCTGGGAACCGACACCTTGCTGAGCGGACCGCTGGTCGTCTTCGGTTCGAATATCGCGGGCAATTCCCATAGTCTTGCCGTCAACGGCACGGGGCTCTATGGCGGATCGGTTTCGGGGATCACCGCTCTCAGCAACACGGGCAACGCAACCTTCAGCCAGTCGGTTAACGCGGATTCGCTCTTGGTGACGGGCTCGACGAGCCTGAACGGTGGGTTGGTCATCACAACGGGCTCGCAGAACTATCAGGGCGGGGTTGGGCTGGGGACCGACACCTTGCTAACCGGGCCGCTGGTCGTCTTTGGATCGAATATCGCGGGCAATTCCCATAGTCTCGCCGTTAATGGCACGGGGCTCTATGGCGGACCTGTTGCCGGTGTTACGGCACTGAGCAATACCGGCAACGCGACCTTCAGCCAGTGGGTTAGCGCGGGTTCGGTTATAGTGACGGGATCGGCCGATCTCAACGGCGGCCTCGTGGTGACAACAGGTTCGCAGAATTACCAAGGCGCGGTCGGCCTGAGTGCGAACACCTTGCTAAGCGGACCGCTGGTCGTTTTTGGGTCGAATATCGCGGGCAATTCCCATAGTCTTGCCGTCAACGGCACGGGGCTCTATGGCGGACCTGTCGCCGGAGTGACCGCCCTGAGCAACACGGGCAACGCAACTTTCAGCCAGTGGGTTAGCGCGGGTTCAGTCTTGGTGACGGGATCGGCCGATCTCAATGGCGGGCTCGTGGTGACAACAGGTTTGCAGGATTACCGGGGCGCGGTTGGCCTCAGTGCGGATACGTTGTTGAACGGATCGCAGGTAAGCTTTGAATCGAATATCGAGGGCAATTTCCATAGTCTTGCCGTCAACGGCGCGGGGTTCTATGGCGGACCCGTCGCCGGCGTGACCGCCCTCAGCAACACGGGCAACGCAACCTTTAGACAGTCGGTTAACGCGGGTTCGGTTTTAGTGACGGGATCGGCCGATCTCAACGGCGGACTCGTGATGACAACAGGTTTGCAGAACTATCAGGGCCAGGTCGGCCTGAGTGCGGACACGCTGCTGAGCGGACCGCAGGTAAGCTTTGGATCGAATATCGCGGGCAATTCCCATAGTCTTGCCGTCAATGGCGCGGGGCTCTATGGCGGACCCGTTGCCGGTGTCACCGTCCTGAGCAACACGGGCAACGCAACCTTCGACCGCGCTGTAAGCGCGGGTTCCCTGCTGGTGACGGGGCCGGCGAATCTGAACGGCGGGTCCGTGGTTACAACGAATGCGCAGACTTACGGTGAGACGGTCGCGCTTGGAGCGAACACGACGCTGAAAGGCACGACGGTGTCGTTCGTCGGGAACGTCGCCGGCAACGCCCACAACCTCTCGGTGACCGCGACGGGATTCTACGATGGGCCAGTTGGAAATGTGGGCGTCTTGAACAACTCCGGTAACGCAACGTTCCAGAGCCCGGTGAGTGCCGTCTCCCTGCATGTGACGGGAGCGACCGACATTAATGGCGGTTCGATAACGACGACGAAGGAACAGGCGTACGACGGCGCCGCTCATATCTCTCGGGCGACAACGCTGAGTGCGAACGGTTCGACGGTAACGTTTGGGAGCACGCTGTCTGCGAACGACACTCTGGACGTGGTAGGAAGCGGTGTTTACGACGGCACGGTCACCGGCGCTTTCGCATTAAGAAACTCTGGAAATGCAATCTTCCATGCTGTCAGCGGAATCCGGTCCATTCTGGTAACGGGGATCACCCATTTCGCCGGCGGTTCGGTGCAGACCAGCGATTCCCAGCGCTATGAGGGCGCGGTGAACCTCGGTTCCGACGCCTCGCTTTCCGCTCCGAAACTTCAGTTCGACTCTTCGATCAAGGGCAACGGGCATAATCTCTCCGTCGTCGGCAGCAGCGTTTACGGCGGGAACATTGCCGGAGTTTCTGAGTTCACCCAAAAGGGTGGGACGGTCAAGTTCGGCGGATCCATTTCAGTGAAGGATGCGACGGTGATTTCGACCGCCAATATCGACATCGTTCACCCGGTGAACGCCGCCGGCTCTATTTTGCTCGCAAGCACCGCGCCTCATGGAACGATAACCCTGGACGCGGAGGTCTCCGCTGGAACCGTTTCGCTGCGCGCTCCCGGCTCCATTACCATTGACACGACGGTGACAGCCACCGACGGAATCCGTGCGGACGCCGCGGAAATCAAAGACCTCGCGAACATCGATGCGGGCTCCGGCGATTTGGTGTTGAACGGCACCAACGGCCTCTACCTGAACGCCGACAGCCTTTCGGGCCGGAACGTTCTCTTGAACACCGGTGTCCTGGCCACGTCGGCGGACGGATCGGCTGCCACGATCGTATCTGCCAACCGTGGAACCCTCGCCATCACAGCCAGCGAATGGTTTGAGATGGGCTTCCAGCAGAAGTTTACCTCGCTCGGATCGCTCAAGATCACGGCGCAGAAGGCGATGATCGGGGACTTGGCGGCGAGAACGAGCCTCCAAATATCCGCGCCCGATATTGTCCTTCAGGACCGGCAGGCGGACGGCGGCATTTTCGGAGGCCGGACGGATCGCGGCCTCAGCATCGTGTCGAGTTCCATCGACTTCGGCAGTGCCAATGTTTCGCTGGCCCAAACGGGGAATGGCACCGTTTATCTGGCCGCGCTCTCAGGGCAAATCACCGTCCAGCGAACCGCCGGAATGACGGTCTTTGCCGACGCATCGGTGGACACCGAATTCCAGCAACCCCAGGCGAAAGCCGCAGGCGCACAATATCCGTCGCTGATCCAGCCGATCGCAGGCGGCGTGGTGGATTCCGACGTTGTCTCCGTCCTCGCGGGCGCTCTGCCCGCGGTGCAATTCCCGGAGACCGGCCCCGGCGAAACCATCAACGCGGCGACGGTAGCCAAGCTTCTCTCCCTGGGCGTGAGCGCCCGGGACCCCAATAGCGACGAGCTTCGCGGAGTGCTGAACCGGCGCGCCGTTTACGAGCAGATTCCCCAAAAGCTTTCCGCCATCGACAGCGACTATCAGGTGGTTGTCAACCGCATTACGCCGGTGGAAGTGTCGCGAGTGCTCGCCAAATATGACAAGATTTTCGGTTTGAACCAGGAGAACAAGCCGCAGATCGAGGCATTGCTCGGAAGCGTCTACGCGCAGTATGTGGAGAAGACCCAGGCAACGGACGCGAGCGCGCTCGGCCCCTACCTGAACGAGAATCAGAAGGCGGATCCCGCCGTTCACGACGCGGTGAAGCTGGTCCTCGATTTCCGCGATTTGCTCAAGCAACTGGATCGCCTCGGGCTGAATACCAAGGAGCTTTCCATCGCGCAAAACGTGGTTGCCCGTTCGCTTTCCGTCGAGGGGTTGACGCCGGCTGATTTTCTGACGCTTGTGGGCGTGCTGCCGCCCATGCGCTCGGTGCTTCCCGCGCCGCTGCCGACCGTGGACGAACCGGGACAGGCTCCGAAGGGGTCGGTGGAGATCATTCCTCCTCAGCCCTCGCAACCTCCGGTTGGCCCCGCTCCGCAAAACGGGGCTCCCAATACACCCAAGCCGGAAGTTCCAGGTCAAAAGCCCGCGCCGTCGCCCGGCGGCGGTCAGGATTCGCTCCCGCCACTGCCGCCGAGCCAGTAAACGTTATTTCCTGACCGCCCCTATGGATACTCCGAGGGCACTTGCTCGGGTGTGACGTAGGGGGGCAGCCAGAAGGCGGTCTGTCGACGGAAACGCAGTTCGATTCCCGGCGGATACCAGTTACGCCAGCTCGCGGGGTTAGTGTCCGCTGTCGATGACTTCGCGCTCTCCCCGTTTCCGTTGACGGCGGTCGCCGCGTATTCGTAGATTGCCTTGACCGGCGCCGGATGCGCCGCGTTGGCTTTCACGCCGGGATTTGCCAGCGGCGGCACGGCATCGATGCCGGAATCGGTGAACGACGGCGCAAGGCCGCGGTAGATCTCCTTGAAATCCCCGCGCGCTTCCCCGGGGAGCGTTCCCAACGGAGAGATCGCGCGTTCCCGCCGGTAGAGCCGGTATTCGGTCACACCGAGCACTTCCCCCCAACTTACCCGCGCCTGTTTGCGGCTCGGATCGACTTTCAACCCGTCCGGCGGCAGAGGCGGAGCGCCGGTGACATAGACGGGATACTCCGCCGACGGCCGGCTTTCCTGGCAGGCGTTGACGGCGACGGCCCGCACGTGAACCTTCCGGTCGTTTGGCAACTCGCGCAGCTCGATCTGCCCGATCCCTCCGGTGCCCGAAGTCGCGTCGCCCGCGGGCTTCCACCCGGCCCCATCGTCGCGGCTCAGCTCCACGCGATACCGTTCCGCGCCGGCGACCTTGTTGAAAAAGACCCGGGCGCCGCCGCTTCGGTTTTCCGTGCGCAAAATCGCGGGCGGCATCGGTTCCGGGAGATGCGCGGCGGCTTCCCAGCGGTGTTGGCCGGCCGGCAAACGGACCGTCAGCTTCCGGTCGGTGACGGTTGCGGCCACGGGCGCTCCGTCGATATAGAACGCGGTATGGGCGGGGAACAAACCGGCCTCGGCACCCACAAGCTGGCTTGCTTCCAAAATCAGCGTGCCGGAGGTGCGCGTGAAATAGACGCCTTTGAGGTCCGGCAACGTGCCGTATACGAGGCTGACCCCCGTCTCGGGGTCGCTCACGCGCAGCACGATGTCCCCCGAACCGACGCACGATCCGTGGAACAGCGCCAGTTCGGTCGTGCCATCCGTGCGCCGGCGCACCAGCCCGGCGGTTCCGTGAAAAGTCAGTTCCGGCGTGTCGTAAACGATCTCTTTGCTGTCCTGAAAAAGGTAATCGCGGCTGGTGGGCGTTTCGACGATGGGAACCGGCGATGCGTCGTATTTCCGTTTCCGGTTCAGCTCCACGATCTTCACTTCGGGCCGGTGGGAGACGATAAGCATCCGGTCGCCCCCGGCGACGTACGAATCCAGGCGTTGCGCGCGCGCGACCTCTTTCCCGCGCGACGTCGATTCGACACTGAACGCCGTGCCGCCTTTGATCGGGATGATCTTCGGCATCGCGTCTTTGCCGTCGAGCAGCGTCCACGCGGTGCGGGTGAGAGCCGCGCCGTTGACGGCGTCGTACACGACGAGGTAGTCGCTGCCAACGAGCATGACGGAGCGCCCCGCGTATTCGGGCCAGGAGTAAGCGTCTGCCCCCCGGCGCGGGACCAGCTCGGCGAATTGGGCGACTTCGAGATTGTAGAGCGGGCGGGTGAGTTCGTTCATGCCGATCGAGCGCCAGGTCTTGTCCTTGTAAACGGCGGTGTTGCAGGTGAACTCGGCGTCGGCGGTGCGGCGGTCCCCGGCATCCTCGCTGCCGTGTCCGCTGAAGCTCCGCCCTTTGGCGTAATAGTACAGATCCCCGCAGCCGCCTTCATTGCCGAAGCCCCAGCGGTAGTTGGGGCCTTTGTCGATCTGTTGCAGGAAAACGGAGACCTCGTCCGGCGTGCCCGCCGCAGCGCGCAAGACCACTCCGTACCCGGTGAACTTGGCGCTGGTTAAACCGGGATTGGAGCCGCGGTTTGCGGGAACCGGGGCCGCCATGGACTGCGAAGCGGCGCCCGCCCAGAGCAGCGATTCCGCGACGGCGGGCCGGTATTGCTTAAGCGCCTCGCCGAGCGAGAGCAGCATGTCGCTGTTCATGGCGCGGCGATCCGCATGCGCGCCTTGCGGCGGATGCAGCCGCTCGAAGCCGTTCTCCGGCGTGAGCGCGGTTCCGTCCGGCCACGGCTCGCCCGGTTGCAGGCGGACAGGCGCGGTGACGGTCCCTGCGAGATAATCGCCCATGAGCGCAAGGGCGGGCGTCGCGATGCGGTTTCGCCCGTCGCTCAATAGTCCGAGCCGATTGGCTTCGAGCACCGGTTCCAGAAAAGCGCCGTTGTAGTAGGCCAGGCTTTCGGTCCAGCGCCCCCCGCGCGCCTCCCACTGCGGCACCGGCGGGCGGGTGTGAAACAGCGTCATCAGTTCCACGAATTTCTCATATTGATCCCGCCATTCCCCCGCCATTGGGTGATCCGGAAACAGCCAGGCCGCCGCCAGCAGCGGGTAGCAAAGGTCGGCCATGAAATGCGGATGCCCGCCCAGCGAGTTCTTCAGCGGCGAGAACTCTTCATCGGCCGATACATAAGCCGCAAGAAGCAGCAACGCCGTGGTCGAGTCGCGCTGTTCGGGCGTCATCCCGGACGCCAACCGGCTGAAGTCCCGCACAATCCAGTAGCGTAAATCGCGCAACTCCACCGGATGATACATTCCATCCGCCACCGCGGTCACCGAGCAGTTGTCGAGCGCCTCGCAGAAAGCCGCGGCGTCCAGCCCGCTCGTGCCGGAAAGCGGAGCCGGACGCGAAGCGTGCTCGGGATAATCGAGCACCCAGTCTTTCACGCGGTTGAGGCTCAGTTCGCCGTAGCGGTTGCTCAGGAAGACAGGCAGCGCCAGTTTGGCGGGCGCCAGCGCCGGATTGTTGCCGAGCGTGTTCTCCTCCTGATCGCCCAGCGGCGGGGCGTCCACGGCGGAGGCGCTTGCGTAGTCGTCGGAGCAGATGCCCGTCAGGCGCGTTCCGGTTGCGAGCGGCCACGTCCAGTGCAGCACGCCGCCCGCATAGCGGAACCGCAGCGGCAGCGTGTCCGAGGACGACCAGATGGAATACTCGTGGTCCTGCCATTTGGAGATGTCCGGGATGAACACGCCCAGGCCGGCGTAGCTGTCTTCGTCCCAAAAGGAGACGGACCGGTTGCCGCCCCAGCCGTTCGGCCAATCGGGCCGCAGTTTCATGAACATCTCGCGGCTCGGATCTTCCGCGCCCGACCTGCCGCCAAACGCGGGGTCTTCGCCCAGGGAATTGTTGAGGACAGGCTGGTCGATCCGGCAGGTGCCGCCGGCGGGACTGCCCCGGCTGGAACGGTGGGTTGGGTGAAACCCGGTCCACGCCTGGTCGATGACGATCCCCTCGTCCTTGGACAACCCCTGCATCTCCTCGAAAAGCTCGATGTAGTCGTACCCAGCAACGACGCGCACCGTGGCGTGATACTTTCCGCCCCCGGCGAACTCGTAGCCGATCCGATACGCAATGAACAGCGGGCCGGACTCGAGCCGCTCGGTGGCGATCCGCTTGACCGCGTGCTGGGGGCTGTGGAGCTTCGAGTCCCCGATCCAAACGCCGTCCCGGCAGAGGCCGAGAATCGGGCCGGGAACCGTGGCGCCCGAGGGAAGCACGCGCGAGTCCGGAATGCGCACCTTCAGTTTGGCGCCATCGAGAACGATGGTGTTGCCCTCGTGCGATTCCGAGGCGGAATTCGCGATGCGCGATGAGGGAGCCGAGGCCGTGCTCGCGCTCCTTTCCGAAGTTCGCAACAGAAACTGCCGTGTTCCGCCGGAAGGCAGATCGCTGAAGAAGTTGACGACTGCGGATTTCAGCGCGCCGCCGGCCAGCTCCTGATGCGAGAGCTGGAAGGGAACCGGTTCGCCGCCGGCTTCATCGCACAAGACCAACTGCGACGCTTTGACGGGGGAACGGAAGATCACCGGGTAGCTCAACAGCGTTCGAGGCCACCAGAAAGCGGGACGCTTGAGATGGTCCTTCAAGACAAAGCTCACGCCGTCCGCTCCGAACTCGCGGACGTACAGCCCCTCCGGGGACACCGTCTCTGCGGGCAACAACCCGGCTCTGAGCGCGCTCAAGGCGCACGCGGCGAAAATCAGGCAGTGACGGCGAAACGGCATGGCAGGGGAAACACCGTGAAAGGTTCAGGATTACCCCGCATTGTGCGAGCAAAAAGTGAATCGGAAAAGCGCGGCGATGCTCGATGCCTTCCCTCACCCCACCACAATATTCACCAGCTTCCCCGGCACGACGATGGTCTTCTTGACCTCTTTCCCGGCTATCGTCTCCCGCACCCTCGCGTTGGCGTGGGCGGCGGCTTCGATCTCCGCTTTGGAAGCGTCTTTGCCAACCACCAGTTTGTCGCGAATCTTGCCGTTGACCTGAATGACGATCTCGATCTCGTCCTCGACGAGCAGCGCCGGGTCGTATTGCGGCCAGGGCTGATCTTCGAGCGCCCCGGCGGTTGCGCCGGCGGGAAATGCGCGGTTGAGGGTATCCCAAAGTTCCGCGGTGAGATGTGGCGCGAACGGATTGAGCACTTGCAGCAGCGTGCGCAGGGATGAGACGGGGCGCGGCGTGACGTTGGTGAACGCGTTGACGCAGATCATCATCTGCGCGATGGCCGTGTTGAAGCTGAGCGCTTCGATGTCTTTGCCGACTTTCTCGATCGTGGCGTGGACGACCTTCAATTGCGCCTTGGTCGGCGCGGCGTCGTCGGAAACCTCCCCGAGCACCCATTTGCCGGCCTGGTTCTCGCACATGATCAGCCGCCAGACGCGCGCCAGAAACCGCGAGACGCCCTCGACGCCGGTCATGCTCCACGGTTTGCTCTGCTCCAGCGGGCCCATGAACATCTCGTAGAGGCGCAGGGAATCGGCGCCGTACTCGTGAATGATGTCGTCGGGATTCACCACGTTGCCGCGGCTCTTGGACATCTTCTGTCCGTCCTCGCCCATGATGAGCCCCTGATTGACCAGCCGCTGGAACGGCTCCGGCGTGGAGACGTGCCCGAGGTCGAACAACACCTTGTGCCAGAACCGCGCATAGAGCAGGTGCAGCACGGCGTGCTCGGTGCCGCCGACATACAAATCCACGCCGCCGGGTTTGCCGCCGCCCATCCAGTAGCGCTCGGCGGCTTCGCTTACAAAACGCTCCGCGTTGGCGGGGTCGCAGTAGCGCAGGTAATACCAGCAGGAGCCGGCCCACTGCGGCATCGTGTTCAATTCGCGCGTGGCGGTTTCGGAATAACGCACCCATTCCGTCGCTTTGGAAAGCGGCGGCTCGGGCGTGCCGGTGGGCTTGAAGTCTTCCAGCGCGGGCGGGGTCAGCGGCAGCTCGGTTTCGGGAATGGCACGGTGCCGGCCTTCTTCCCAGACGATCGGAAACGGTTCGCCCCAGTAGCGCTGGCGCGAGAAAAGCCAGTCGCGCAGCTTAAAACTGACGGTGGGACGGCCGAGCCCGTGCTCTTCCAGCCAGGCGCCGATTTTCGCCTTCGCTTGCGGCGTGGGCAGGCCGTTGATATGCGGTGAGTCGATGGCGATGCCATCGTCGCACTCTGTTGAATCTTCGAACATCGTTTTTCTGTCCACGCTAAGTGGTGAGTTGATCGCGATGCCGTTCTCGCAGAACCCGATCGATTCCTCCGCGCTTTTTCCGGGTGCCTGGACGACGATTTTGATCGGTAATTCGAACTTTTGGGCGAACTCCAGGTCGCGCTCGTCATGCGCCGGCACGGCCATGATCGCTCCGGTGCCGTAACCGAGCAGCACGTAGTCCGCCACCCAGATCGGGATGCGTTCGCCGTTGACCGGATTCACCGCATACGCGCCGGTGAAAACGCCGGATTTGTCCTTCGCCAGCTCCGTCCGTTCCAGATCGCTCTTGCGGGCGGTCCGTTCACGGTAATCGCGCACGGCGGGCCACTGATCCTCCGTCGTGATCTCGTCGACGAGGCGGTGTTCGGGCGCAAGCACCATGTAAGTCGCCCCGAAAAGCGTGTCCGGACGCGTGGTGAAGACCGTGATCGGCCGGTCGCTGTCGGCCACCTGGAAATGCACCTCCGCTCCCTCGCTGCGCCCTATCCAGTTGCGTTGCAGCAGCTTGATCGATTCCGGCCAGTCCAGTCCATCCAACTCGTCGATGAGCCGTTGCGCGAACGCCGTAATGCGCAGCATCCACTGCCGCATCGGGCGGCGTTCCACCGGAAATCCGCCCACCTCGCTCTTGCCGTCGATGACCTCCTCGTTCGCCAGCACCGTGCCGAGGCCGGGGCACCAGTTCACCGGCGCTTCGGAGACGTAAGCCAACCGCACGCGGTCGGGGTTCTCGCCGGGATGCGCCGCGATGAACGTCGAAATCGGTTCCGCCTTGCGGGTTTCCGGATTGAACCAGGCGTTGTAAAGCTGGAGGAAAATCCATTGTGTCCAGCGGTAATAAGCCGGATCGCTCGTGGCGACTTCGCGCGTCCAGTCGTAGCCGAAACCGATCTTCTGAAGCTGCGCCTTGAACTTGGCGACGTTCTGCGCGGTGGTGACCGCCGGATGCTGGCCGGTCTTGATGGCGTATTGTTCGGCGGGCAGCCCGAACGAATCCCAGCCCATCGGGTGCAGCACGTTGAAGCCGCACATCCGCTTGTACCGCCCGATGATGTCCGTGGCGGTGTACCCCTCGGGATGCCCCACGTGCAGTCCAGCGCCGCTGGGATACGGGAACATGTCGAGGACGTAGAACTTCGGGCGCGCCGGGTCGAAGCCGGGATCGCCCGGATTAGCCACACGGAAAGTCTGGTTGGCGTCCCAGTGGGCCTGCCATTTTGGCTCCAGAACGTCGAAAGGATACGGTTTGCGTCGGTCGCTGCTCATGAGGGTGGAAAACATGCGCCGGACGCCCCGGCAGGGAAAGGCAAAAAATTACGGCGCTTTTGCCAGTCCTGCTCGATTATAGCTTTACTTCTCCAAACGACCTCGATAGTTGATCTTTTATGATTCGCTCCAGGTTCCCGCTCATACTCGCTCTTGCCGTTCTTTCATTTGGCGCCATTGCCCGTGCCGGAGACGCCCTTCCGCTTGAGACTTGCGTCGTCAACGGCGACAAGTTCTCCGAACATCATGCGCCGATCATGGTCACCTACAAGGGGCGCAGCATGTTTGTGTGTTGCAAGGGCTGCAAACACAAGTTCGACAAAGATCCCGAGAAATACCTGAAACTCTGGGAAGAAGCCCTCAAGGCCCAGAAGGTCAAGGCGGCAAAGTAAGCAGCCCTCAGCCGCAGATTCGCGCGTAAAACGCCCGCAGCTTTTCCATGTGCAGTTCCGGGCGAAACCGCGTTTCCCAGTTCTTGCGGGCCTGTGCGCCAAACGCATTGAGGCGGGGCCAGTCGTTGAGAAGACCGGCCACGACCTCGGCGAACTCTTTCCTGGCGCCAAACCGAACGGCGATGCCGGTTTTGCCGTCCTCCAGCCATTCGTCGATTCCTCCGCTGCGAAACGCGACGACCGGCTTCCCGTAGGACATGGCGTAAATCCCGGCCATCCCGAGCGGTTCGTTCCACAACGATGGAATGACAACCACTGAGGCGTGATGAAACAAAACGCTCCATTGGGAAGGAAGGACCGCGCCCATTACCCGCACGCGGTTGCTGAGCTGATTGGCCGCGACGTATTGTTCCAAAGGCTCAAGCAACTCACCGCCGACGCCTCCGAGGACCAGATCGACATCGTCGGGGAGTCGTTCGATGGCTCGCACCAGCAGCCAGACGCCTTTGTGCCTTACCAGCGCCCCCGGTTGGAGAATGTAGCGACGGTCGGAGATTGGCGGCCTTTTTTCCGTCACCGCCGGCGCGTACAGCGGAATGTGTTCGATGCGGGCCGGGTCGACGCCGTTGCGGATCAGATTTTGAGCCAGCACCCGGCTGGCGACCTGCAAATGGCACGCCTTTCGCAATGTGGCCAGCGACGCATCGATTTGCCGGTAGCGCATCAAGTTCTTGATTAGATTGGATGAGCCGCAGCCGTGGATGGCGTGCGCAAGCAGACAGCCGGCGCCGTGAGCCCGTTCGCACGGCCGGCGCGGCTGCGCCCAGGTCATCGCCTGCCCCGAACAATAGAATTGGTGATTATGAATCCAGCGCGTGGTCGGGGCGCGGTTGGCCAGCCATTCGTCGAGTTCCAGATTCGGTACGCCATGAATTTGGATCACATCGGGCTTGAAGTCGTCGACGATGGCTTCGAGGCGGCTGCGCGCCTGCTCCCGCCGCGAGCCTGTCGCGCGCAGGAAATCGTAAATATAACCGGTGCCGCGAAAACAGGACTTCGGCTCACGGCTGTGAACCAGGGCCACGGTGTCGCCCGACCCGCGCAACCGGGCCGCGATGTCCAGAACGTAGTAGTTCATCTCTCCGCCCACCGGGGCCGCCGCTTCGTTCAGGATGAGAATTCTCATGCCCCTCCTTTCAGCAATTCGCGGGCGTGCGCAAGGGCCGATTCGCTCCTGCCGCCCAGCATTCGCGCAATTTCCTCCACACGCGCCGCCCCGGCAACCTCGGCAAGCTGCGAAACGGTGCGCCCGTCGCGGAATTCCTTCGTCACCACAAAATGAGCGGCAGCCGTGGCGGCAACCTGCGGCAGATGCGTGATCGCCAGCACCTGATGGCGCGTGCCGAGCGTTTTCATCGTTGCCCCGACGGTGTGGGCGATTTCCCCGCCCACATTCGCGTCGATCTCGTCGAATACGAGTAATCCGACCGCATCCTGACCCGCCAGCGACGATTTCACCGCCAGCATGACACGGGAGATTTCGCCGCTGGAGGCGATCGCCTTGAGCGGCTTCGCCGGTTCACCGGGGTTGGGCGCAAACAGGAACTCAACGGATTCGAGCCCGCACGATCCCGGCTCGGCGACCGGCGCCAGGGCGAGGCTGAATTCGCTTTTCTTAAAACCGAGATGACGGAGTTGCGAGCGAACGTCGCCCGCCAGTTTGGGTGCGGCGGCGGAACGCTTGTTGGAAAGCTTTTCGCCGGCCGCCAGCATCGACCGGCGCGCAGTCTCGATCTCGCGCGCGAGCCGCTCCAGTTCTTCTCCGCGGGACTCGATCTTCCGCAGCCGTTCGGCTGCTTGTGCGCCAAACGCGATGACTTCCGGCAAACCGGGGCCGTACTTGCGCTTGAGCGTTTCGAGGGTCGTCACCCGTTCTTCGAGCGCCTGAAGCTGGGCGGGATCGAGGTCGAGGCGTTCGGCGTAACGCTGGACCGCGCGCGCCGCCTCTTCCATTTCAGTGAGCGCCCCTGAATACGCCTGGGCAAATGCGCCGGCTGCGGGATCGAGTTTCTCCAGTTCGCGGAAAAGCCGGGTGACTTCAGCCAGGCCGGTAAGCAGGGCGTCGTCGGCGTCCACCAGGCGCTGGGCGATTTGCGTGGAAAGTTCAATAAGCCGCTGGCTGTTGGCGGCGACGCGATACCGCGCCACCAGTTCCTCTTCCTCCTCCACACGCAACTCGGCCGCGTCGATTTCGCGCACCTGATGGCGCAGCAGATCGACTTCGCGTTCCAGGGCGGCCTCACTTGTGGAAAGCGCGTGGTGTTCGGCGACCAGGCCGTTCAGATGGCGGTAAGCCTGTTCGTACTCGCGCCGCAACGCGCCCGCTCCCGCATAGGCGTCGAGCAGGTCCATCTGCTTTTCGTTGGAGAGCAGCGACTGGTGATCGTGCGGCCCGTGGAGATCGACCAGCGAATTCCCCAGTTCCTTGAGCACCGCAAGCGTCGTGGGGCTGGCGTTGATGAACTGCCGGTTTGCGCCCGCCGCCGTGAAGGTCCGTTTCACGATCAGCTCGCACGAATCGCACGGCTCAACCCCCTGTTCCTCCAGCCAGCGATTGAGCGGCGGGGCGTCCTCCAGCGAAAACACCGCTTCGACCGTGCAGCTTTCCGAACCGGTGCGAATGAGCGACTTGTCGGCGCGCTCGCCGAGAACCAGCTTGAGCGCGCCGAGAATGATCGATTTGCCGGAGCCGGTTTCCCCGGTGACGGCGATGAACCCGGCGCCGAGGCGCCATTCGAGTTCCTCGACCAGCGCCAGGTTTCGAATGCGGAGGGAAGAGAGCGTTGCGGGCACGCGTGGATTATGTAGACTAAACCGGTTTTTTCAACCAATGGCAGAGCTGAAAATCACTTTTTTGGGAACCGGGACCTCGCAAGGGGTGCCGATGATCGCTTGCGAGTGCGGCGTCTGCACTTCGCCGGACCCGCGCGACCGGCGCACGCGCTCCTCTATTTACGTGGAGACGCCCGAGGCGGCCTGGGTGGTCGATACCGGGCCGGAGTTCCGGGTGCAATGCCTGCGCGAACGGGTCTGCCGCCTCGATGCCGTGGTCTACACCCACGCCCACACCGATCACGTCATGGGGTTCGACGATCTGCGCCGCTTCTGCCTGCCGGAGCGCAAACTTCCCATCTATGCCAGTGCGGAAACGATGGCCGATCTCGTGCGGATTTTTCCGTTTGCGTTCAATCCGGAGGTGCTCGTTGCCGGTTATGTGCGTCCCGATCCGCGAATCGCCGATGCGCCGTTTCAAATCGGCCAGACGACGCTGACGCCGCTCCCCGTGCTCCATGGGCGCGCGAAGGTCAACGGGTACCTCTTCGAGCGCGGCGGGCGCATGGTGGCGGCTTACCTGAGTGACTGCAAGATTGCCCCGGAGCCGGTGGTCGAACGGTTGCGCGGGGTGGAAACGCTGATTATTGACGCGTTACGCCATAAATCGCACCCGACGCATATGAATTTCGAGGAGGCGCTGGCGTTCCGGGCGTTGGTGCAGCCCCGGCAGACCTGGTTTACGCATCTCTGCCACGAGGCGGGCCACGCGGAAACCGATGCTAATCTGCCGGAAAGCGTCCGTCTTGCCTACGACGGGTTGCAGCTTGTTTTGTGATCGATGGTATGAGGGTGTTTCAATTCACAGGGCCAACGGCCCAGCCACAATCCGCGCTTCCAAGTAAGTCGATGAGATTTTCCGTGCTCGTTCCCAATCTCAAGATTGGGAACGCGATTAGCTGCGAATCTCCGATTCGAACGGCGTTGATTGCATGTCAGGCGTCTCGATCTCCAGAGCGCCACGGTAGGGACGGCATTCCGTGCCGTCCGCGTCCCAAGCGCTTATTCGCAATGTCCCTCTCGGAGCGACCCCATAGGAGCCTAGTATGCTGTAACACGATAACTTTCGCTTTACAGGAGTGGCGATGGAGCCGAGTGGGGCTTCCGATAAGCGCGTCAGCGTCTTGGAGCAACGGTGTTAAAATCCAGATAAATTTGAGGAAAATTTTTGGATGCAGGGGGGCTGCGCCCGCCCCCCTGACCCCCGGCGTTCGGGGGGAGGATTTTGGGCTGGCT
>Ga0316221_1000932_pt1 | contig 33851 bp, 29 predicted proteins | sample TBH18007metaG_FD_206003 | JGI IMG/M metagenome (GOLD analysis project Ga0316221, IMG submission 206003) | Freshwater microbial communities from Trout Bog Lake, Wisconsin, USA - TBH18007 | ecosystem: Environmental > Aquatic > Freshwater > Lake > Hypolimnion/Profundal zone | place: USA: Wisconsin... | reverse complement strand
TGGGCAATGAATAATTTAAATCATCGACCCAGAAAATGTCTCGGCTTCAAAACGCCTCACCAAGTATTTATGAAACAGCTACAATCGCATCAACATGTGGTTGCACTTCGAGATTGAATCCGCCAATAATTAAAAGGAGTCCACCATGAAAGTAGCAGTCGTTCTATCAGGATGCGGTGTTTTTGACGGATCTGAAATTCATGAAAGCGTCATTACCCTGCTGGCGCTGTCCTGCGCCGGCGTGTCGTACCAGTGCATGGCTCCCAATATCAATCAGACTCACGTAGTCAATCATCTTAGCGGCCAGGTGGCCGAAGGCGAAACCCGCAATGTACTGGTTGAAGCCGCGCGCATTGCACGCGGTGACATTATCGACATTGCCACAGCTGACAGTCACGACTACGCTGCCGTATTTTTTCCCGGCGGTTTTGGCGCGGCTAAAAATCTGTCTGACTTCGCCTTCAAGGGCAGTGCATGTCAACTTCAATCCGATGTATTGCGCTTTGCCAAAGCCATGGCCGCGGCAAACAAACCGGCCTGCTATATCTGCATTGCCCCAACCCTGATTCCACGGATTTACGGCACCGGCGCCAGACTGACTATCGGTAACGATCAAAGCACGGCGCAGGCCGTCGAAGCCATGGGCGGCGTTGCCGTAGACTGCCCGGTGCAGGAATTTGTCGTCGATGCCAGCCGGAATCTGGTCAGCACACCGGCCTACATGCTGGCCCAGAATATCGCCGAAGCAGCAGCCGGAATTGAAGCTGCCGTGCAGGCGACACTGGCGTTGATCAGCGCCGAATAACATAAAAAAAGCCCGCCAACTTGATCAGTTGGCGGGCTTTTTTTTGAAGCTAAACCTGATTATGAATCGCGTGACGCTTTTTTACGTTCATGCTCTTTCAGATAGCGTTTGCGCAGACGAATGCTCTTCGGCGTAATTTCAACCAGTTCATCGTCAGCAATAAATTCAACCGCATATTCCAGCGACATCTGAATTGGTGGTACCAGACGCACCGCTTCATCCGTTCCGGACGAACGTACGTTGGTCAGCTGCTTGCCCTTGATCGGATTCACAACCAGATCGTTGTCGCGGGAATGGATGCCGATGATCATGCCTTCGTACACCGGGTCATTGTGCGACACGAACATACGGCCGCGATCCTGCAGTTTCCAGATCGCATAGGCAACGGCTGCACCATCATCCTGGGAAATCAGCACACCGTTACGACGACCGGCCATTTCACCACGGGTATTATCGACCGGCGCGTATTCATCAAATACATGGCTCATCAGCCCGGTACCGCGGGTCAGAGTCATGAACTCGCCCTGGAAACCGATCAGACCACGCGCAGGAATGCGATATTCCAGACGCACACGACCTTTTCCATCCGGTTGCATGTCTTGCAGATCACCACGACGACGACCCAGTTCTTCCATCACGCCACCCTGATTGACCTCTTCCACGTCAACCGACAGCATTTCAAACGGCTCGTGACGCACATCGCCAACCATTTTAAATACCACGCGCGGACGTGAAACAGCCAGCTCGTAACCTTCGCGACGCATGTTTTCAATCAGAATGGTCAAATGCAATTCGCCACGACCAGATACTTCAAATGTCGTATCGTCACCGGTGTCGGTCACGCGCAAAGCCACGTTGGATTTCAGTTCACGATCCAGACGGTCACGAATCTGACGACTGGTAACAAACTTGCCTTCACGACCGGCTAAAGGCGAATTGTTCACCATGAAGTTCATGTTCAGGGTAGGTTCATCAACTTTGAGCATTGGCAGCGGCTCAGGTGTATCGATGGCGCATACTGTGGTGCCAATGCCGAGCTCATCAATACCGTTGATCAGCACAATATCGCCGGCCACGGCTTCATCAACGATGACACGCTCCAGACCTTTGAAATTCAATACCTGATTGATGCGAGCACGTCTTGGTGTACTGCCTGGGCCATCCATGATAATGACATCCTGCAGCGCCTTGGCTTTACCGCGGGTGATACGGCCGATACCGATTTTACCTACGTAGGAGTTGTAATCGAGAGAAGAAATCTGCAACTGCAATGGACCATCCGGATCATCTTCACGAACTGGTACGTGGCGCAGAATTGCATCAAACAGCGGATCCATATTGCCTTCGCGTGCTTCCGGATCCAGACTGGCGTAACCATTCAGGGCTGAGGCATACACAACCGGGAAATCCAGCTGCTCGTCATTGGCGCCGAGTTTGTCAAACAGTTCAAAGGTTTGGTTCACGACCCATTCAGTACGCGCGCTTGGGCGGTCAACCTTGTTGACCACTACGATAGGATTCAATCCCAGTGCCAGCGCTTTACGGGTCACGAAACGCGTCTGCGGCATCGGGCCATCGACCGCATCGACCAGCAACAGAACAGAGTCCACCATCGACAGAACCCGCTCAACTTCACCACCGAAGTCGGCATGGCCAGGTGTATCGACGATATTGATGTGAATACCTTTGTATTCGACGGCACAGTTTTTGGCCAGAATCGTGATACCACGTTCTTTTTCAATGTCATTGGAATCCATGACGCGGGTATCAACCTGTTGGTTGTCACGGAATGTGCCGGATTGACGCAGTAATTGATCAACCAGCGTGGTTTTGCCGTGATCAACGTGGGCGATGATCGCGATGTTGCGGATAGCGCGTTTAGAATTTGACATGATAGATTTTGAATTGAATGGGGGGATTTCTGGTAACCCGAGATTATAGCATGCTGCGTTGCAAAATCCCGGATCCAGTCTGCAATTAACGGTCTGGGGTCTGAATTAATTATCCAGCGGTAGCAATCAGTCGCTCCGGAGCCAGCACCTGATATTCCTGCAGGAGTGCTGAACCTAATAATTTGCCATCACTTTGGCGGTAGACACGCTTGCGTCCCAACTCCATGGCTGCTGCAAGCCCTTCTTTTAAAAGGGATAAGCGCTGACCATGCAGAAAACGAACCGCCAGCTCATCAGATAACACAATGGCATCGAAATCTGACAGCAAGGCATCAACCGGTTTTAAAAGTTGCAATCTTTGCTCTGGCAGCATGTGCTGAATTGATTCAAGACTGGTCGCGTCAGACAACGTTAAACTGCCAACCTTCGTCCGGCGCAAGGCCTGCAGATGCGCTCCACAACCCAGAACATTGCCGATATCCTCGCCCAGCACCCGAATATAGGTGCCCTTGGAACAACTGACCCGCAACTGCAGATAGGGCGCCTCGTAACTCAGCAAGGTCAGCTCATGAATGACTACCTGACGTGCCTGTCGTTCGAGCGTAATTCCGGCACGGGCATATTCGTATAACGGTTTGCCGTCGCGTTTGAGAGCGGAATACATGGGAGGTACCTGAGCTATCGGACCCCGAAACTGTGTCAGGGCAGCGTTGATCTGCTCCAGACTGACATTGACTTCGATGGTGGCCACAACGGCACCCTCGGTATCACCGGTTTCTGTGGCAATACCCAAATGAACAATTGTTTCGTAGGTTTTGTCAGCTTCCAGCAAATCGTGCGAAAACTTGGTGGCCTCGCCAAAACACAGCGGCAGCAAACCGGTAGCAAACGGATCAAGTGTGCCAGTGTGTCCGGCTTTCTTTGCATTGAGCAGGCGTTTGGTTTGGATCAAGGCATCATTGCTGGACAGTCCAACCGGCTTGTCGAGCAGCAGCACGCCATCGATCACATCGCGCAGGCGTTTGATTTTTTGAACCTGATTCATGGCGCAGTACCGGTTGACAGCTTAGTGCGTGTCATCAGATTCCGGAGGCGCATCATGATCTGTATTGGTAGCAATAGCCTGCTCGATCAGTTTCGACATGGCGATTCCATTCATGGTCGATGTGTCATGCACAAAATGCAGCTGTGGCAGCGTATGGATATGCAGAACTTTGCCCAAATGCATACGTAAAAAACCAGCAGCTTTATTCAGACTGTTCAGGATATTGTGTATCTGATCCGGCGCATCGCGCAAAGTGGTGAAAAATACTTTGGCGTGGGCATAATCCGGTGTGACCTGGACTTCAGTCAGGGTGACCATGCCTACCCGGGGATCTTTGAGCTCAGCGCTGATAATGACCGACAGATCGCGCTGAATCTGATCGGCCACGCGCAATCCGCGACCCGGTATTGATTTACTGTTTTTTGCCATTTTGTTTCGCTCTTGACTGCGACCGGGCATTATTCCGTAAGAAAATAATGCCCAACCTGTTACAGCTTGCGAGCTACCTCTTGAACTTCAAATACTTCGAGTTGATCACCGACTTCGATCTCATTGAAGTTTTTCAACGACAATCCGCATTCGAATCCGGATTTGACTTCTTTGACATCATCTTTAAAGCGTTTCAGTGAATCCAGTTCGCCGGTCCACAGCACCACGTTATTGCGCAGCAAACGGATCGAAGAACCACGTTTGACCAGACCTTCGAGCACATAGCAACCGGCAATTGCGCCGACTTTGCTGATGGTAATGACCTGACGGATTTCGACCAGACCCAATGCATGTTCACGTTTTTCCGGAGCCAGCATGCCAGACAACGCTGCTTTCACATCATCGACGGCGTCGTAAATAATGTTGTAGTAACGAATGTCAATGCCGTTGGCTTCAGCCAGTTTGCGCGCTGACGCATCAGCACGGGTATTAAATCCGATGAGCACGGCTTTGGATGCGACTGCCAGGTTGACGTCGGATTCAGAAATACCGCCGACTGCTGCATGCACCACCTGCACCCGAACTTCCGAGGTAGACAGTTTCTGCATTGAGTGCACCAGCGCTTCCTGGGAACCCTGCACATCGGTTTTTATAATCATGGCCAGCGTTTTGACTTCGCCTTCACCCATGTTTTCAAACATGTTTTCCAGTTTGGCGGCCTGCTGCTTGGCCAGTTTCACGTCGCGGTATTTACCCTGACGGAATTGACCGATTTCACGCGCTTTGCGTTCATCTGCCATCACCATGACTTCTTCACCGGCATTCGGGACTTCAACCAGACCCTGAATTTCTACCGGAATCGACGGACCTGCTTCTGAAATTGACTGACCATTTTCATCCAGCATGGCGCGAACACGGCCATAGGAAGAACCGGCCAGTACCACATCGCCGCGTTTTAACGTGCCAGACTGAACCAGTATGGTTGCAACCGGGCCGCGACCTTTATCCAGTCGTGCTTCAACAACGAGTCCGCGCGCCGGCGCATCTTTCGGCGCTTTCAGTTCCAGCACCTCGGCCTGCAGCAACACATGCTCAAGCAATTCATCAATACCCTGACCAGTTTTTGCAGAGACGGACACAAATGGAGAATCGCCGCCGTACTCTTCCGGCAAGACATTTTCTGCAATCAGTTCCTGCTTGACGCGGTCCAGATTGGCACCTGGCTTGTCAATTTTATTCACTGCCACTACCAGCGGTACGCCGGCAGCTCTGGCATGCGCAATCGCTTCCTTGGTTTGCGGCATCACACCGTCATCGGCCGCAACGACCAGAATCACGATATCGGTTGCCTTGGCACCCCGTGCACGCATTGCCGTAAAAGCTTCATGGCCCGGCGTGTCGAGGAAGGTAATCATGCCACGCGGTGTTTCAACGTGGTAGGCACCGATATGCTGGGTAATGCCGCCGGCTTCACCGGATGCAACCTTGGCGCGACGAATATAATCAAGCAGACTGGTTTTACCGTGATCGACGTGACCCATCACGGTCACGACCGGAGCACGGGGGAATGTCTGATATTCAATCTGGGTACCACCATCAGCCAGCATGGCTTCCGGATCATCCAGTTTGGCAGCAAAGGCCTTGTGGCCCATCTCTTCAACCAGAATCAGCGCAGTTTCCTGATCCAGTACCTGATTGATGGTGACCATCTGACCGAGCTTCATTAACTGTTTGATGACTTCAGAAGCCTTCACTGACATCTTGTGCGCCAGTTCGGCAACAGTAATGGTTTCAGGCACATACACATCTTTGACAACCGCTTCAACCGGAGCCTGGAAATTGGATTCACGCTCTTCAACATGCTGACCACGCCGACCACTCTTGCCACCGGCACGCCAGCCGTCACGACCGGCAGATGGTGCGACATTGCCACGCGTTTTAAGGCCTTTCTTCTTGGCTGATTCTTCCTGCCAGGTGGATGATACGTTGGCAGACTTGATCGATTTTTTATCGACCACGACCACTTTTTTGTCATCCTTTTTCTCGCCCGGTTTCTTTTCAGCCGGTTTGTGCAGTGTGCCTTCCGACGTTTTCGGTGCAGCTTTGGCTGCAATTTCGGCAGCCGTAGGTTCTACAACCGGCGGTGCTTTCACAACCCTGCGCTGGGTGTTCATCATGGCTTTGATCTGAGCGACTTCATCCGCCACGACCTTGCGGGCATTTTCAGTTGCTTCAGCACGCTCAGTGGCCACTTTGGTTGCTTCTTTGGCCGCGTGGATACCGTCTGACACTTTTTTCTGCTCAGCCACTTCGGCGTCTTCTGCAACTTGTTTTGCCTGCGCAGCGGCGGCAATTTTTTTATCTTCGCCCGATTCAACTACCGGCAATTCTTCGACAACCACTTTGGCTTTTGCAACAGTTTTACGCTTGGTGGTTTGCGACGCCTGCAATTTGGCAGCATCTTCCTGGGCAGCAGCGCGTCTGACAGCCTGCTGTTCAGCTTCACCCAAAGCAGCAAGCTCTGCTTCACGCAGTGCCTGGTTTTGCGCTTCTTTTTCAGCTTCAAGACGCGCCAGATGATTTTGTTTTTCAACCAGTTCCGCTTCCTGCCTGGCCTGCAATTCATCTGCCAACCGGTCTTCCTCAGCCTGTTTGGCCAATTCGGCAGCTTTGGCCGACGCATCGACTTTGTCAACTTCAGGCAAAGCATCATCGCGTTTGACAAAGGTGCGTTTTTTGCGCACTTCAACCTGAATGGTGCGTGACTTCCCGGTAGCATCGGCCTGCTTGATTTCAGTAGTCTCTTTACGAGTCAACGTGATTTTTTTGGTGTCACGATCCGCATCCACACCGTGGGTACGGCGCAAATGATCGAGGAGACGCTCCTTGTCTTCTTTGGACAGGTCGTCAGAAGTCGAACCTTTCACTACGCCAGCAGCGCGCAGCTGGGTCAACAGCAGTTCCGCTGACATTTTTAGCTCGGTGGCAAATTGGGCTACATTATTACTCGCCATTCAGTCCTCTTTTTCTATGTGGCGCGGTGGCTGACAGCATGCAGACATGACAATCAACCATTACTAACAAGATTAACGAAAATTAGTTCATTTCCCTGACCTTCAAATTCATCATTTCATGAATCTCCAAAGCGAGAATTTACTCAAATAATTTTGCGCATTACCTTATTTATTTACCCGTGATACTCCATGCTTTGGCCAGAATGGCTTTTGCATGATCATCATACTTGGCGTCGATAAGTTTCATCTCATCGTCGGTTACATCTTCAAATTCATTTTTGATCAGCGTACGCGCCCGCTCTGACGACAGAGCCAGCACTGCGCCAAATTCGTCATACGCCATATTGGCGAAATCATTCAACGTCTTGATATTGGCCAACCCCAGCTTGCCGGCAGTCACGCGATCCATGCCAGACAGATTGATCAGTGCATCTTCAACACCTTCAACACCTTCTTCGGAAGCAATTGCTTCAGAGACGATGGCATCACGAGCGCGATTTCTCAATTCATTGACGGTATCTTCGTCCAGCGCTTCAATTTCCAGCATTTCACTGATAGGAACGTAAGCGATTTCTTCCAGACTGGCAAAACCTTCATCCACCAGAATATCGGCAACTTCCTGATCCACATCGAGCTTTTGCATGAACAGCGCACGGACTGCAGCCGTTTCCTGCTCTGATTTGCTGGCGGACTGTTCTGCAGTCATGATATTGATCTGCCAACCGGTCAATTCGGCCGCCAGACGCACGTTCTGGCCATTACGACCGATCGCGATAGCCAGATTCTCATCATCGACCACCACATCCATGGCATGTTTTTCTTCATCAACAACAATGGAGGAAACGTTGGCCGGAGCCAGGGCGCCAATGACGAACTGCGCCGGATCTTCCGACCACAGTACGATATCCACCCGCTCTCCACCCAGTTCACCGGTAACGGCCTGAACCCGTGAACCGCGCATTCCGACGCAGGTACCGATAGGGTCGATGCGCTGGTCATGCGTGTACACGGCAATTTTGGCGCGTACGCCGGGGTCGCGTGCAGCTGATTTCACTTCGAGGGAACCCTGTTCAATTTCAGGCACTTCGAGTTCAAACAGTTTCATGATGAATTCTGGTGCAGTACGCGACAGAATGACCTGCGGACCACGTGCATTGCGATCAATACGCAAAATGTAGGCACGCACCCGGTCGCCGATACGCAGATTTTCTTTCGGAATCATCTGGTCACGCGGCAGACGCGCTTCAATTTTGCCAGACTCAACGACCGCTTCACCGCGCTCCATGCGTTTGATGGTACCTGTCACCAGCGCATCACCACGCTCGAGGAAGTCGGCCAGGATCTGCTCACGCTCCGCATCACGAACGCGCTGCAACATAACCTGCTTGGCATCCTGGGCAAAACGGCGACCAAATTCTACTGATTCGATGGCTTCTTCGATGTATTCATCGACTTCGATATCCGGATACTGCTCCATCGCTTCGAAATGCAGTATTTCCTGATCCGGCAACTGCAGTCCGGCATCATCAGGAACGACGTGCCAGCGCTGGAATGACTCGAACACGCCGGATTCACGATCGATCGTCACTCGGATGTCGACATCGCCTGGATAACGTTTTTTGGTCGCCTGCGCCAAAGCATGCTCGAGAGCACCGAACACTATTTCCTTGTCCACGTTTTTTTCACGTGCCAAGGCATCTACCAACAATAATACTTCGCGACTCATGCTTTGCGACTCCTAAAATCGACTTGCGGCACCAAACGCGCCTTATCTACATCAGCCAGCACGAACTCGAGCATGGCTGCCCCATCTTTTGTTTCAAATTCCAACTGCAGTGTTTCGCCAACGGGCTTACGCAAAATCCCTTGATAGGTTTTGCGATTCGGCGTATCAGGCATAGGCAAACGCAATTTAATAACGGCTTCCTGTCCTTCAAAACGCGCAAAATCGGACACCTTGTTGAGTGGCCGATCCAAACCTGGCGAAGATACTTCCAGACGCTCATAATTCATATTTTCCACCGTCAGCACATGGCTGAGCTGGTGACTGACCGTGGCGCAGTCTTCGACTGTAATCGGACCGCGATCGGCCTGCTCCGGGGTATGATCAATGAACACGCGAAACAGACCACGCGCTGCCAGCTCAAAATCGACCAGCTCATAGCCAAGTCCCGCCACTGTTTTTTCTATCAACGTACGCAAATTCAACGCATTCTCCAACACTTCATTCGGCCAGCCAATTACCAACCATTTATACGCAGCCAAAATCAGCACAATCTGATTTTCCAAAAAAAAATGGGCATCAGCCCATCTTTTTTGACTCCCCAACAAAAGTTAGAAAGCTTTTTAACTGCAGGATTATAAGCGAGAACTTATAGGCTGACAATGTAAAAGTGAGACAACTCCATCATAAATGCCATAAATTCAACCGCGCGCCCGTTTGCGCGGAATCCCCTGGTAATTATGGGTCGAAGCAACCGCCGGTCCGGCTCTGTGCTTCCTCGGCGCTGCAGGAAATCCCAATGCGGTCTGCATTGGATCCGGCTGACGCGGGCGCTGCGGCTTGCCGCCGGGCGACTTGTCGAACGAATTGGAAAAACGTGCATTTGTTTCAACAACGTTACCATTTGAACCACTTCTGCCCGGCCCACGACTATTCGGGCCACCCTTGCCATAGGGTGCCGAACCGGTACGATCATCCCGTCCGATTTTTGCTTCTTTTTCCATACCGCAGAGTTTTAACAGTTCACGTGACGCATTTTCATCCAGCTCTTCCCAGCGACCGCGCTTCAGATTGGGTGGCAATGTCATCACGCCATACCGGGTACGAATCAGTCGCGAGACCGTCAGGCCGATCGCCTCAAACATGCGTCGTACTTCACGGTTGCGTCCCTCGCCAATCACGACGCGATACCATTTATTGACGCCATCGCCGCCGCCATCGCTGATTTTTGAAAATTGTGCCAGACCGTCATCAAGCTCAACACCGCTCAATAATTTCTGGCGCATGCCCTCTTCCAGAGTGCCCAAAGTACGCACAGCATACTCGCGTTCGATACCGTAACGGGGATGCATCAGGCGGTTGGCCAGATCTCCGGAGGTTGTAAACAGCAACAAACCTTCCGTATTGAAATCCAGCCGTCCGACGGCCAGCCACTTGCCGGTTTTCATGGTAGGCAAGCCAGAAAATACCGACTCACGTCCCTCGGGATCGTTGGTACTGACAATCTGTCCGGCCGGCTTGTGATAAACCAGCACTCGCGGCGGCTTCTTGCTGATTTTGCGTTGAATTATTTTGCCGTTGATACGAACGAAATCGGTGGGCAGGATCCGCTGCCCGATATGTGCCGGTTCGCCATTGACCGATACCCGTCCGGCGACAATCAGCTCCTCCATGTCACGCCGCGAACCCAATCCCGCTTCAGCAAGAACCTTATGCAGTTTGGGCGCGTCATCCTCTGAGGTCAGAGTGCGCACAACCGGCTTGCCTGCCGGCTTGCGACCCTTCGGACCACTTTCTGCAGCGTCCTGATCAAACGCTTCCGATGTGACAAAAGAAAATATATCATCCGGGGCACTGAACGACTGTTTTTGATGGGATCGACCTGCCGGTCCATTTGGGGTGTGCCCTTTATTGACGGGGCCCGGATTGGCATTGCGCGGCTTGGCATTCTGTCGCTTGGGACGGTGGGCAACGGCCGACACGGAATCATTCGGCACAAGAGACGTCACAACCGGTTCGGTCGCATCGGATTCCGCAGCCGTATCGCCGCGTTCATTACGTTCGCTGCGCGCTCTGCGCATCATGCGCGGGCCGCGTACACCGTGCTTTTTCTCTCGGGGAGCACCAGCAGTATTTGCCGGTTTGTTTTCTGATTCGCCCAGCGCTTTATTCTGTGCAGCACTGTCTGGGGAACTGGTATCTTCTGGGGTATTATTCGACATCATTTTCATTCTTGGTTGGGGTGACCTGGTGCATCCTCAACCACTAATTCTGGCACTGGGTCATTTGATATAGGATCTTTTGTTAATGGCTCATCCGAAGTCTGCACTTCAACGATGAATTCTTCGCCGCTCGTCATAAGTTCAACAGCTGCAGTACTACTTTGAATCTCACTTTCAACTTCGGCACCAGCTTCAGTCACGCTCACTGCCGGGGCGTCAGTCTCAGCAGAAAAATCCATGCTGGTCTGATTCAGATTTTCTTCCAGATGCGCCTCAATGGCCTGCATCTGCTGTGCATCGTCCGCATTCATCAACTGTTCCGATACCGCCTGTAGCGGTGGCAGCTGTATCAGCGATTCCAGCCCGAGGTCATCCAAAAACTGTTTGGTCGAGGCAAACAATGCGGGCCGGCCCGGCACATCCCGATGACCCACAGTTTCGATCCAGCCGCGATCTTCGAGCATGCGTATGGTCTGGGCATTCACGGTCACACCGCGAATTTCTTCAATATCACCACGGGTTACCGGCTGCTTGTACACAATGATGGCCAGCGTTTCGAGAGCGGCACGCGAATATTTCGGCGGCTTTTCCGGATTCAGTCTATCCAGATACTTACGCATGGCCGGCCGGCTTTGAAAGCGCCAGCCAGTCGACAGACTGACCAGCTCAATGCCACGTTCCTGCCATTCGGTTTTCAGCAGAGCCAACATCAACTTCAGGGCATCACTGCCGATGACATCATCAGAAGATGAATCATCCACAAAAAGCTTTTTCATGGAATTCAGGGACAGCGGCTCATGCGCGCATAGCAGAGCGGTTTCGAGGACTACTTTCGCCTCAGCAGTATTCATGTGCAACTCTTTAGCAACTTAATGATGGGATATGAATTTAAAGTTTGTATTGTGGACGGCATTATAACTACGCCCGTCCTGATCCGGCTCTGCCGGGTCTGATCCGAAACCAGTATTGTTCTGACTGGCTGGATGGCTCACAGAAATCGTACTGAAAATTTTTATACTTAATTCGACTGACTATCGGGAACATTTCACGGGGAATTGTAAACGATTATATTCAGATCGCAAGCAAATTCACATTAAACAAGATTGAGCGCAACATTGAACGCAAACCGGGCGCATCAATCATACTCTGGCAAAAATATAAAGTAAAAGGCCACGATAACCGTGGCCTTTAATCTGGTTGCGGGGACAGGATTTGAACCTGTGACCTTCGGGTTATGAGCCCGACGAGCTGCCAGACTGCTCCACCCCGCGTCTGTATTTGCTTCTGAAACAATGCTTCAAAAAAATTGGTTGCGGGGACAGGATTTGAACCTATGACCTTCGGGTTATGAGCCCGACGAGCTGCCAGACTGCTCCACCCCGCGTCTGAGGAGTGCAACTATAATCGATCGGCCGCTTTCTTACAAGGTATTTATCCTTTATGCGCAAAATAACGCAGCAACTTTGCAGAACAATGGCTGTATACACATTAAATCACTCAACATTTTTTCTTCAAAGTCGAAAACCACCCTAAAATGGCGAACCGAGTTATTCATTATCATCTCGTTTTCCTCTCATTTTCCTCTCATTTTCTTATATATCACCATGAAATTCTGTTCAGAGTGCGCACACCCCGTCACCCTCAAAATTCCTCCCGATGATACCCGTGCCCGTTTTGTATGCGATCACTGCCATACCATCCACTATCAAAATCCCAAACTCGTGGTGGGGTCGATACCGGTCTGGAAAAAAGATGGAGAAGTCAAAGTTTTATTGTGCCGGCGCGCCATTGAACCGCGTCACGGTTACTGGACTTTACCTGCCGGGTTTATGGAAAACGGTGAAAGTACTTCAGCCGCGGCAATGCGTGAAACCGTAGAAGAATCCGGTGCGCATATTGAACTGCACGAGTTATATTCCATGATTAATGTGATTCATGTGGATCAGGTACACCTTTTTTACCTGGCCACCCTGCTTGATCTGGACTACGCCGCGGGTACGGAGAGCCTTGAAGTCGCACTGTTTACCGAAGCGCAGATTCCCTGGGACCAGCTCGCCTTTCAAACTACCATACAGACCCTGCAGTTTTTCTTTGAGCAAACCAAAAAATCGGACCAGACAACGCCGTTTAAAATTTATTACAGCGACATCACGAGGTCGCGCCACAGCGCATAATATTCAGCGTCCTGAACTCGCAGAGGCATCACCGAGCCAGTACTTGTCGATATTTTTCAGTCCCCATTTGCTGACCAGTTCTCTGGAAATGATTTTTTCACCGTGACCGGGCCTGGTCAGGTCGATCAATTCCGGCGTAATGTAACTCATCGATTTGCTCGAAAAAAATGCCCGCACTTTCGGCAACAGCAAGGACGTATCATTTTGTTCCACCACCACAGCCAGTCGCCCGGACCTGAGCATGATCAGTGAACCGGCCGGATAGATGCCTATGCTTCTGACGAACGCCTGAAACACCCGCTCATCAAAATGCGATCCGCTCCATTCCGACATTTTCTTGATCGATTCGGCCGGGCACCAGCCATTTTTATAAGGCCGGTTGGAAGTAATCGCATCGTAGACATCACATACCGCGCCCATCTTGGCCATCAGACTGATTTCCTGATCTTTCAATCGTTTGGGGTAGCCATTCCCGTCGACTTTTTCGTGATGATGCAACACGACATCCAGCACCACCGCACTCATGTCCTTACTGCGAATCAGGATGTCGTACCCGGCCTGGGGATGCTGCTTGACCGTCACAAATTCGCCATCGGTCAATTTCCCGGGCTTGTTCAGGATATCGGTCGGGATCATCATTTTCCCGATATCGTGCAATAACCCGGCCATGCCGGCTTCTTTGACTTCTTCTTCGCACAACTGCAATTGTTTGGCCAGCGCGATCATCAAGGCGCAGACTGCAACCGAGTGCATGTAGGTGTAGTCATCCTTGGTTTTCAGGCGCGCCAGTCCGATCAGTGCGCCAGAATTGCGATTGACCGATGCGGAAATCTCTTCAACCAGCGGCTGCATGCTTTCCACATTGACCGCATTGCCCATGCGCGCTTCCTGAAACATGTTGAAGACCGCTTTTTTGGAGTCGGCCACAATCTGCGACGCGTTGTTGAGTTCCTGATCCATGGTCAGCGGTATCACCGCCGCACGTTTGGCGACCGGCTGCGCCGGGGCCGGTTCAGGTGCGCTTGCAGGCGGGGCCGTTGGCTCAATGTCGACCAGGACATCAAGTCCTTTGTCGGTATCAATAATCAGTTCTTCGATTTTGCTGGCAACAATGCTGTTGAATTCTTCCTGCGAGGTCACAAGAAATGATTTTTTCCAAAAAGGATGATCGATCCATGAACCGCAGAATTCATGGATGAACATGCCCTTTCGGAGCTGCCTGACGGGAATTTTTTTTAACATGCCTGTTTTTCAATAGAGGGAACTGCCTGCACAACTGTTGCCGCAAAGGATTAATATTCGTGAAGTTCATTATATGAGCTGAGAAAAATAAGAGAAGTAATTAAGTTCAATTAATGCAGAAATTTTGCGTCAGCACAGGTTTTAATGGAGCGATTGACATCGTTTTGCCGATTAACCTGACTTGCTTATGGCGATTTTTTCAATAAATGCAGTGGCCTGAAAAAATTCTGCATCGTCTCGTTTTCAATAAACGAAAGATTGTAAGGATGCTCTGAAACCAGATAGGTGAAATGGTCGGCTTCGGGCAGGGCCAGAATTTTTTCAGCGATCTTGCCCCATAAAACCAGTTGTACCTGATTGTTGGAAGTTTTTTGCTGTTGAGCCAAAGCCTGCAATATGAAACGCAGGAATGGCAGCCAGGCCCTGGCATCCTGGGCCGGTGCGACGGTTGATCTGAACACCAGCGAGGCATTCAGCAGCAGAAATCCCTGGCTGAGCAGGTTGGATTGCAGTTGCGCTGCATTCTGAATCCAGGGCGAATCCGGTGCGCACACGGCACGCGCAACCGGCTGCATGGCCACTCCGGCAGTGTGGTCGGCACAGAGCATGCCCTCGGTCACCAACAGCATTTTGATGAAATTGCGCAGTGATGTTGCGCGGTTTACCTGCCTGGATAATCCAATTCCCTGCTGCCACAGCGCATCGACCGCACCATCCATAAAACACACACCGGTAGCACTGGCTGCTCTGGGGTAAGGCCCCTCCCCGATCAGCACGTAGCGCGTCTGGTGAGGCGGCAGGGAAAATGCGGCAAACAGCCGGTGTTCCGTTGGCAGGAACGGTGCCAGGGACAGATCCGAAAAGTACCCCGGTCGTTCAACGGCCATGGCACCAAGCCCGGCACGCAGGTACGGTTGCCATTCAGGATGCGCACGCGCCAGTGCGAGTTCAATACATTGCGGAAATGCAGAGTGCTGCATGGCTGTTACCGATCCGGGCGTTCCGGCACGGGTGCGCCAGCCGGATTGACGGGTCGCTGACCAGATAAAACTGGCGCAGCTGCCGGGATCGGCATACCACGTCTCTGGTTATCAAAGGCTGTGCTCTGCTGTGACGATCGCACTTCCTGTGGCAATTCCACCCGTTTGCTCACGCCGTTATCCAGAATCATGATGTAGCCGGCATGCACCTCAGAGAGTTTGATTCCAGGGCTGATTTCCGCATTGACTCTGAAGGCCTGGGCGGGTTTGCCATCCACGGCAATAATCGCGCCACTCTGGCTTTCCGGATTGGCCAGCACAATCCCCTTGAGCTGATAATTGGCGTTGACTGCGACAGCGCCGCCAAACAGGGAAGCCGTACTTTCCACATCAGCCACTGCTTTTTGCGCAGGCGGCGCAACCACTTTCCTGGGTTGCGACTGCATGAACTGCAATACCCAGTAGCTGCTGCTTGCGCACAACACGATGAATAAAACAAAACTGCAGGCCAGCGATATTGTTGAGATTCTCTTCATGCCATCTTTCTTAATGCACCAATTGATTGATTTCGATAATCGGCATTAACACTGCCAGCACGATCAGCAAGACCACCACACCCATCGCCAGAATCAGCACCGGCTCGAGCAGTCCAGCCATGGTCAGGGCGCGCCGTTCCAGATCCTGCTGCTGCGAATCCGCCGCGCGTTCCAGCATTTCAGGCAGATTGCCGGTGACTTCGCCGGCCCGAATCATGTGAATGAGCATGGGTGGAAAATACTTGTGGGCCGACAGTGCACGTGCCAGCGGCACCCCTTCGCGCACCGCTGCCGTAGCACTTTCAACCTGCTCACGCATGGCCTGATTCGATAACGTGGCGCGACTGGTTTGCAGCGCCTGCAAAATCGGCACGCCCGAACCGATGGTGATCGCCAGGGTACTGGCAAACCGCGAGGTATTCAGACTGCGCTCGAATTTGCCGTACAGCGGCGCCGTGAGCAGCCAGCTGTGCCAGCGCATTTTGACCTGCGGATTTTTCAGCAGCTGTTTCCAGACCCAAAAGGCCAGACCCAGCACGATCGCAACGATGATCCCGTAGGCACGCACAAAATCCGAGATCGCCAGCATGATCACCGTCAGCACCGGCAGCTTTTGTTTGGTATTGGCAAACACCGACACAATCTGCGGCACCACATAGGCCAGCAAAAAAATCACAATCGCAAACGCAACCACCGTCACAATCGCCGGATAGGTAAACGCCAGACGCACCTTTTGCACCAGCGCATTACGGCGCTCAATATAATCGGCCAGACGCGACAGCACCCGCGAGAGCTGACCGATCTGCTCGCCCGAGGCGACCAGGGCGACATAGATCTCGGCAAAATCACGCGGATGCTCTTTCAACACGTCAGACAGAGCATGTCCGGCCATGACTTCGGAACGGATGCCGGCGATCAGATCGCGCACATAAATCCGTTCCGCCTGCTCCAGCAGCGCAGAAAACGATTGTTCCAGCGGCAAACCGGCTTCCAGCAGACTGGCCAGCTGCCGGGTAAACAGCGACAGTTCCAGTGAGGAGAGTTTGTCGGCAAACAGATTGCGCCCACCGGGATTCTGTTGTTCGGCTTCGATCTGCACAACCTGAATCGGCGTCAGGCCCATGCCACGCAATTCGGCACGCGCAGCACGTGCGCTGTCGGCATTGACCACACCGGTTCTGTTTTGCCCGTCAGCTAACAGGGCTTCGTATCGGAATGCTGGCACAGTCGACTATCCCTATTCTTTATTCTTTGGTTACGCGTAACAGCTCTTCGCGCGATGTCACACCGTCGCGCACCCAGCGTTCGCCATCGTCACGCATGCTCAGCATGCCGTCCTGTTTGGCCGCATGACGTATATCGGCTTCGGACGCGCTCTGATGGATCTGGGCGCGAATCTGTTCGGTCGTCGTGAGCAGTTCATACACCCCCAGCCGCCCGGCATAACCGGTCTGGGCGCACTGTTCACAACCGACCGGATGCCACTCACCATCCTGCTCGCGCTTGCAGTGCGGGCACAGTCTGCGCACCAGCCGCTGCGCCAGCACACCGAGCAGCGAAGAAGACAGCAGGAACGGTTCGATCCCCATATCCAGAAGCCGGGTTACTGCGGCAGCAGAATCGTTGGTATGCAGCGTGGCCAGCACCAGATGACCGGTCAGCGAAGCCTGGACAGCAATCTGCGCCGTTTCCAGATCGCGGATTTCACCGATCATGATCACGTCCGGATCCTGGCGCAGAATGGCGCGCAGCGCTTTGGCGAACGTCATGTCGATACGGGCATTGACTTGCGTCTGACCGATGCCGGCCAATTCATATTCGATCGGATCTTCCACCGTCAGGATATTGGTCGTACTGGCGTTCAGACGTGACAGTGCCGCATACAGCGTCGTGGTTTTACCGGAACCGGTAGGCCCCGTCACCAGTACGATGCCATGCGGCTGGCTGATCAGTTTGTCAAATTGCGGTGACATGGTCTGGCTCATGCCCAGATTGACCAGATCCAGCCGGCCGGCTTCCTTGTCCAGCAAGCGCAATACCGCCCGTTCGCCATGGCCGGTCGGCAGCGTCGAGACCCGCACGTCGACCGATTTGCCGCCGATGCGCAGCGCAATCCGGCCATCCTGCGGCAGACGCTTTTCGGCAATATCGAGCTGCGCCATGATTTTAATGCGGGAAATCAGCGCGGCATGGATGGCTTTTTTGGGACGTACGACATCACGCAGCGTGCCGTCAATCCGGAACCGCACCACTGAAATCTGTTCGAACGGTTCGATATGAATGTCAGAGGCCGTTTCGCGCAGCGCCTGCGTGAGCAGTGCATTGATCATGCGGATCACCGGCGCATCATCGGCCGACTCCAGCAGATCCTCGATGGCCGGCAGATCCGACATGAGTTTGGCCAGATCCAGATCCGATTCCACATCTTCGACCACCTGCGCGGCGTCGCCGCCCGACCCGGCATAGGCCCGGTCGATGGCCAGCTCCAGTTCGGCGTGACTGATCGGCATGAGTTTCATCCGGCCGTAACGCCGCCCTGCTTCGGCAATGGCGGCAGGCGCCGTTTTTTCTGACGCCCACACGGTCAGCAGATCCGGCTCGCCCCAGCCTGCCAGTATCGAATTTTCCCGGGCAAATCCGTAGGGAAGCAGATTGGCCTGAACAATGGAAAAGGTGCTCATGCTATTTGGTCGCTTCTGCTGGCGCTGGATTGGCCGGTTCAACCTTGCCTGCCTGATCCAGTCGGTTGCCGGTCGCTTCGCGATTGAGTATGTTCTGCGGAATCAGCATGCCGGCCTGTTCCGGGCTCAGGCTCGGGAGATTCAGCAGCGGTTCGTTCGGCTTGTCTGAGAGTACTTTGGCGCGCATGTAATCGTAGCGGTCCATCGACACCGAATTGCTCTGGTCATGATTTCTGATGATGGTCGGGCGCAGGAAAATCAGCAGATTGCTCTTGTCATGTTTTTTATTTTTGTATTTGAATAAATTGCCGACCCAGGGAATGTCACCCAGAATAGGGACCTGATCGTTGGCATCATTGCTGTCCTCGGCCATCAAGCCACCCAGCACCAGCACCTGACCATCGTCGACAATCACATTGGTTTCAATCGCGCGCACGTCGGTAATAATACCGGCCGGATTCGACGACGAATCCACCGTCGAGACTTCCTGATAAATCGACATCTTGACCGAACCGCCCTCTGAAATCTGCGGACGCACTTTCAGACTGACGCCCACATCCTTGCGTTCGACAGTCTGAAACGGATTGACCGTTGAACCGGACGTCTGCGTGGTATTGGCATACTGACCGGTAATGAACGGCACATTCTGCCCGACCAGCATCCGGGCTTCTTCGTTATCCAGCGTGGTCAGGGTCGGTACCGACAGGACATTGGCGTTACCGGTGGACTGCAGGGCCGAGGCCACTGCACCCAGACCCAGTGAGGAACTGAATACCCCCAAAGTCAGGCCCGGATTGGGTACGGCCGCCTTGCCGGCTGCAGCCAGTGCAAACAAATTGTTTGAAGCACCGGCCGTGTTAAAGGAAGTCGCTGCACCGGCTCTGACCTGGGTGCTGCTGTTTCCGGACAGTGCGGCCCACTGCACACCGAACTGATCGGTTTTGGAAGTGGATACTTCGATGATCAGGGCTTCGATGTAGACCTGAGCGCGGCGCGAATCGAGCTGATCGATCACTGAACGCAGATTGCGATAGACCGTTTCGCTGGCGGTGATGATGAGCGTATTGGTGGCCGAGTCAGCCTGTATGTAACCGGCCTGCCCGCCACTTGGCAATGTATTGTTGCCGGTGCTGGCTGCAGAATTGGTGCCTGAAGTTCCGAGCGCACTGCCCACACCGGCGCCACTTCCGCTGGTTCCGGTTCCCCCACCCATCTTGGTCTGGTTCGCCTGTGTTTGCGCCGCACCGGTATTTTGAGCGCCATAATTGTTGGTGCCGGTTCCGGAACTGCTGCTGTCACTGGCAACAATGGCCCTTAACGTCGTCGCCAGCTTCATGGCATCGGCATTGCGCAGATACACCACGTGCACATTGCCGGGCAATGCGGTCGGCTGGTCCAGCTTGCTGATGATGGTTTTAATCAGATTGGCGCGCGCCTCTGACGGCGCGTGCAGCAGAATGGAGTTGGTCCGGCTGTCCGCGATGATGGTGACCTTGCCGCTGTCAGTGGCCACACCGTTCTGTTCGGTCAGGCGCACCAGCAAGGTGGCAACATCCGAGGCAATGCCGTATTTGACCGGAATCACTTCCACTTCGCTGCTGCCGGGCATATCCATGGTGGCAATGATTTTTTCCAGACGTTTCAGATTGTCGGCATAGTCGGTAATGACCAGCGAGTTGTTACCGGGATTGGCATTAATCGTATTGTTGGGTGAAATCAGCGGGCGCAGCACCATGACCAGATTGGCCGCGCTTTCATAATTGAGCCGAAATACCTGGGTGGCGATCTGATCACCTTTGACGCCGCTGGTCTGGGTCGGACCGGCCTGCAGCTTGCCGTCAGATTCCGGCACTACTTTGGTAAACCCGTTGGCCGTTACTACCGCATAGCCCTGCAGGCGCAATGTGGAAGTGAGCAACTGAAAGGCCTGCGCCTTGGTAACCGGCTCTTCGGACACCAGATTGATGGTGCCCTTGACGCGCGGATCAATGATGAAAGTGATGCCGGTGTAATGGCCGACAGCCTTGATCACGGACTCGATATCAGCACCGACAAACGTGAGTCTGGATTGATTCAGACCCGGGTCCTGGGCATGGACCGGTTGCATCGCAGCGACCGAAGCACAACCCAGCAGCGCACACAAGGCAAGTCTGACTGGCAGTTTCTTCAGGGCCATCCGGCCGGCAGTAGATGTTGGTATAGATAGTTTCATTCGATTATTTCTCATTTAAACTCTAAAGCAATCACATTGTTAACAGCACCTGGTTTGCGCTGCCCCAGTAAATTCAGCAAATTGACCAACCTGTCTTCCTGCCCCTGCTGCGCCTCGGCCTGTCCACTGAACTGCAGCCTGTCCTGCACCAGCGTACCGGAACCGGACAGCAGGAGCGGGCCCTGCAGGGATTTCAATTCTATGGCCGCGCTCTGCCCCTGCCAGTCAAACGTCATCAGATACGAACCCAGCGGTTTGACCGGTGACAGTGCCGAAGCCATGTCATGCATCGTCAGTTTCATGGTTCCTTCGATGGCCACATTACCGCTCTGCCAGGTCAGATCCAGCGCATCCCAGGCCAGGGTAATCTGACCACTGGGCTTGAGTGTATTTAACGGCGCGCCCAATCCGGCCAACCGTTCCGAAGGCAGAATCAGCGTACCCGGACTGACCTGCAAGCGGCGAAAATTCCCGGACAGATGCACCGGAGTCTGCAACGAGGCAGCATTTTCCAGCGTCAACTCGATCTGCCCCAGCAACAACATCGGTGCCAGGTGCCAGACAAACCGTCCGGGCAGCAACGGCGTGAGATCAGTGTTTTTGCTTTCAGCCACACCGATAAATGCCGAACCATTCCATAAACTGCCCTGCACGTCACCGAGCGCCACCCGGCCTGCGGTCTGGTATTCCAGAGCATAATCCAGCCACGAGGCCGGGGCAAAGGCCAGTATCGTCAAAAAAATGCCGAACAGCCCGGAACAAAACCATATCGCTTTCAGTTTAAGACTCATGCCGGTCCGCTTAATTATTTTGCGCCTGTCGCAACACCAGAGTGGCGCTGACCTGGCCGCCCTCCATCGCAGTAATTTTGATTTCTTCCACATACAGCGCGCACGACTTCTGCAGCTCGAGCAACCAGCCCTGCAGGCCGGACATGGTGGCACTGCTGAACTGGGCGCGCACCGTGCTGTCACTGACTGACAGATTCTGCGCCTTGAGACCGTTGGCGCTCAGTGCGTTTTCGACCAGTTCACGCGTGACATCATGGCGATTTTCGTTGCTGGGCAGCGCGCTGAGTTCCTGCGCCATCTGCTGCATCTGGGCCGCCTGCTGGTGCAGTACCGGCAGCGTCGTTCTCAAGGTTTCACGACCACTTTGGGCCGGGTCGATTGCGATCAGATAGATCAGGGTCAACACGGCAAACACGGCGGCAATAGCGAGATAGGTACGTTCGCGTTCGGCGCGCGCTTCCCAGAACTGATTCAACGTCTGGGTCAGGGTACCGAGCAGGCTTGCTGCTGACTGATAGTCGCTCTGTGTCATCTTGCGTTCCTGACCTGCCATACTTCGGCATTGATTTTCTTTAAAACCAGACCCTTGCTGTCCAGCGCGGCCTGCAGATTTTTTTGCATATCCTGTTGTCCCGTTTCAGCTTTGAGCTGCAATACCAGCGCCCTGTCCTTGTATTCGACCGAAACCAGTTTGGGCAACTCTGCGGCATTCATGGAATTCCAGACCGCACCAAACTCCGACAGCAGCAGCGTGAAATCATCGGGCGACGCCTGCCCTGAATTGCGCTGGGCCAGATCCAGATTTTTGCGCATCTGCTCCAGCGGGTACACCACCACTGTTTCTTTGGGAAAACTGGTCCGATAGGTTTGCAGCATATTCTGCTTCAAGGCCTGTGCTTCGCGTTTCAGGTTCCAGTAGTCATAATTTAACCCCACAATATTGACCAGCATGACCAGCGCAGCCAGCATGACAGGCCAGCGCCAGACCTGCCACTGGATCTGACTGGACTGACTGCCCTGTAGTGCGGCCATCAAATTGATGCTGACAGTCCGTGCAGGACCCAACGTGGCAGCCCAGCTGCTTTCTGACATCGTGATGCGCTCCAGCCAGACGGGATTGGTTTGCAGCGCCTCCTGATACGGCCTGATCAGGCCGGCCGGCAACAGCAGATGGATTGCCAGGGGCCCGGCGAGCATGGTCATCGCAGTCAGCCAGGTTTCAACGGACTGGGCCGATTCCTGCAGAATGCCCATGCCGGACTGTGCGCCGTTACGCAGTGTCAGGCTGGCCTCAGAACGCTGATCATCCAGCGTGACACTGCACTGATCTTTGTTCCAGGGCAGACAGAGTTGCGCCGGTATGGCCCGAATCTGGCTGGCTCCGAGTGCAACAAAATGCGCATGCAGTTTTTGCAGCCATTCGCGCTGCGCCACGGCGACCGTACGGCTGCCACTGTCTGATTTTGCGGCCAGAATCAGGACACACTCTCTGACATCACACATTAATTGATCTTCCACCAGATTCGGCAGTGCCATTTTCAGTTTGGCCTCCGACATCGGCGGCGTCTTCAGTTCCAGCAGCGTGACATCGGCTGCGGCAATCAGCAACACCAGATTGGCTCTGAGCACCGTGGCAGCCAGTTCGGAAAGCGTTGCACTGCCCTCCCGGATGATGGAGCCATCGTCGCGGCACGCCGCATAGGAAAACGCGCCATGTGGCCAGGCCTGGCTGTGTCTGGAAGGAACGTGTAAGTACAAAGTATTCAAGGTGCGTATTTTTTAAAAGTGGTTGTTCGATTTATGTTGACCGGCGCTAAATTTCCCTTACCCAGACCACCCGCGTTATACCGCTCATCGGTGTCCGTTCAATCAGCGCGTCCTGATCAAACACCGAGCGTCCCAGCCGCACATGTCCATGCACAATAAAATAGTTGGTCTGGGTACTGATAATGCTGTTCGTGGGAGCATTGCCTTTGCTCTTGTCCCAGCGTCCGCCCAGATCTGCCATATCCCGGTAATAGGCCTGGTCGCGGTTGGTTACGATCTGCTGGGCATCAGACAGTGAAATTCCAGCAATTCTAGCTGAAATCACCTGCGCTGATGCCGTATTTATATTGACCGGGGTCGCTACAGGTAAAAAAACCACCAAGTCACGCAACTTTGCCACTGCATCAGGTGTAAAACCGGGAATGGCCAGCAAATCATCCACCTGCGTCAACGCCAGAATCTTGGCACTGACCGCTGCCGAGAGCACGCTACCATCCTGGTTGAGCTGCGCAGTCTTGGCCTGAGTCGAGGCCACCATGTTGGCCGCTGCAACAGCCAGTTCGGAATTCATGCCCTGCGCAGAGAGCAATTTCTGAAATGCCTGCAGGGTCGCAGGATCGATCACGCCGGCAACTGCCAGACCGGTCAGATTCAGACGCGACTGGGCATCAATGACATAACCGGACAGCGTCGCATCGGTGTCATCTTCACTGGTCCTGCCATTGTCCACATACTGATCGAGCCGGGTTTCTTCCAGCGGCACCGACCACGGCTCACCCAAATAATCGACCTGACTGACTTTGGCATCTTCCCGCAGAATCAGGCGCGCCCAATCCAGTGCGCCGCGCATGACCCACTGTTTCTGCAATTGATAGCGCTGATTTTCAATCGACCGCACCTGCACGTTTTGCTGACCGAACAGGCTCATGACCAGTGTAATGGCCAGCGCGGCGAGCAACAGTGCCGTTACGATGGCCACGCCGCGCTGATGGAATTTGGGCCGGTTCATATTCCACCCAGCATGATAATTTTTTGCATGGCATGTTCACGGTTGACCAATTGCATCGTCACCTGCAAACCGGTAGTGACTTTGGTCTGGTCTGTGACCGGCACGGCCAGGTTGGATGGGGTCGCAGGGGAAGACGCCGGCGCAGATGCGCCAACCTGCGCGCCGGTATAGGTGGTGCCGCCCAGTGAAGTGGTCGGATACCCTTCGAACGTGAGACTCGCCATGTTTTTTTGCATGACAATTTCCACCTGGCCTTCAGGTGGATTTCTGGCCTGTTGCAGCAACTGGCTGAGCACACTCAGGTCACGCGTGGTGATCGATTCAAAACGGGTCAGACTGTCATTGACCTGACGGTAAGTGACCAGCTGCATGGCCGGCGCCTGATCTTCTGCATAGACATTGCGGATCAGAATCAGCCGTTGTGGCTCTATCCAGCTGGAACGTCCTTCCGGCAGGTTGGGATAATTGAGCGGATTGACGATGTGCGCACAGTCGCTTTGCAACTGGGCGAACGTCAGCTGCAGGGCACGCGTCTGTTCCAGTTCGGCAGTCAGCGCCACACGACTCCTGACGATACTGTCCAGCCCGCGCCAGCCCAACACCGCCACAATGGCCAGTATGCTGATGGCGACCAGCAGTTCAATCAGGGTAAAGCCGGGGCTGTTTTTGTCACAGCGCATTGGGCACCACCTGAATCAATTTAATAATGCGCCGGTCCGGAAAGCGCGCATCAAATACGCCGACCTCCACCCTGCGGAATGACGGATTGGGTGTGGCGATCACATCCTGATAACAGCGCAGATCCAGGTCGTCCTGCGGACAGGAAAAATTGCTTTGTCCGAGATCCGGCCAGGTGTTGGACAGACGAATTTGCGCCAGCCGGTTTTCGGCCGACCAGGTGGCCATCATGGCTGAACGCAGATGGTCGCTGTTCTGGGTCAGGCTGCCGACTGCACGCAGACTGGCACCAAGCGCCACGCCAACGATGACCAGCGCCACGAGCACTTCCAGCAATGTGAAACCTGCTTCAGGTGCTGCGAACACCGCAGGCTGGGATGCAATCCCGGCTTCACCAGTCGCAATGCCGGGATTACCACATTGCTTTTGGGTTGATTTCACGGTGTCATTCCAATCAAAGTGATTCAACGGCAAAATGACCCAGCCCGTCTGCCTGTATCGACACCGACGCACCGTCATAGCTCAGTGTCAAAACAAACGGTTTGTCTACCGGTTCCCGCCCGAAAATAATTTTCAGCGGCAGACCGGCCCTGGCAGGGGCGGGTTGCATGCTGATGACCAGTGGCGACTTTTTGAAACTGCGTTCACGAAACAGGTCATTGTCGGTCAGGGGTTGCCAGCTGCTGTCGGTGCGCACATAAAAGCGGAACTGTTCGCTGTCCATTTCAAAGGCGACCGGACGGTTGCGCACGATCGCTTCTTCGCGTGCCAGCTGCAACAGCAAGGCAATGCGCTGACCATCATCGAGTAACGCTTTTTTTGTGTTGGGTATGGCGTTAATGCTCACCATACCCAGCAATATGCCCATCACCACCAGAACCACGAGCAGTTCCAGCAGTGTGAAGCCACCGGATCCTGACCGGACGCGGTGCTGATTAACGAAACTGGCCATGGGGCGGGTTATAAATCCCAGGACCCGATGTCAGCGTTGATGCCCTCACCACCTGGCTGTCCATCCGCACCTAACGAAAACACGTCGTATTCACCTTTGATGCCGGGACATAAATATTGATACGGATTACCCCACGGGTCTTTGGGAATTTTTTCCAGATAGCCGTCGGTCTTGTAGCCGTTGGCAGCCGGACCGGTAGTCGGTTTGGTCACCAGTGCCTGCAAACCCTGTTCCGTGGTTGGATAGCGCTGATTGTCGAGTTTGTACAGTATCAAGGCCTGCTTGATGTTGGCGATATCCTGTTTGGCAGCGACGACTTTGGCCGTGTCGGTATGACCAACCAGCTTGGGCACGACGATGGCAGCCATGATGCCCAGAATGGCAATGACGACCATGATCTCAATGAGAGTAAAGCCGCGCGCCAGTGCCAGCCGGATTCGATTTTGTCTGAATTTGGAATTTTGCATAGTTAACAGCGCCTGTGAGAATTCGGACACTTATTGTATTGCATGTCAGGCGCAATGTGCCACGTGCAATGTTAGGAAATTGAAAATAAATTTGCCGAAATGAGTAGACTGGGATGCAATCGTAGGTTGGGATGCAATCGTAGGCTGGGATGCAATCCCAGCATTTCAACCGTTGATGCTGGGATTGCATCCCAGCCTACGACGCATCCCAGCCTACGACGCATCCCAGCCTACAGCTCTACTCAAATGCCCCAATCGTGAACCAGAATACGGTTCCAACCCCGATTTCGCTGTCAAAGCCGATATCGCCACCCATGAGTTCGATCAGACTCTGCGTGATATTCAGACCCAGCCCGGTACCGCCCTGAGTGCGGGTATTGCCATCATCGGCCTGGGCAAATTTTTTGAAAATGCGCTCGCGGAACGCCAGCGGAATGCCACTGCCGTGATCAACAACCTCCACCCTGAATTCCCGCCCTGCTGCGCCAGGCTGTTCCCGTATCCGGATATCCACCGTTGAACCGGCCCTGGAAAATTTGGCCGCATTGGACAGCAGATTGGCATAGACCTGCAACAAGCGGTTACTGTCACCGTTCACCCAGGCCTGTTCAGGATGGACGGCGAACCGGAACTGGACCTGCAGCGGCTGGCCATAGGGCGTATTGGCTTCCACCGACATTCTGGTCAGCGCCACCAGATCAAGCCGTTCAAAATGCAGCACCATTTTTCCGGAGGCGAGTTTCTCCATATCCAGCAGATCATTGACCAGCACGCCGAGCCGTCTGGAATTTTTCAGGGCAATCTGCACCAGATTTTTGGCGTTGGCAGGCAATTCACCCACCACACCGCTGTCCAGCAGACCGAGCGAACCGTGTATCGACGTCAGCGGCGTTCTGAGTTCATGGCTGACCATGGAAATGAAGTCGGCCTTGATGCGGTCCGATTCGCGCTGTCTGGTCAGGTCCAGCACAAAGCCAACCCATTCGGTACTCGATCCTTCCAGTTTCGCCAATCCGACCATGACCGGCGTGGACTGTGCATTGCGGGCAATCAGCTCGACTTCAAACGACGAAGACTGACCGGATTTTTTCAACTGTCTTAACGCGTTTTCATACGGCTGGTGGTAGGCAGAGGCAGTCAGTTTCAGCCAGTTCAGTCCCTGTCGGGTCATCTGTTCGCGCCCCACGCCAAGCAGATTGAGCAGTACGTCATTGGCTTCCAGAATATTTCCGGAAAAATCACCCTGCATGATACCGATCAGATTCGAATTCACCAGACGGCGCAGGCGCGATTCACTGACCTGCAGTGCCTCGAGCATATGTGATTTTTCCCGGCTGGCCTGCTCGGCCAGGTCACGCGCCTTGAGCAGATCAGCTTCGAAATGTTTCATGTCGGTGATGTCGCGCACGCTGAACACACGCCCGATCAAACTGTCGCGCAAAAATTCCGGTTTCGAAACACAGATAAAATAACGACCGTCCTTCAGCGACAGCAAATCTTCCGTTTCCAGATGCGGTTCAGCCTGGGCGCGTTCCCAGCTGGCTTTCATCCCAGAGGTATCATTGAGCCTGGAAAGTACATGTTCCCACATGAATATTTCCTTGCGCTCCAGCAGCAACTCTTCCGGAATATGCCACATCAGGGAAAAACGCCGGTTCAGATTGACGATATGCCCAAACAGGTTGACCGCCAGTATCCCCTCGGCCGTCGATTCCAGTGAACTCTGCAACTGCGACACCAGATGCAGCTGCTGCTGCTCGATCTCTTTCTGATGGGTCAGATCCAGAGCGTAAATAATCCAGTAGCGTTCAGACTCTTCCACATACAGTGACACCCGTTTCTCTACCTGAAATGACGTGCCATCGCTTTTCATCCATTCCGTTTCTGCAATCCGCACTCCCTCGAGATCCGGGTCCGCGGCCAGCTCATCCCAGAAAAATACATCCAGCAGCGAACATTCCACTTTGGACAATTCCCGGCCGATGAGCTCGTCAGGCAGATAGCCCAGCATCTGGCTGGCAATCAGATTGAGGTCCTCCAGAATCATGGTACCGGCCTGCACCACCAGAATGGCTTCACGGCTGTGGTCGATCATGTTGCGCAGCAGCCCGGCATTGAGCCGGATAGCGGGTTGGCCTTGGCCGGTTTTTTGGGGTGTGGCCGCTTTTTTTATCATGTCAGCCCCGTCCTGCCACAACTGAAGAACTGTCTTTTTTCGCTTTGGAATCGACTTAATAATTGACGCGTTTGCGCGGATTCAGATAATCATAAATCGCTCTGGGCAGCAAACCCGGACGCACGCTGGCATTGATGCACAGCTCCTTGGATTCTGCCGACAGGTCAATAATGATAGCCTCTTGCCTGGGAATTTCATCGTCGTAGACCATGATGCGCGGGCGCAGCGGCAAACCGACATTCACATTCATGACCAGCCCGACAGCATCATTGGACAGCCTGACCAGCGTGCCGGGCGGATACACCCCCAGGCTTTTCACCAGCGTGGCCATGGCCAGCGGGTCAAACTGCGCGCGCCGGTGCGCGTACATCAGCGACAGGGCTTCATGCGGCGTCATGGATTGATTCATGTCGATGTGGTTGCACAGATTGTCATACACGTTGGCGATCGTAATGATGCGGGTCGGCATGCGTATGGCATCGCCCTTGAGTTTTTTTGGAAAGCCGCTGCCATCCAGATACTCGTGATGACTGGCAATCACATCGAGCGTTATTTTATCCATGCCGGCCTTGATGCCGACGTCCACGCCATACTCACCGTGCAGCTCATAAAAATTCTGTTCTGCCCTGGTCAGGGGCGTGGTCTTTTTGTTGATCTGATCAGGCACGTTAACTTTGCCCAGATCATGGAACAACGCCGCCTTGCCGATTATTTTTATCTGCTCTTCGGTACATTTCATTTCAAAGGCCAGCATCATGGCCAGCACCGAGACGTTAAGCGAATGAAAATACAGCTCTTCGCTGCCATCTTTTTGCTGAATCAGGTGCATGACCGCATCATTGCCATTCAAAAATACCTCAGCGATGCTGTCGATCAGTTTGGCCGCCTCCGCCAGCGTTTCTTTGGGTTTGGAAAAAATCAGCTTATCGATGTTTCTGACCACTTTTGCCGCTTCAACAAACTTGGCTTCGCAGCGCTCAATGTCTTCGCGCTGCTTTTGCAGCTTTTCAAAGCGTGCCTTCTTGGCTTCAATAATATTTTCAAACACCTGGAGATTCTGCGCGGCAGACTCCTGCAACGGCTTTTCAAGTGCCTGGTTCTCGGCCTGGGCCACGGGAGTACTGTCGGCACGTAATGCGGACAGATCGGTTTTTTCAGGGACGTAGCGGATGTGTTTGAGTTTTAACGCCTTTAATTCGCGGATCTGACTTTCATTGGTAATTTTGAAGGAACTCATGGGAAACGAATGCTGGAACCAGCTCAGATCGAGCTTGATAAACATGCCGATCCGGACCTGATCGATTGCGATGAGTTTGGTGTTGTCAGCCATAGTCCAGCGTTAAATAAATTTAAAAATCAGGTTCATAGTTGATTTGATAATTCGGGCCATTTGATCCCGATTCGGTCCAGACAATGGCTACAGTAGCGCCACTGTGCGTTTTTTCACCCTATCGTTGTAGCTGATTCCTGAATCAATTACCACCTTATTCTGGCATCACCCTGATAAAAAAATATCAGATATTCATCCGCTCTACCCTGTCACTTCGCTATCCTGCCTGCAAATTTCGTCAAAAAAAAGGCTGCATGAAGAATCATGCAACCCTGTCCGGCCTGCTGTAACAGCCGTTTTGCCATTTTTTGGACTGTCACGGCTTACCCATGAATGCTATTTCCCCCCAGCCGTCAGTGCAGCAGCCCTGGCGTTGGCATTATCAGCATCCTTGAGACGTCCCAATTCTTTGTACGACTGGGCCAGCAACAACCAGCCGTCCCGGTTGTTCGGATTTTTTTCCAGTTTGGCTTCCAGGCGCTGAACTGCCATACCGAGATCGCCCGCATTTTGCGCAGGCACGGCAGGTGCCGTGGGCGCTGTGGGCATGACAGCATTGCCCGAAACCGCCCCCGTGCCGGTCGAACTGTCAGCGCCCGGGTCTTTCGATTTTCTGTTCCAGGCGGTGTAACCCAGCGCCAGCACAAGGATGACGGCAATCAACGGAACCATTGCCTTATTGCGCGCAGCAGGCTGCTCGAGAATGGCCAGATGCAGAGCGGCCTGCCTGCGCTCAAATTCTTCCTGTCCGATTCTTCCCTCTGCACGCGCGGCCAGCAGATTGCGCATTGCAGCCAGCGTATCGGTTGCGCCCGGTTTTCTGGCAAATGAAAAAGCCCCGCTAAACCAGAGCATCGCGAGGACAAAACAACCCAAAACAAGGATGAAAATTACCGGCAAAATGGCAGCTCCGTATATTGTTCAAGTGAACAGGGATACTAATGCAGATCGGCGCGCAGGCCAAGATAAAAATAAGTGCGGGCACCAGACCTGCTGTGTCACAAATTTAAAAACTCAATTTTTATTCCGTCATTACCATGATGGGCTGGGATGCAATCGTAGGCTGGCCCTGTCACGGGTGAATATGTTCGGATTACCCAGCAAGACATTGTTATTCTCTATAAGGCTCAGTAGCACCAGGTTTGCGCAACATTTTGTTCACCTCATCAAGGTGAAGCTCCTCCTGAACAATCATTTCCCGGGCATATTCTTCCAGCAAAACCGAATTGCCTTCTGCAATTTTCAATAGATCATAATAGGCGGTCAGCGCTGCTTTTTCATGCTCAAGACTTTCGCGCAGAATGTCGCCAATATCGTGTTTTTCAGTTTCCAGCAGAGCACCAATTTTCAACGAAGGGTGACCTCCGAGCAAAGTAACGAGTTCCCCCGCTTTGTGCGCGTGAGTAAGCCCTTCTTGCGCATTTGCTTTTAACCACGAAACGATAGGTATCCGGTTATATCCGTAAACCATCAATGAGTAATGCGTATATTTGACCACCCCCGCCAATTCAAATTCCATGATGCGATTGAGTGCGTCGATTGCAATTATATTTTTTGCCTCTTCCATGGTATGCCCCTTAAAAGTGTATCAGTCTGAAAAACCTTATTCTGCTGAACGTTAAATTCGAGTGCGTTATTACCTCCTCATTTGACATCAGTACTAATTGGCAAGTCAATCCCATCGTGTCCACACCACCTGTAAATCGAAACTGATATGAGCCAGCTGAAGATAACATGAGACCTGCTGTGACAGGTCTCTTTCCTTCCTGCATCAGCTTTCGAGTTACGTTATCAATGGCGGCGATATGGTCAGCATCAACGGCATGCCGCAAGCCAAAGCCATAAAATGCCAGTCGTACCAAACAGCAATCATGAAATGCGAATCAGGATAGCTAGAAAAAATAAGCGATTCAATCACAAATTAAAAATTAACCAGGAATTTGGAACCCATCAAGGATGATGGATCAATGGTGCGCACTGGCAGCACGTGCAACGTTGCACAATCGAGCAGCACAGCTTCTCAAATTTCAAAAAGATCAGACTCCAAAGTCTATTAATTGTGCCGGGCATTGATCACAACCGACAGACCGGTAGCCCCCGGGGCAACCGGCGCGCTCAATCCTTCCCAGTCTCCCGGGGCCGGCGTAGCGCTGCCTGAAGTTGAAATACGCGCCCCCACCACCACTTTCGGAAAATCCGACAGCTTCACATTCGGCATCATCCCCATACTGTCATCCAGTCGGAAACGCACCGGCAAATCTTTCACCTGTTTTCTCAGCACAGCCAGCGGAAAGCGCGGTCCCTGTTCAGCGCGGGCGAAAATGAATACGGTTGCCTCGGGATCGACATTCTTCACCACCGAGGCATCCAGACGGACCTGACCTTCCAGTGCGGCACCCGAGGCGGCAGAACTTGCCGGTGCCGGACTGGGTTCAGCGCTCGCGGTTGGCTGTGGATTGACCGTTGCACCTGAAACCAGACCCTGCGCTTCATTGATGACACCGGCGATCGATTTTGCCGTTTCCGATTGTGGATCAACCAGCGTCAGAATTTTTTTCCATTGTTCGATGGCCTTGACAAAATCACGCCGGTCAAACGCGGCGCTGCCGGACAGGGCCAGGGCCTTGACGTTGCGGGGATCGGCCTGCAGCGCCAGATCAATTAATTTTTCCGGCTCACCCTGCAGACTCTTGTTTTGTGCCATACCGAGCGAATCGGCGTAGTCGGCCAGCAGATCAGCATTGCCCGGCACCAGTTTCACCAGATGCGCATAGGTTTCGGCCGACTCGCGAAAGCGGCCCTGGGTGTGATAGGAACGCGCCAGCATTTCCAGACCCTGCACATCATCGGGATTGCTTTTGAGTTTCTGTTCCAGTGCGGCGACCATGCTGTCTATCTGTTGCGGGGTAACCGCTGCCGACTGTTCCGGCGGTCTGTCGGTTGCCGGATCCAGGCTGTTGGGAGCGCCCAACAGGTAGTACAGGGCAATTGCCACGGCCGGAATTGTCAGGCCAATCAAGACTGCACTGCGCTTGCGGTTCGGCTCGACAGACAGGACAGCTTCGCTGTGCACATCACTGGCCACGCGTTTTTCCAGTTCGGCTCGGGCGACTGCATAGCCGGCCTGATCAATCAGACCATTGCCCAGATCGACATCGAGCTCACGCAACTGGTCGCGCAGCACGGTCAGGTTAACCTCATTGTTGGCTTCGGCCTGGATGGTCCGAACCGATGTACGCAGCAGAACCGGCATGACAAACATCAGTGCAGCAATCAGCATAAAAACAGCAACCAGCATGAACAGGGTCATGGCATTTCCTTGTTGTCGGACGAAGATTCAGAAAGAGTGGCGAGCAGTTGTTTGGAGCGCCGCAGTTCGGCTTCGCTCAATTCGGGTTCTTCACTGCGCCGGCCACGCAGTTTCTTCGCCAGAAAAAACAGGCCGCCAAACAGCAATAGAAAAGGACCGAACCACAGCAGCACGGTGCTGATATGGAGCGGCGGGCGATACATGACAAAGTCGCCGTAACGCGCCACCATATAATCAAAAATTTCCTGATCGGTCTGGCCCTGCTGGATTTTTTCCCGCACCTGATTGCGCAGATCCACCGCCAGATCGGCGTGTGAATCGGCGATGGTCTGGTTCTGGCAGACCAGGCAGCGCAATTGTTCCGACACGGCCAGAACATGTTTTTCCAGGGCCGGGTTGGTGCCGGCGGCATCGGC
>Ga0316221_1000929_pt1 | contig 33924 bp, 32 predicted proteins | sample TBH18007metaG_FD_206003 | JGI IMG/M metagenome (GOLD analysis project Ga0316221, IMG submission 206003) | Freshwater microbial communities from Trout Bog Lake, Wisconsin, USA - TBH18007 | ecosystem: Environmental > Aquatic > Freshwater > Lake > Hypolimnion/Profundal zone | place: USA: Wisconsin... | reverse complement strand
CCCGCTCCGCGCTGTGGGACGAGGTGAAGGACAAGCTGCACACATCGGGCCTCGGCCTGTCGGGCGGGCAGCAGCAGCGGCTGTGCGTGGCGCGCGGCATCGCCGTGGAGCCTGAGATCCTGTTGCTGGACGAGCCGGCCTCCGCGCTCGATCCGCTGTCCACCGCCAAGCTGGAAACCGCGCTGGTCGAGCTGAAAAGCAGCCTGACCATCGTGATTGTGACGCACAATCTGCAGCAGGCGGCGCGGATTTCGGATTACACCGGCTTCATGCTGCTGGGCAAGATGATGGAATTCCGCTCGTCGTCTGACGCGTTTGTGAAGCCTGAGACCGAGGCGATGCGCGATTATGTGACCGGGCGGTATGGGTGATTTTTTGAAGGGTTAAGGTTCTTGGGGGTGTTACACCCCCAAACCCCCCATATTTTTGCGCGGCGCTATCTTCGGCATTGTCGCGTTTTGTGGTGCCATGTTTGCGGCCTGCGGCGCGGGAGGTTGTGGCATGGCTCCGCCTCCGCTGGCGAATGCGGACTATTTGGGCCGGGGGCTGGCGCGAAATCGGGCCGGCATTTTGGGCGCCTGACAACTCGGCCGGATCTTCTCAGCGCTTGGGCTTGAGGATCGCCGGCGAGGCGCGGGGGGACTGCCTTCTCTTTGCGAATGGCCGGGTAGAAGTTCAGCAGCTTTTGGCAGCCCGGTTCGCCCCTTTGGTTAGCTTTGGATAAAGGCGGGCGGGGTCGCAGACTGCGCCTTTGCCCCTCAGCCCTTGCGGGGGCCTGCGAACGGGGCTGATATCCGAAGCCTTAGGCGCTTTGCGCGTGATCACGCTGCTTACGCCGCGCCCCATGCCAAAAATGTCGACCCGAAACACCGCCTTGCCCGTGGCCACGGGCGAGAGCGGATGGGTGGGGTTTGTAACCACAATGGTTCGTGTAGGAAAATGATTTATTGAGCGCGAGACGGCTTGGTTGCATTTATTACTTGAACGCGGGCGGTAAGGTTGCCGTTACGAAAATCCAATATACGCGCTCTGTCATCGGCGTCGGTCGGGCATAGGGCTACACTGCCCTCGGGCAGGTCCAAACTGCCAGCATGCATCACCCGTAGCGCGTCGCCCGATTGTTGCACCTTCACTTTTGCACAAAACCAACCCTTGCTGGCAATTTCGTCACGGTCAGTGCCATGGTCATCCGCGCGGCGATGGGCCAGCATAAAGGCATAATCGGCGTTGGAAACATTGAGGTTGGTCCAAATCGGCATCGTCTGGATGACGTTATGCTGGCTCTTGCCGTGGGTGTGATAGGCGCGGGACACCATCAACAAAACATTGTCATATTCGCGGGTTTTGCCGGAGGGGAAATCGATCGCGTTCCACGCCAATTTTCCGCCCCCAAGACTGGCAAGTGCTACAAAGATCGTGCCCGCAATAAACAGGCCGAATGCCGCCATGATGCGGTTGATTGTGCCTGGTTGATTGGGGTTTCGCCATCCGGCAACCGCCCCCCACAGGCCGAAGGCTATGGCAAACACAACTCCAACCATCATACTTTGGCCCGTGTGATCGGGTGTCAATTCTGTGGTGGTGTCGAACTGGAAACTGGCAAACATCAGCACAAATACGCAAACGGCAATGCCCCACCACGCCTTATCCCACCGGCTCAGCTTTGTGCTTTCCGCGATGTCGGGCTCAGACATTCCCCGCCTCCTCAGCCGCCCTTGCCGCGTCGCCTGCCGCCAGAGCGTTGACGCTGCCGGAGCGTTCGAGCTTGCCCCAGCTGGTGCCGACGCCGCGCACCGCCGCGGACACCGCGCGGATGACGACCGAATACATCAGCTGGCGATAGACGAACCTTTGGGCCAACAGCAGGAACATCGGGAAGCGTTTCTCGCGGGTGTCGGCGCGATAGGCGATGTAGCCGCAGGCGACGTCGATGCCGGAGAAGCACGCCCAATAGAGCGCCATGCGCAGAACGTCGGTTTGGGTTTGCGCCCAGCCGTGCTGATAGACGCGCAAGGCGGTGCCATAGATGGACACCACCAGTGCGAGGTCGATCATCGGCGAGATGCAGGCGAAGATGATCTGGAACAGCCACGCCTGCGGGATGCCGATGAAGGCCAGCCCGCCGGGGCGGCGTTTGCGGACAATCGCGCGGTGTTTCCACAGGCATTGCAGCGTGCCATAGCTCCAGCGGAAGCGCTGTTTGGACAGCGAGGCGAAGCTTTCGGGGGCTTCGGTCCACGCCACGGCGTCTTCGTCATAGGCGATTTTCCAGCCCATGCGCTGGATGGCGATGGTCAGGTCTTGGTCCTCGGCCAGTGTGTTTTCGGGGTAGCCGCCGACGTCCTCCAGCGCGGCCTGACGCCATGCGCCGACCGCGCCCGGCACCACCATGATCGCATCGTACCGGGTGAGGGCCTTGCGCTCGATATTCTGCGCGGTGACATATTCCACCGCCTGCCATTTGGTGACGAGGTTGATGCGGTTGCCGACCTTGGCATTGCCCGCCACCGCGCCGATCTTGGGATCGACGAACCAGCGGACGAGGCGCAGAACCGTCTCGCGTTCAAATTGCGTATCGGCGTCGAGGGCGACGATGATTTCGCCCTTGGCATGTTGCAGCGCGATGTTGAGCGCCTTGGCCTTGCCGCCGTTTTCCAGCGTCAGCAATTGCACCCGCGGGTTGTCGCCATAGGCGTTGCGGACGATTTCGCTGGTGCGGTCCTTTGATCCGTCATCGACGACGATCACGTCGAGATAGGGGTAGAAACTGTCGAGAATGCGTTTAACCGAGCTCTCGATCACCATCTCCTCGTTGAAACAGGGGATGATGACGGTGACTTTGGGTTTGAAATCGCTGGTGGGCATCGGCGGTGGCTGGCGGCCGGGCAACAGCGCCAGCACCGACATCGTCACCGAACGGATCACCCCCAGCGCGATGGCGAAGAAGAACATCCATTTGATAGAGGCCGCGATCAGCCCGAAGGTTTGGAAGAAATATTGATCGGCGCGGACCTCGGCCAGATCGACGCCGTCGAGCGCGGGCATCACCTGATCATGGCGCAGCCCGGCCAGCGTGGAAACCGGCACGATCTGATACCCCGCCGCCTGCAACCGCGAGATGATCGCCGGCAGCGCGGCGACGGTCTGGCTGCGATCGCCGCCGCCATCATGCAGCAGGATGATGTTGGCGCTGCGGTCGGGGGTGCCGGCTTGGACTTCGCTCAGGGTGCTGTTGACGATGGCGGGGACGCCCGGCACGGTCCAATCGCCGGGGTCCACATGCAGCCCAACCACCGTATAGCCCATCTGTTGGCCGATGAGCGCCGGGATCAATTCGTCGCCGGTGGTGGGCTCGGCGTCGCCGAAATAGGGCATGCGCATCAGGCGGATCGAATGGCCGGTATAGGCCTCTACCAAACGCCGCGTCATGTTGAGCTGAAGTTCGGCGCCGAAGCGGTATTCCTGGCTCATGTTGGGGTGGGTATAGGTGTGGTTGCCGATCTCGTCGCCGTCGGCCACCATGCGTTCCAGCAGACTGCGGTTGGCGACGCCGTTCTCGCCGATGACGAAGAAGGTGGCGGGGACATGGTATTGTTCGAGGATCGACAGGATCTGCGGCGTCCACTTGCTGTCGGGGCCGTCGTCAAAGGTTAGCGCCACCATCTTGGGCTGATAGCCGGTGCGCTGGACCACGAAGGGGGTGGGCAGCGACAGGTAATTCTCGCCCGAAATGGTCTGGTTGCGCGGGTCAAAGGCGAGGTCGCGCTGGCCAAATGTCGGCGTCGAGGTGATGCGCAGGATCTCGCCCTGATCTTCGGTATCGACGTTGATGTTCTGCTCCAGCTTGGCGAGGTCGGGCGTGGTGCCGGCCCGCCACGATGCCAGCGCCCGCCAGAACGCGGGGTCCTCTGAGCCCATCCGCCACAGCGCCACGCTGTTCACGCCGAGGTGCGAGAGGATCCGCATCTCGTTCCAGTTTGACGCCGCATCCAGCATCCACACATCGTGGCGCACGTTCTGGTCGAGGAACGAGAAGCCGACGTTGCCGGTGGTCCGGTCATATTGCGGCACGGAGCGCGAATCATGCGCGCGCATCCATGCTTCCTCGACCGTCAGACCGTCGGCCTGGCCATCGGCGCTGCCCGCATGCCAGTCATAGGCATAGCCGCCCAGCGCCACCACCACCTTGTCGGCGGGGATGCCGGCGATGGCTTGGCTGACCTGCGCGGTGAACCAGTCGTTGGCGGCGATGGGGCCGGGGGGGCCGCCCGGCCAATGCTGGTCGTATGCCATCAGGAACACCTTGTCGGCGACTTTCGCGAAATCGCGCGGGTTCCAGTCCTTTGTGCCCAATTGCACGGTGACGCCCACCAAGCGCCCGTGTTTGTCGAAGTCGTCGTTGGTTTCCTTGATCAGGCGCAGATAGGCCGGGATCAATTGCGTCGGCACCGATTCGAAATCAAACACGATGCCGCCGTCGCCGGTGCGATCCAGATAGGATTCCAGCTGGGCTATGAAGGGTTTGTGGCGTTTGGGGTCTTGCAGCAGCGACACCGTCGCCGAGCCGGAGAAATTATCGCCCACCACATTCTGCAACATCGGCACCACCAGCGGGTGATGGATGCTGTTGGCCAGAATGCGGCGAAAGGCCTTGTCTTCCTGCACCTGCAAAATGCCGTTCTTGTCCACCGACAGCGAGGTGGGCACCACCCAATCGAGCTGGCCGATGTGCTGGACCAATGCCTGCGGGCTTTCATCGGCCCATGTGGCGTAGAAGCCGACGTTGATCGGCGGTGCGTTTGGCCCGGTGTGATGTGTCTTTGGCGCGGCGCGGAACAGCGCCGTCAGGCGGCGGGACAGCCGTCCGACCTGCGCGCGGAACGGCAGCGGCGTCGCGCGTTCAAAGTTCAGCGGCAAGGCGTCGGGCGTCGGGATGGTCACCACCGTCGAGGCAAAGGCCACCGCCAGCACCACCAGCGTCAGCAGCAACAAAAAGATGCTGCGGCGGGTCCAGCGGCGGCGCTTGCCCGACGGATCAAAGAAAATCGGCCGGGACATCTTAATTCAGCGCCATGTTTGTGTAACCGTTCCCCAAGGCCCGCCGGTGAAGCGGGCGATCATCGCTGCTGGCTCTAGCATCGGCTTGGCGCGGCGGCAAACCGGAAGGCGATGTGGGGCAGGGCAGGCGTGAAAGATCAGCTTTTAACACCGCTGGCATGTCTATCTTGGATATAGAGATTGCAGGGGCTAGGGCGGCGTCGTAACACAAAGGTCGCAAGGAGAGCCGCATGAGCATATTGCAACACGTTGATTGGGTGCATGCTGCCATAGGCTTGCTGGTGGGCATGCTTGTCGGGCTTACTGGTGTGGGTGGTGGCTCATTGATGACTCCACTTTTGATTTTGTTGCCTCCTCCATATAATGTCTTGCCTCAAACTGCAGTAGGCACTGATCTTCTCTACGCGGCTTTCACCAAGATCGCCGGCTCTGCCGTCCATGGCTGGCGCGAGACGGTGGAATGGAAGATCGTGCGACGCCTTGCCTGTGGCTCTGTTCCGGCGGCGCTGATCACCCTGGCGGTGCTGTCGAACACCGGGCATATCGGCAAGCAGGCGCAGCACGCGATCCTGATCGTGCTGGCGGGGATGCTGGGGCTGACCTCGCTGACGGTGTTGTTTCAGCAAAAGCTGATGGCCTATGCCAAATTTCGTGACCCTGTGGAGGGCGAGGGGTCGGTGCTGTTTGGCACGGTGTTGCTGGGCGCGGTGGTGGGCTTTGCGGTGTCGATTTCGTCGGTGGGGGCGGGGGCGATTGGGGTGACGGCGCTGCTGATGCTGTATCCCAAGCTGCCCGTATCGCGGATTGTTGGCACCGATATCGCCCATGCGGTGCCGCTGACCTTGATCGCGGGGACCGGGCATTGGCTGATCGGCGACGTTAATGGGGTGCTGTTGGCCAGCCTGTTGGTGGGCTCGATCCCCGGCGTGGTGGCGGGCAGCCTGATTTCGACGCGGGTGTCGGACAGCGTTTTGCGGCCCCTTTTGGCGGTGGTGCTGGCGATTTCATCGTGGCAATTGCTGTTGAAAGCCCTATTTCACGGCTGATTACCATTCATCCTCGTGAACGGTGAAATGTCCGCCGGCGATTAGCACCAGCAGGGCGGCGCCCGCCATCAGCGCGCCGCCCGCCAGCATCACATAATGCGTATCGCCGGGGCTGAGGCGCGGGCCGATGAAGGCCAGCAGCAATGTGCAGATCGCCTGCGGGGCCACGGTGGAAAAGCCGAAGACGCGCATCAGGTGCGCGCCCTTGCCCTGCGGCGCGGCGGCGCTGAGCACGCTGTAGGGGATGTTGCCAATCGCCGCCCAGCCTATGCCCACCGCGACGAAGGCCGGAATCAGCCAGATCGTCTGGTCGATCACCCCCAGCGCGCCGATGCCGCAGGCCCCCACCATCAGCGCGGCGGCATAGGTGACCCGCACTCCCATTTTCGCCAGCGCGCGCGGCATGACAAAGGCGAGGCTGGCACCCAGAATGGCATAGAGCGCATAGCATCCGCCAATCGCCGCCATCGCCGTGCCCATCCGCGCCGCGTTGCCATCCGCGCGGAAAACATCGCCGGCGATGACCGGGACGGCGTAAATCCACATGCAGAACATCCCCGCCCAGCTGAGGAATTGTACAGCGAACAGGGGCACGAGCGTGCGGGATAGGGGTCTTGTCATGGCCGGCTGATACACGGCCCGGCTTGGGCTGGCAATTTGGCGGATGAATGTGGGCTTTGGGGGTGCGAAGAAAGGCTGCATTGTGCGGCGCGCCTGTGTAGAACAGGGGGATAGCTTGCTGAACCTACGGAAAACCTGCTGATGCCCAAATCCCTGACCCATCTGGAACGCTTGGAAGCCGAGAGCATCCACATCATCCGCGAGGTGGTGGCGGAGGCCGACAAGCCGGTGATGCTGTACAGCGTGGGCAAGGATTCGGCCGTCATCCTGCATTTGGCGCGCAAGGCGTTCTATCCCGCGCCGCCGCCCTTTCCCCTGCTGCATGTCGATACGACGTGGAAATTCCGCGCGATGTATGATCTGCGCGACAAGATGGCCGAAATGTCGGGGATGGAGCTGCTGGTCTATCACAACCCAGAGGCCGAGGCGCGGGGGATCAACCCCTTTGACCACGGCGCGCTGCATACCGATATGTGGAAGACCGAGGGGCTGAAACAGGCGCTCGACAAATGGGGTTTTGACGCGGCCTTTGGCGGGGCGCGGCGCGATGAGGAGAAATCGCGCGCCAAGGAGCGGATCTTTTCGTTTCGTTCGGCCAGCCACGGCTGGGACCCGAAGAACCAGCGGCCCGAACTGTGGAACCTGTATAACGCCAAGAAGGCCAAGGGGGAATCGATCCGCGTCTTCCCGATCAGCAATTGGACCGAGCTGGACGTGTGGCAATATATCCATTTGAACGACATTCCGATTGTGCCTTTGTACTTTGCCGCCCCGCGCCCCACCGTGGAGCGTGACGGGATGTTGCTGATGGTCGATGATGACCGCTTTCCTTTGGCGCCCGGTGAGGTGCCAGTGGAACGCTCGATCCGGTTCCGCACGCTGGGATGCTATCCGCTGACCGGCGCGGTGGAGAGTGAGGCCCGGACGCTGCCCGAGATTATTCAGGAAACGCTGTTGACCACCACCAGCGAACGACAGGGCCGCGCCATCGACAAGGATTCCGGCGGCGCGGGCATGGAAAAGAAGAAGCAGGAGGGGTATTTCTGATGTCGGAAGCACCAGTTTACGTCACCGATGCCCTGATCGCCGAGGACATCGACGCCTATCTGACCCAGCATCAGCACAAGACCATGCTGCGTTTCATCACCTGCGGGTCGGTGGATGATGGCAAATCGACGCTGATCGGGCGCTTGCTGTATGACAGCAAGATGATCTTTGAGGATCAACTGACCGCGCTGGAGGCGGACAGCAAGAAGTCTGGCACGCAAGGGCAGGAGATCGACTTCGCGCTGCTGGTCGATGGGCTGGCGGCGGAGCGCGAGCAGGGGATCACCATCGACGTCGCCTATCGCTTTTTCACCACCGAGAAGCGCAAGTTCATCGTGGCCGATTGCCCCGGGCATGAGCAATATACGCGCAACATGGTAACCGGCGCCTCGACGGCGGACCTCGCGGTGATCCTGATTGATGCGCGCAAGGGGGTGTTGACGCAGACCCGGCGGCATAGCTTCCTGTGCCACCTGATCGGCATTCAGAACATCGTGCTGGCGGTGAACAAGATGGATCTGGTGGGTTACAGCCAGACGGTTTTTGACCAGATCGTGGCGGATTATGGGGAATTTGCGCGCGGGCTGGGGATTGAAACATTCACCGCGCTGCCGATCTCGGGGTTCCGGGGCGACAATATCACCGCGCCGTCGCCCCATACGCCTTGGTATAGCGGCCCGTCGCTGATGCAGCATTTGGAGACGGTGGAGCTGGGCACGGCGCGCGATGCCCAAAGGCCTTTGCGGATGCCGGTGCAGTGGGTGAACCGGCCGAACCTAGATTTTCGCGGGTTTTCGGGGCTGATCGCCAGTGGCAGCGTCAAGCCGGGCGATGCTGTGCGTGTGCTGCCCAGCGGCAAGACCAGCACCATCGCGCGGATTGTCACGTTTGATGGGGATCTGGACGAAGCGGTGGCGGGCCAATCGGTGACGCTGACCTTGGCCGACGAGGTGGATTGTTCGCGCGGGGACGTGATTGCCGCCGCCGACGCCCCGCCACAGGTCGCCGATCAGTTCGAGGCGAGCATTGTCTGGATGGACGATGCGCCGCTTCATGTGGGGCGCGGCTATTGGTTGAAGCTGGGTACGCAGTTGGTGTCGGCAACCGTCCATGCGCCAAAATACACTATTAACGTCAATACGATGGAGCATATTGCTGCCAAAACACTTGAACTGAATGCCATTGGCGTGGCGGAAATTGTCACCGACAAGCCGATCACCTTTGAACCCTATGCCGAGGGCCGCACGCTGGGCGGGTTTATCCTGATCGACAAGATCACCAACGCCACGGTGGCCGCCGGGATGCTGCGGTTCAGCCTTCGCCGGGCGCAGAATGTGCATTGGCAGGCGATAGATATTTCCCGCGAGGCGCGAGCGGCGCTCAAGAACCAAAAGCCTGCCGTGCTGTGGTTCACCGGCCTGTCGGGCTCGGGCAAAAGCACCATCGCCAATCTGGTGGAGAAGAAGCTGCACCGGATGAACCGGCATACGTTTATCCTGGACGGCGACAATGTGCGGCACGGGCTCAACAAGGATCTGGGCTTTGCCGAGGCCGACCGGATCGAGAATATCCGCCGCGTCGGCGAGGTTTCGCGCTTGATGGTGGATGCGGGGCTGATCGTCATCACCGCCTTCATCAGCCCGTTCCGCGCTGAGCGTGAAATGGTGCGCAGCCTGATCCCCGAGGGCGAATTTATCGAGGTGTTCATCGACACGCCCTTGGCCGTGGCGGAGGCGCGTGACGTTAAGGGGCTGTATAAGAAGGCGCGCTCGGGGGCGTTGAAGAATTTCACCGGCATCGACAGCCCCTATGAGGCGCCTGCGAACCCCGAAATCCGCATTGATACCACCGCGATTACCCCCGAGGCGGCGGCGGATTTGATTGTGGATGCCTTGTTGGGGGATGCTTGATGCCAAAGGACCTGACCAACGATGCGGAACTGACGGCGCATTTGGCCGAATGCGCCGGACGGATGTTGCTGGAGGTGCGCGCGTCGGGGGTGTTTGAGGGCAAGGCGCTCGGCAAGGCGGGGGACGCGGTGGCCAATGAGTTTCTGTGCCATGCTTTGCGCAAGGCGCGCCCCGATGACGGTTTGTTGTCCGAGGAGGAAAAGGACAGCGCCGCGCGCCTGAGCCAATCCCGCGTGTGGATCGTCGATCCCGTCGATGGCACCCGTGAGTACGGCGAGGAACGCAGCGATTGGGCGGTGCATGTGGCCTTGGCGGTGGACGGGGTGGCCCGCATTGGCGCGGTCGCTTTGCCGGGTTTGGGCGTGGTTTTGCGTTCTGATCAGCCCCGCGCGGTGCCCCCTGCGCCCGCGAAACTGCGCATGGTGGTCAGCCGCACGCGGCCCGCGCGAGAGGCGGTCGCGGTGGCGGATGTGCTGGGCGCGGAGCTGGTGCCGATGGGATCAGCCGGGGCCAAAGCCATGGCGATCATCCGGGGTGAGGCGGACATCTACCTGCATTCGGGCGGGCAATATGAGTGGGATTCTTGCGCGCCGGTCGCGGTGGCGCTGGCGCATGGGCTGCATTGTTCACGGATCGACGGCAGCGCCTTGGTGTATAACCAGCGCGATACTTATATGCCCGACCTGCTGATTTGCCGGCCAGAACATGCGGCGCGCGTATTGGCCGAGGTGGCCCGATTGGGTTAGAGGAGCGCGGCCATCGCGATCAGGCGTTGCGCCTGTTCCAGATGCAGCAATTCGGCCATTTTACCGTCCACGCGGATCGCGCCTTTGCCGGCGTTTTCGGGGGCGGCGAAACCGGCGATGACCGCCCGCGCCCATGCCAGATCGGCGGCGGAGGGCGAGAAGACCGCGTTGCAGGGGGCGATTTGGTCGGGGTGGATCAGGCTTTTGCCGTCGAAACCGAACAGGCGGCCTTGCTCGGCCTCCTCGCGGAAGGCGGCGAGATCGCGGAAATCATTGCAGACGCCGTCTAGGATGGCGAGGCCGTGGGCGCGGGCCGCCGCGACGCCTTGACTTAGGAACGGCAGGAAGGGCAGGCGGCCCGGCGTCAGAACGCTGCGCATCTCGCGCGCCAGATCATTGGTGCCCATCACCCATGCGCTCAGCCGGGTGGTGGCCGCCATCGCCCCCAGCGCGTCGAGGCGGAGCACGCTGGCGGCGGTTTCGATCATCGTCCACAGCTGAACATGCGCGGGCGCTGGGACAAGAGCCGCGTCATATTCGGCAATGTCGGCGGGGGTGGAGACCTTGGGGGCCAGCACCGCGTCGGCGCCCGACAGCGCGGCGGCGGCGAGGTCCTCGGCGCCCCACGGCGTGTCGAGGGCGTTGACGCGGATTACCAGCTCACGCCGGCCAAAGCCGCCCTCTTGGCAGGCGGCGACGGCGGCGGCGCGGGCGTCCAGCTTGGCCTCGGGCGCGACGGCGTCTTCGAGGTCGAGGATGATGACGTCGGCGGGGAGGTCACGCGCCTTGGCGATCATTTTGGGCACGGCGGGCAGGAACAATGCGCTACGGCGAGGTTTGTGGGTGGTCATAGAGCCTCGGCGAAACCGCCGTAGCGGCCACGGTGGAAAATCAGCGGATCGGCGCCGCGCTTGACCTCCAGCGCCTCGACCAGACCCAGCACGAAGACGTGATCGCCGGCGTCGGTCACCGAATGGATGCGGCATTCGACCGTCGCCACTACGCCCTCGATCACCGGGTGGCCCTGGGTCGATAGGTGCCACGATACATCGGCGAATTTGTCGCCCGGAGAGGCCAGTTGGCGGCACAAATCGCCTTGGTCGGACGCCAGAACGTTGACGGCGAAGCCCCCGGTGGCGGCGATCAGCGGCCATGTGGCGGAGCGGCGGTCGGGCAGAAACCCCACCAATGGCGGGTCCAGAGACACCGAGGTGAAGGTGCCGACCACCAGCACCAGCGGCGCGCCGTCTGCCGCCAGCGCGGTGATCGCCGCGACGCCGGTGGGATAATGGCCCAGCACTTGGCGAAAGGCGGCCGAATCAATCGCGGTATTGCTCAACTTGTTGCTCCGTGGGGGATGCCTAGTGCCTTCATGGCCGAGACTGCCGCGCGGGGCAATCACCAAGCTTGCAGCCATGGGGCGAGGTTGATAGAAGCGATTTAACCGATCGCTTAATTCCGCTTGAGGGCCAGCCATGACCGACCTGTTTCACCTGACCGAAGACCAGCTGGCCATTCAGGACATGGCGCGGCGCTTTACCGCGGACCGCATCACCCCCTTCGCCGCCGAGTGGGACGAGACGCATCATTACCCCGTTGATGTGTGGAAAGCCGCCGGCGAGCTGGGCTTTGGCGCGATTTATGTGAGCGAGGAGAGCGGAGGTATTGGCCTCGGGCGCTTGGATGCGGTCTTGATCATGGAGGCGATGGCCTATGGCTGCCCCGCCACCAGCGCCTATGTCTCGATCCACAATATGGCGGCGTGGATGATCGATACCTATGGCGGGGCGGAGCTGAAGGCGCGTTTCCTGCCCGATCTGGTGAGCATGGACAAGATCGCATCCTATTGCCTGACCGAGCCGGGGTCGGGATCGGACGCGGCGGCGCTGAAAACCAGCGCGCGGTTGGAGGGCGACGCATATGTTTTGAACGGCACCAAGCAGTTTATCTCGGGCGGCGGGGTGAATGATATTTATGTGGTGATGGCGCGGACGGGCGGGGAGGGGCCGAAAGGCATCTCGTGCTTCGTGGTGGAGAAGGATACGCCGGGGCTGTCGTTCGGCGCGCCCGAACGCAAGCTGGGATGGAACGCCAGCCCCACCGCGCAGGTGATCTTTGATGGCGCGCACATTCCCGCCGCCAACCGCGTCGGGGCGGAGGGCGATGGGTTCAAATTTGCCATGGCGGGTTTGGATGGCGGGCGGCTGAATATTGGCGCTTGTTCGCTGGGGGGCGCGCAGCGTTGTCTTGATGAAGCAATTGCTTACGTCAAGGACCGCAAGCAGTTTGGCAAGTCCCTCGCCGAGTTTCAGAACACCCAGTTCCAACTGGCCGATATGGCCACCGATCTGGAGGCGGCGCGGGCTTTGCTGTACCTGGCGGCGGTAAAGGTGACGGCGGGCGCGGCGGATAAGTCGCGGTTTTCGGCGATGGCGAAGAAGCTGGCAACCGACAGCGGCAGCGAGATCGTCGACAAGGCGCTGCAAATGTTTGGCGGATATGGTTATTTGCGCGATTACCCGATCGAGCGGTTCTGGCGCGATCTGCGGGTCCACCGCATTCTGGAAGGCACCAACGAGGTGATGCAGATGATTATCGGGCGGGATTTGTTGAAATGAGCGAGGTGATTGCGCGCCGCGAGGGGCATGCCGGCATCCTGTCGCTGAACCGGCCCAAGGCGATCCATGCGCTGACGCTGGGCATGGTGGCCGCCATGACCGAGGCTTTGCTGGCTTGGCAAGAGGATCCTGATGTCAGCGTGATTATCATCGACCATGCCGAGGGCAGGGGTTTTTGCGCTGGCGGCGACATCAATCTGCTGCGCGCATCGGCGCTGGAGGATGGCGGGGTGAGGGGGCGCGCCTTTTTCCACACCGAGTACCGGCTGAACCATTTGCTGTTCACCTATGCCAAGCCGGTGGTGGCGTTTATGGACGGCATTACCATGGGCGGCGGCGTGGGTATTAGCGGGCCGGCGCGGTTCCGGGTGGCGACCGAAAACACCCGGCTTGCGATGCCGGAGACGGGGATTGGCCTGTTTCCCGATGTCGGCGGGGGCTGGTATTTGTCGCGGTTGGCGGGGCGCGTGGGGCCGTTTCTGGCGCTGACCGGCGCGCGATTGGACGGGGCGGAGTGCCTGTGGACCGGCCTCGCGACGCATTATGTGCCCGCGGAGGCGCTGGCCGAGGCCAAGACGCGCCTGGCCGCTGGCGAGGAGCCTGCGGGGGTATTGGCGGGGCTGTCCACGTCTGCGCCGACCCCGCGCATTGCCGCCAACGCCGCGCTGATTGCCCGGCATTTCGCCAGCGACCATTACGAGGATATCCTCGCCAGTCTGGAGGCTGATGACGACGAATGGGCCGCCAAGGAGCTGGCCGCGCTGCACACTAAGAGCCCGCAGACCTGCAAGGTGGCGCTGCGGCAATTGGCGACCAGCCTGAGCCTGCCCGATTTCGCGGCAAATATGGCCATGGAATACCGTATCGCTGCCCGTGTGCTGATGCTGCCCGACTTTGCCGAGGGGGTGCGCGCGGTGATCGTGGACAAGGACAATGCCCCGAAATGGAACCCGGCGCGGAGCGAGGATGTGACCGATACGCTGCTCGATGCGATCTTTGCGCCGCTGCCGGGGCAAGAGGAGTGGTCGCCGCTGTGAAATTCGCATCGCCCATCGATTTGTTCCATGTGATCAAACATTGCTGGTCCGCCGAAACGGTGTGCCGTTCGGGCACGCAGGGGGCGTTTGACCCCGCGAACCCTTGTCGCAACCAATGCGCGGTGACGGCCTTGGCGGTGCGGCATTACTTTGGCGGCGATCTGGTGCGCAGCGCCACCAAGGGCGGAACGCATTTCTATAACCATATTGACGGGCGATATTGGGATTTGGCGACCGACCAATTCGATGAACCCATCCCCTACGACAACGCGCTGGCCACCATCGCAGAGGCGCAGGAACATGCCTCGCCCGCAGAACTCTCCGCGCTGATCGCAGCCATAGAAGGATACACCCATGAGCTATGAAACCATTCTGACCGAGCAGCAGGGCGCCGTCACGCTGATCACGCTGAACCGTCCGCAGGCGCTGAACGCGCTGAATACGCAGGTTCTGGAGGAGCTGATCACCGCCTTTGCCGGTTTTGAGGCTGACCCTTCGCAGCGCTGTGCGGTGCTGACCGGATCGGGCGAAAAGGCCTTTGCGGCCGGCGCCGACATCAAGGAAATGGCCGACAAACCCGCCGCCGATTTCTATGCCGGCGACTTCTTTGCGCGCTGGAGCAGCCATTTGGTCAAGGCCACCCGCAAGCCGTGGATCGCCGCCGTCAATGGCTTTGCGCTGGGGGGCGGCTGCGAAGTGGCGATGATGGCGGATTTCATCATCGCCAGCGACACCGCGAAATTCGGCCAGCCCGAGATCAAGCTGGGCGTTGGCCCCGGCATGGGCGGCAGCCAGCGCCTGACCCGCGCCGTCGGCAAGGCGAAAGCGATGGAGCTGTGCCTGACCGGCCGCATGATGGACGCGGCGGAGGCCGAGCGCAGCGGCCTCGTGGCGCGTGTGGTGCCCTTGGCCGATCTGCTGGCAGAGGCGCTGAAAACCGCCGCCGCCATCGCCGCCATGCCGCCGCTTGCCGCCATTGCGAACAAGGAAATGGTCAATGCCGCGTTTGAAACGACGCTGGATCAGGGGCTGCTGTTTGAACGCCGTCTGTTTCAGGTGCTGGCCGCCACCGAGGACCGTGCCGAGGGTATGGCCGCCTTTATCGCCAAGCGCCCCGGTGTGTGGAAGGGGCGCTGAATAGGTACCTCAGGCCAATTCCTTATTGGTTGATTAACTCCCGGTTAGCAAAAAATTCAAGTTTACCCCTTATATACCACGGAATTATGGTGTGATTACGAGGGTTGACATGAAGATTGTCCTGAAAAGACTGGCGGGAGATACAGGTGGCGGCACGGCTATCGAGTATGGCTTGATCGCGGCGTTGATCGCGGTGGCGTCGATGGCGGCCTTGGGCAGCCTGGCCAATCAGATTGACACCACCTTCAACACCACCTCGAGCGCGATGAGCAGCGCCAACGCGTCTGCCGCCTGATGCGATTTGCAGGCCCGGCTGAGGCTGGGCCTGCGCTCATCCTCAGCCTTAGCGCAGCGAACTGCCGCGCTGAACCAGCGTAACCGGCACGCGTTCGGTTTCGCCCGGCCTCGCCGCCAGAACATTCAGAAGTCGGTCCACCAACAACAGGCCGGCGGCTTCAAAATCAGGCTCTATGGTGGACAATGGCGGGCTGGCGTGGGCGCCGGCGCGGATGCCGTCAAAGCCCACCACCCCAACATCGCCCGGAACTGACACGCCATGTTCGCGCAGGACATGCATGGCGCCCAGAGCGATTTCATCACAGACCGCGAAGATCGCATCGAACGGCTCGCCGCCCTGTGCGCTTTGGGCGATCAGCGCGGCAGCGGCGCGGCGGCCTTGTTCCTCGCGGCTGAAACCCTTTTCGATGGCGACAAGGCGCGGCTCGCGGCCCAAGGCGCGGCAGGCGTCGGCGTAACCGTCGTACCGTTCCTTGAACTGGCGCTGCGGCGAGGTTTCCGAGGCGATGCAGACGATCTGGGCATAGCCTGACGCCGCCAGATGTTCCACCGCCAGCGCCGCGCCAGCGCGGTTGTCGCTGCGGATCCAGTCCAGATCATCATGCGGCGCGCCCCAGCACACCATATGCGCGCCGCGTGCCGTAAGCCCGCGAAAATAGTCCCATGCCTCGCGGTTTTCGCTTGTGCCGATGACGATCATCCCATCGGCCTTGCGCTGTTCCTGATAGAGGCCCCACAGCCGTTCGGGCAGATCCTGAAATGAGACCAGCGTCTCGTGCCCCCGGCGTGAGGCGGCGGCGCAGATGCTGCCGAGCAGCGAATAGTAGAACGGGTTGAAATCTTTCAGATTTTCCCCGGCGCGGCAGATTACCACCACCGCCAGCGTGCCCGTCTTGCCGGTGCGCAGCCGCGCGGCGTTTTCATCGACGTGATAGTTCAGCTTGGCGGCGGCGGCGTGGACGCGTGACCGGGTGGCCTCGCTGACGACAGGATCGCCGGCCAGCGCGCGGCTGACGGTGGATTGGCTGACGCCAGCCTCTGCCGCCACGTCAAACGAGGTGACGCGGTGGATACGAACGGGGCGGGGTGCCGTGGGCACGGGCATGGGGGATCCTCTCCTATCCGGCGGCTTGTCGGTCAAGGGCGCGCGCTTGTCCAGAGGCGAGTTGGGATTAAACCCCCAAACTCGAACCCAGCATCGATGGCCCCAGCAACAGCAGCAGCTTGACGTCAATAGCATCGCCAGCCGCGCGGCGCGATGCAATGAAGGCGGGGAGGGCGGCGAGGGGCACGCGGTGGACGGTGATATTCTCGCCCTCCACCCCGCCGCCGGGGCCGACTTGTCGCATGCCGTGGGCGCGCAACAGGGTGAAGCTCTCGGTCACCATGCCCGGCGAGGAATAGAATTCGCCCAGTACCTCCATGTGATCGGCGTGGTATCCGGTTTCCTCTTCCAACTCGCGCAGCGCGGCGGTGAGGGCGTCTTCACCCTCGCCGCCGTCCTCGTCGCCGATGAGGCCGGCGGGAAGTTCGATGCAGGGCCGGCCCAAGGGAACGCGGTGTTGTTCGACAAGGATGATGTTGTTTTCATTGTCGATCGGCACGATGACCGCCGCCCGAATGCCCCGCGCGCGGGAGACATATTCCCACGTTCCGCAGGTCTTGGTGGTGAGGAATTTGCCCTGCCAGACGATCTGTTCGCCAGGGTTTGCGGGGGGCGGGGTGTCTGGCATGTGGATACCTTGTGGTGGGCGAGGGGGCAATCGATTGCCCTCCCTAGGGCCAGCGGTCGTGCCTTCGCAAGGGGAGAAAACGGGCATTTTGGGCGGCGCGTTAACGCTATTTCAACAAATTCTTGTGGGATAGCCCTGATTCTGGCAAACGGCAGCATCATTTTACAAGAGAAGGTGTCGCAATGTTTCAAGAATTTAAAGAATTTATCGCACGGGGCAACGTTCTCGATCTGGCAGTTGGTGTGATCATCGGCGCGTCTTTCGGCAAGATCGTGTCCTCGCTGACCGACGACATCATCATGCCGGTCGTCGGCTATCTGACCGGCGGCATCGACTTTTCCAGCAAGTTCTATCAACTGGGCAGCGTGCCCGCCAAGTACACCGGTTCGCTGACCGATTACGCCGCGTTGAAGAAGGCTGGCGTGACGATGATCGGCTATGGCTCGTTCATCAACGCATTCATCAACTTCCTGATCCTGGCCTTCATCATCTTCCTGATCGTCAAGCAGGCCAACAAGATCATGCCCAAGGCCGAAGAACCCGCCGCTGGCCCCAGCGAGGTCGATCTGCTGACCGAGATCCGCGACGCGCTGAAGAAGTAATTTCGGGGTTGCATTTAATGGGGCGGGCGCTGCGGCGTTCCGCCCCATTTGTTTGTGCGCTTGTGTGTTTATTTAACATAATAATCATTATCACATCAACATGCAGCCATTCCACACGGCCATGCGGGGTATCGGATCATCGCTGAACGTGAATGGTGCACCCGACGGGATTCGAACCCATGGCCCCCAGATTAGGAATCTGGTGCTCTATCCGGCTGAGCTACGGGTGCGCCAATCGCGCTCTTAGAAGCGCGGCGCTTGCAAGGCAACCGATCACGTGTGGACCGGCGGCGATCAATTGATCTCGTCTGGCGGGGCGATGGGGAATAAAATCGGCGCTACGGCAATGCCCTCTTCCGCCAGGGCCTGCGCCTCGGCGGGGCTGGCCTGTCCGTGGATGATCTCGGTGTCCTTTTCGCCGTAGTGCATGGCGCGGGCGTCGTCGGCGAAACTCTTGCCCACCCAGCGCGAGGATTTCAGCGCCTCGGCCTGCATCCGGGCCAGCGCGACGAGGGCCGCCTTGGCCTCTGGTGGCAGAGCGGCGGGCGTCATTGCGTTGGCGGGTTCGCGGGGCGCGACGACCTGTTGGTTGCCCTTGCGCGCCAGACGCGGGGCCATAGGCGCCTTGATCACGTCCAATGCGCCGCAATCGGGACAAGCGATCAGCCCCCTCGCCTGCTGGCGGTCGAATTCCTGTGACGAGGCGAACCAGCCTTCAAAGCGGTGCTGGCCCGCGCGGCATTCAAGGTCAAAGACGATCATGCGGATTAAATGGTGATTTCGCGGGCGTTCGCAAGGCTGGGGATTTGCGCGCGGACCTCTGCGATGCGTGCGGGGGCGATTTCGGCAAATGTCAACCCTGCCCCCTCGCCCATGTCCACCAGCACTTCGCCCCACGGGTCCACCACCAAGGAATGGCCATAGGTGGCGCGGCCGTCCTGATGTGTGCCGACCTGCGCCGCCGCCACAACATAGGCGCTGGCCTCTATGGCGCGGGCGCGTTGCAGGACGTGCCAATGGGCGCGCCCCGTCGGCACGGTAAAGGCGGCGGGGATGGCGATCAGGTCGCATTTCTCGCGCGCCAAGGCCGCGAACAGCGCGGGAAAGCGCAGGTCGTAACATATCGCGAGGCCCAGTTTGCCGGCGGGGGTGTCCACCGTCACCACCTGCTCGCCGGGGGCATAGGCGGCGGATTCGCGCCATGTTTCTCCGCTGGCCAGATCGACGTCGAACATATGGATCTTGTCGTAACGCGCCGCGATGGCGCCCGCCGCGTCGATCACGAAGGCGCGGTTGGCGTATCGGCCATCCTGTCGGTCGATCGCCAGCGAGCCCAGCGCCACCCATATGCCCGCCTGCGCCGCCGCCGCGCGTAGCCGCGCCAGTACCGGGTCGGTATCCTCTGGGTGGATGTTGGCGGCGGCGCGTGGGCGGTCGCGGTCGATCAGGCCGGACATTTCGGGGGTGAACAGCATCGCCGCGCCGCCCGCCTTGGCCTCGGCGACCGCGCGCACGAGGGTTTCGGCGTTCCGGGCGGGGTCAATGCCCGCCGTCATTTGCAGGACGGCGATGCGGGTCATGCCAGCCCCAGCATCCCATCCAACCGGCCAGCAGCATCCAGCGCATGCAGATCATCGCAGCCACCGATGGCCTCTCCGGCGATGAAAATCTGCGGAACGGTGCGCGCGCCGGGCTTGCGGGCCTCCATCTCGCGGCGTTTGGGGGTGTCCATCGTGGTGTCATATTCGGTGTAGGCCGCGCCCTTGGCATCCAGCAAAGCCTTGGCGCGCGTGCAATAGGGGCAACCGAATTGGGTATAGATTTCGACAGTTGGCGTGGTCATTGCGGGGTCCCTCTTGAATTGTGGCGGGGCTAACATATCTGATGTGCTGTGTCATGGCCCGGCTGGGCATGGCGCGCAACCACCGCCTGATGCGGCGCCGTATGGGCCGCCTTGGGTATCTGAAATTGCTCAACCGAGGATTTTACCATGAACCGTTTTGATTTCACCCCCCTGTCGCGCAGCACCGTCGGCTTTGACCGGCTGTTTACCCTGTTGGAAAACGCCCACCGCACCGGCGGCGGCGACAATTACCCCCCCTTTAACATCGAGCGCAAGGCCGAGGATTCGTATCGCATCACCTTGGCGGTTGCCGGCTTCAGGCAGGCCGATATCGAGATTACCGCGCAGCAGAACCTGCTGGTGGTCCAGGGGCGCAAACCCGATGAGGCGGAGAATGCCTCGCAATTCCTGCATGTTGGCATTGCCCAGCGCGGGTTTGAGCGCCGTTTCGAACTGGCCGATTTCGTGCGGGTGGAAAAAGCCGCGCTGGAAGACGGCCTGCTGGTCATCGACCTGATCCGCGAAGTGCCCGAGGCGATGAAGCCCCGCAAGATCGCCATCGGCGGCGCGCAGCCGTTGACCGTGGTTGAGGGCGGGAGTCAGGCTGCCTGAAGGGTTTGAAGGGTTAAGGTTCTTGGGGGTGTTACACCCCCAAACCCACGAAATTGTTGGCGTTGGGGTGCCAGCTCGACTGTCATTCTTTGCCGCAAAGCGGCTTTAAAGCCTGCGGCGCAGCAAATGTGGACAAACGGCGCGCGGCACGCCAACGCCGACAATAATGGGAGCGCGAGGGGGTAACCCCCTCGCACCTTCCCCTTAAACCTAAACCACTTAAACCAACCGCGCCTGCTTCACCGCCGCCGCGATAAACCCCTTGAACAGCGGATGCGGATCGAAGGGGCGGCTTTTCAGCTCTGGGTGGAATTGGACGCCGACGAACCATGGGTGGTCGGGGCGTTCGACGATTTCGGGCAGCAGGCCATCGGGCGACATGCCGCTGAAGGCCAGTCCGCCGGCCTCCAGAGCCTCGCGGTAATGGGCGTTGACCTCGTAGCGGTGGCGGTGGCGTTCGGAGATTTCCGTGGTGCCGTAAATCGCCGCGACATGGCTGTTGCCGGCTAGCTTGGCGTCATAGGCGCCCAAACGCATCGTGCCGCCCAGATCGCCGCCACTTTCGCGGGTTTCCAGGCCCTCGGGGGTCATCCATTCGGTGATGATGCCGACGACGGGCTGCTTGGTTTCGCCAAATTCGGTGGAGGAGGCGTCCTGGATGCCCGCCGTGTTGCGGGCGCCCTCGATACAGGCCATCTGCATGCCGAGGCAGATGCCAAAAAACGGCACCTTGCGTTCGCGGGCGAAGCGGACCGACGCGATCTTGCCCTCTGTGCCGCGTGTACCAAAGCCGCCGGGTACCAAAATGCCGTGCATGGGTTCAAGGTGGGCGGCGATTTCGTCATCGCCCTTTTCGAACAATTCGGCGTCGATCCAGCGGATGTTGACCTTCACCCGGTTGGCCATGCCGCCATGCGCCAGCGCCTCGTTCAGCGATTTATAGGCGTCGGGCAGGCCGACATATTTGCCGACGACGCCGATGGTCACCTCGCCCTCGGGCTTGGCGAGGCGTTCGACGATGTCGTCCCAGCGCGCCAGATTGGGCGCGGGGGCGGAAAGGCCGAAATGGCGCAAAACCTCGGCGTCGAGGCCCTCGTCATGATATTGCAGGGGCACGGAATAGATGTTCGACGCGTCGAGCGCGGGGATCACCGCTTCCTTGCGGACGTTGCAGAACAGGGCGATCTTGGCGCGCTCGCCATCGGGCAAGGGATGTTCGCAGCGGCACAGCAGCAGGTCTGGCTGCACGCCCAGCGAGGCCAATTCGCGCACCGAATGCTGGGTGGGCTTGGTCTTTAGCTCGCCCGCCGCCGCAATATAGGGCACCAGCGTGACGTGGACCGAACAGGTTTCCTCGCGGCCCAATTCGTTGCGCAGTTGGCGCAGGGCCTCGATAAACGGCAGGCTTTCGATGTCGCCGACCGTGCCGCCAATCTCGCACAGCACGAAATCGAGGTCATCCGTATCGGCGCGGGCGAATTCCTTGATCGCGTCGGTGACATGCGGGATCACCTGCACCGTGGCGCCCAGATAATCGCCGCGGCGTTCCTTGGCGATGATCGTCTGATAGATGCGGCCGCTGGTGATGTTGTCCGACTGGCGCGCCGAAACACCGGTAAAGCGTTCGTAATGGCCGAGGTCCAGATCCGTCTCCGCCCCGTCGTCGGTGACATAGACCTCGCCGTGCTGATAGGGGCTCATGGTGCCGGGGTCGACGTTCAGATAGGGGTCGAATTTGCGAATCCGCACGGTGTAGCCGCGCGCCTGCAACAGAGCCGCGAGGCTCGCCGCCATAAGACCTTTGCCGAGCGAGGAAACCACGCCGCCGGTGATGAAAATGTACCGCGCCATGGGAGAAGAGCCTTAGCTGGTGATGGGCAATATGGGCAAGCGCCTAGGCGCGAAATCAGGCCGCAATCCACAGTCCTGATCTTTAACGAAACGCACCGCCCCCACCTGAACGGCGGGGGCCGCGAATGTGACGCTGGAATTTACTTTTTCAGCGCGCCGGCTAGCGGGTCGTTGGCTGCCGGTTTAGCAGGCGCCGCTGGGGCAGCGGGCGCCGGAACAGCCTGCGCGGCAGGGGCATTGGCAGCCGGGCGAACCAGCGATGTATCCACCTTTTCACCGCCGCCAGCCTTTACCGCCAGCGCCGCCAGAATGATGCTGAGCACCACGAAAGCCACCGTCAGCCCCGATGTCAGCCGCGTCAGGAAATCCGCCGCGCCGCGCGCCGACATAAAACCGGTCGGGCTGCCACCCACGCCGAGGCCGCCGCCTTCCGACTTCTGGATGAGGATAACACCGACCAAAGCGGCGGCGATCAGCGCCTGAAGAACGGTTAGGAATAGAAACATCTGCGGTTCGCTCTCATCATGCTGGACGGGTTCGGGTGGCCATCGCCTGCCCAAACGCCTTTATGCCGGCGCATCTAGGTGTGTTTGCCGCAAGTTGCAAGGTGCCAGCGGCAAACGGCCCGCAAGGATTACGCCCCTTCGTCCAGCGGGGCGGCGGCGTTGATGATCGCGGCGAAGCTTTCCGCCGTCAGGCTAGCGCCGCCGACCAAGGCCCCGCCAACCTCGTCTACCCCCAGCAATTCGGCGGCGTTGCCGGCATTGACCGATCCGCCGTACAGGATGCGCACCATCGCGCCGGCATCGCCATAGGCGGCGAGCAGCGCGGAGCGGATGGCCTTGTGCATCGCGGCGACGTCCGCCACCGAAGGCACGCGCCCGGTGCCGATGGCCCAGACCGGCTCGTAAGCCACGGACAGGGTTTCAGCGGCGTGTTCGCCCTGCGGCAAGGAGCCAGCCAGTTGCCCCGTCACCACAGCCTCGGCCCGGCCGGCGTCGCGCTCGGCCTCGGTTTCACCGACGCAGAGAATCACCGAGAGGCCAGCGCCTTGGGCCGCCTGTGCCTTGGCGCGGATCAGCGAATCATCTTCGCCGTGGCCGGCGCCGGTGGCATCGCGGGCTGCGCGGCGTTCCGAATGGCCCAGAATAACGAATTTCGCCCCCGCATCGGCCAACTGCGCCGCCGAAATATCGCCGGTATGCGCGCCGCTGGGGTGAAAATGGCAGTCCTGCCCGCCGATCGCGATGTCTGGAACCTCGCTCGCCATTTCGTGCAGCAGGGTGGCTGGGGGCGCAAGGCCGACCTCCACACCGGGCCAGCGCGCGGCGGCGCGGCCAATCGCGCGGGCCTCTGACAGCTGGGCGCGGGTGCCGTTCATCTTCCAATTGCCAACGATATAGGGGCGCAGTGCCATCGATAGTCCCTCATGCTAGACCGAATCCTTGCCCAATTTTTTGGGTTTCCGGCCGTGTTGAGCCGGGGGTTAGGGGCTGGCTGGCGGCTTGTCAAAATCACCTTGGTCTTGGTCGCAACGACACAGACAGTTGTCGCCGGGCATTTTGCCGCCTAAAGCCGCGCAAACGCTTGGGCGCGAAACGCGCGGCCCGCGCACAAGGATAACGGCAAGAGCATGCTTCAGTTCATTCGTGGTCTAATTCACTCGAAATGGGGCGCATGGGTTGCGCTCGGCTTTTTTGCGTTGATCGCGCTGGCCTTTGGGCTGAGCAGCGTCACCGGCAACAACCCGCTGGGCGGCGCCATTGGCGGTGACCGGGTGGCGAGCGTCGGCAATGCCAAGGTCGGCGCGGCGGACCTTGCCAAGGAAGCCAATCAGGAACTGGAGCAGGCCCGTCAGCAAGACCCCAAGCTGTCGATGAAGGCATTTGTGGCGGGCGGCGGTTTCGCCCAGGCCGCCGAGCAGATGTTTGACCGCGTGGCGATCAGCGTCTTCGGCGCGAACAACGGCATCGTCGCCGGCAAGCGGTTGGTGGACAGCGAATTGGCCAAGATCCCCTCCTTGCAGGGGCCTGATGGCAAATTCAGCCAGACCCAATATCGCACCTTGCTGGCGCAAAGGAACCTGACCGACGCGGATGTGCGCACGCAGATCGGCACTGGCTTGGTTGCCAAGCAGATCTTGATACCCGCCCAATTTGGCGCCGGCGCCCCCGCAGAGGCCGTGCGGCGTTATGCGGCCTTGCTGAAGGAACATCGCACCGGCGCGGTGGGGATGTTGCCAGCGACCGCCTTCGCGCCGAAAACGCCGCCCAGCGATGCGGTTTTGGCGGCGTTTTACCAAAAGAACAGCGCCAACTTCATCCGACCAGAGCGCCGCGTGGTGCGTTATGCGGTGTTCGATGCCAGCGCGGTCAGCCATGCGGCCACGCCCAGCGACGCGCAGATCGCCGCCTATTACAACGCCAATGCCGCGCAATATGCGGCGTCGGAAAGCCGCGGCGTCACCAGCCTGATCCTGCCTGATGAGGCCAGCGCCAAGGCGGCGGTCGCCAGCGGGTCGCTCGACGCGGCGGCGCATGCCAAGGGACTGACCACCGCCAAGCTGCCCCCCCTCACCCGCGACGGCCTGTCCGCGCAGACCTCGCCAGAGGCCGCTGCGGCGGTGTTTGGCGCCTCGCACGGGGCGATTGTGGGCCCGGTGAAGAGCGCGCTTGGTTGGTATGTGCTGCGCGTCGATACGGTGGACGCCAAACCGGCGCGCAGTCTGAGCGCAGCGCATGCCGAGATCGCCGCCGCGCTGGCCGTCAAGATGCGTCAATCGGCGCTGTCGGACCTGACCGCCAAGATTGACGATGCGTTTGGCAAGGGCGGCGCGCTGGCCGATGCCGCCAAGGAGCTGGGCGTTTCGCTGACCCAAACCGAACCGCTCACCGCCGATGGTCAGGTGTATGGCAAGGCCGGGGCCACAGCGCCCAAGCAGATCGCCAAGATCATCCCCGCCGCATTCCAGATGGAGCGCACCGGCGCGCCGCAACTGGCAGAGCTGGAAGCGGGCAAGACCTTTGTGATCTTTGATGTGTCGCAGATCGCGACCTCAGCCGCCGCACCGCTGGCCGAAGTCAAAGCCGATGTCGCAACTGCCTATGCGCTGAAAACCGGCACCGACGCCGCGCGAGTGGCTGCGATGAAGGTGCTGGCCGAAACGAAAAAAGGCACCGATTTGGCCAAAGCGATGGCATCTTTGGGGATAGCATTGCCGCCGGTTCAACCGGTGTCGATGGGCCGCGACCAAATCGCCGCAATGGGGGGCCGCGTGCCGCCAGCGCTCAGCCTGTTCTTTGGCATGGCGCAGGGTACCACCCATATGATGCCGGTGCCCGGCAATCGCGGCTGGATCATCATTCAGCTGAAGACCATCCAGCCCGGTACCATCGCTGCGAACGACCCCTTGCTGGCTGAAACGGCCAAGGAATTGGGCAAGATCGCCGGCAATGAATATGCCGATGAGCTGCGCGTCGCCATCCGCAACAACGTCGGCGTCAAACGTAACGAGGCGGCGATCAGCGCGGTGAAAACGCAGCTGGGCGGCGGTAACTGAGCCTGATGACCGACGGGAACGTTGCCTCGCTGGAAAACCGCAAGGCCGCCGCAGAGGCGCTGAAGGCTGGCGGGCCGGCGCTGGTGTGGCGGCGGGTGATTGCCGACACCGAAACGGCGGTGGGCGCGGCGGTCAAGCTGATCGAGACGGGGCGCGGCGATTTCCTGCTGGAATCGGTCGAGGGTGGCCGGTCGCGCGGGCGCTATTCGATGCTGGGCTTGAACCCCGATCTGGTGTTCCGGGGCATGGGCGCCAAGGCGGCGATCAACCGCGAATGGCTGCACGACCGGGGCGCCTTTGCCGATCTGCCGGGCGACAGCCTGAGCGAACTGCGCGCGCTGGTCGATGCCTGCCGTATCGATGTGCCGCCCGCGCTGCCCAAGGCCTTGGCCTGTCTGGTGGGTTATTTCGGATACGAGACGATTGGCCTCGTGGAAAAGCTGCCCCGCGCGCCGCAAAGCCCGCTGGAACTGCCCGATATGCTGTTCGTGCGGCCGACTTTGGTGCTGATCTTTGACCGGCTGAGCGATGAGATGTTCGCGGTGGCGCCGGTTTGGCCCTCTGTGCAGACGCCCGACCAAGCGCTGGAGGCTGCCGAAACGCGCATCGATGAGGCATTGCGCAGGCTGGCCAAGGCGGCGCCGGAATCCCCTGCCCCGACCGATCTGCCCGAGCCCAAGCTGACGCCGACGATGCCCGATGGGCGTTACCGTCAGATGGTGGCGCGCGCGAAGGACTATATCGCGGCGGGTGACATCTTTCAGGTAGTGTTGGCGCAGCGGTTTACTTCGCCGTTTACGCTGCCGCCCTTGGCGCTGTACCGTGCTTTGCGGCGGGTGAACCCTTCGCCGTTCCTGTATTTCCTCGATCTGCCGGGATTTGCGGTGGTGGGGTCCAGTCCGGAAATTCTGGTGCGGGTGCGCGATGGAGAAGTCACCATCCGCCCCATCGCCGGCACGCGCCCGCGCGGTAAAACCCGCGAGGAGGATGACGCCAACGAGGCCAGTCTGCTGGCCGATCCCAAGGAGCGCGCCGAGCATCTGATGCTGCTCGATCTGGGGCGCAATGATGTGGGGCGTGTGGCGGCGGCCGGCAGCGTCAAGGTCACCGAAAGCTATACCGTCGAGCGTTACAGCCACGTCATGCATATTGTGTCGAACGTCGTGGGCCAGTTGGATACGGCGCATCATGACGCCATCGATGCGGTGTTTGCGGGCTTCCCTGCGGGCACGGTTTCGGGCGCGCCAAAGGTCCGCGCCTGCCAGATCATCGCCGAGCTGGAGGGCGAAACGCGCGGCGCCTATGCCGGGTGTGTGGGTTATTTCGGGGCGGATGGATCGGTGGATTCGTGCATCGTGCTGCGCACCGCCGTCATCAAGGACGGCGTCATGCATGTGCAGGCGGGCGCCGGCATCGTCGCCGACAGCGACCCCCTATACGAACAGCGCGAATGCGAGGCCAAGGCCGGCGCGTTGTTTGCCGCCGCGCGTGAGGCGGTAAGGGTGGCGCAAGAGGCTGGGTTTGGGCAGTGAGCGAATTAACTGACATCCAAAAAGACTTGCTGAAAACAGAGTATGATGCCCTCTGGGCGCTCATGAGTAAAAACATAGATCTTATAGAAAAAAATGAGAGGTATGCTGTAGCTGCGTGCGGAGCCGCTATCGCATTTATACTAAGTAAAAATTTTATTTCCATTGGCGAAAATGTTGACACAGTGAAACAAATTGACACAGTGAAACAAGTAGCTGCTTGGGTAGTTTTTATAATACCCTGTCTAGGATGGGTAAGGTATTTTGGCCTTCGGCGCGCGAACGATACAATTTATAGATATTTCAGGGAAAAAATTGAATCGAACTACGCGGCAGTAGGGTATCATACATTCTACAAAGAAATATATTTAAATGGCATCCATCCAAAAGGTGCAGTTGGGTGGTCAAGACATTTATATTGGGCGGCCCTTTCTTTTGCCGCATTGAATTTTCCACTACTGATAAACAATTTCCAAGTATGCCATATTACTTGCGCCAACGCTATTTATGCTTGGATCTTGGCAGTTTTATATTCTTCGGGCAAATTAGAATGATCCTCGTTATCGACAATTACGACAGCTTTACCTTCAACCTCGTCCATTATTTGATGGAGCTGGGGGCGAAGGTGGATGTGGTGCGCAATGACGCCATCACCGCCGCCGAGGCCCTGGCCAGCGGGGCGAATGGGTTTCTGATCTCGCCCGGCCCCTGCACACCGACCGAAGCGGGGATCAGCCTCGATCTGGTGGGGGCCTGCGCGGAAGCGGGCAAGCCGCTGCTGGGCGTCTGTCTGGGCCACCAATCCATCGGGCAGTATTTCGGCGGGCGGGTGGTGCGCGGCGGGTTGATGCATGGCAAGACCTCGCCGGTCAGCCATGACGGCAGCGGGCTGTTTGCAGGCCTCCCCTCGCCCTTTACCGCGACGCGCTATCACTCGCTGATCGTCGAGGATATTCCGGACAGCCTGCGCGTCAACGCCCGCTCCGACGACGGCCACATCATGGGTTTCCACCACACGAGCTTGCCGATCCACGGCGTGCAGTTCCACCCCGAAAGCATCGCCACCGAACACGGCCACGCGATGCTGGCGAATTTCCTGAAGCTGTGCGTGTGACCCCCCTGCCCCCCATCCCTGCGCAGGGCTTTGCCGAGGATGAGGCTGAGGCGCTGTTCGGCAGGGTCCTCGATGCTGACGTCAGCGCCGAGGACATCGCCGCCTTCCTGATCGCCCTGTCGGATCGCGGCGAGACGGCGAGCGAAATCGCCGGCGCGGCGCGGGCGATGCGGACGCGGATGGTGCCCGTCAGCGCCCCCGAAAACGCCATCGACGTCTGCGGCACGGGGGGCGATGGGCATCATACGCTGAATGTCTCCACCGCCGTATCGCTGGTCGTGGCGGCCTGCGGGGTGCCGGTGGCCAAGCATGGCAACCGCGCGGCGTCGTCGAAATCGGGCGCGGCGGATACGCTGGAGGCCTTGGGGCTAAATCTGACCCACGCCGGGCAGCGCGCCGAGCAGACCTTGGCCGACATCGGCATCGCCTTTCTGTTTGCCCAGACGCACCATCCACGCCTCGGCCATATCGCGCCGATCCGCAAGGCGTTGGGCCGACGGACGATCTTCAACCTGATGGGGCCGCTGGCGAACCCGGCGCAGGTGACGCGCCAATTGGTGGGCATTGCGCGCCCCGCCTATGTGCCGATCTATGCCGATGCCTTGCGGCGTTTGGGCACGGAACGCGCCTTCGTGGTTTCGGGCGACGAGGGGCTGGACGAGCTGAGCCTTGCGGGCGGCAATGAATGGGCGGACGTTGCGCATGGCGCGGTGGCGATGAAGCGGGTGTCGCCTGATGACGCCGGCCTTGCGCATCACGGCGTCGAGGCCATTCGCGGGGGCGACGCGGCGCACAACGCCGCCGAGCTGCGCAAATTGCTCGCCGGCGCCGATGATCAAAACCTTGCTTACCGCGATGCGGTGGTGTTCAATGCGGCGGGTGCGCTGATGGTGGCGGGCGCAGTTTCCGACTGGCGCGACGGCGCCGAGGAAGCGCGGGAGGCGCTGGACAAGGGGCTGGTGGCGGCGCTGCTGGATTGCTGGACAGATCAGGTGAAATGAGCAATATTCTCGATACGATTTTGGCCACCAAGCGCGGCGAAGTGGCCGCGCGCAAGGCTGCTGGCCGCGCCTACCCCGCCCCCACCCCGCCGCGCGGATTTCGGGCGGCGCTGGATGCGAAGATTGCGGGTGGAGGCTTGGCCTTGATTGCCGAGATCAAGAAAGCCAGTCCCTCCAAGGGCTTGATCCGGGCTGATTTTGATCCGCCGGCGCACGCGCGGGCCTATGCGGCGGGCGGGGCGGCCTGTCTGTCGGTGCTGACCGATGAGCAATATTTTCAGGGCCACGACGATTATCTGATCGCGGCCCGCGCCGCCTGCGATCTGCCGGTGCTGCGCAAGGATTTCGTTGTCGATCCTTGGCAGGTGGCCGAGGCGCGCAGCCTAGGCGCGGACGCGGTGCTGGCGATTGTCGCGGCCTGCGATGATGTTCTGCTGGGCGAGATCATCGCCGCCGCCCACGAGCACGGCATGGACACGCTGGTCGAGGTGCATGACGACGTGGAACTCGCCCGCGCGTACCGAGCCGAGGCCAACTTGATTGGCGTGAATAACCGTAATCTCAAAGATTTCGTGGTCGATTTTGACAGAACACTTGAGGTGTTGAAGGATGCGCCCAAGGGCATCACCTTCGTCGCCGAGAGCGGCATTCGTGCCCACGCCGACATCGCGCATCTGTCCGAAAACGGCATCCGCGCGTTCCTTGTGGGCGAAACCTTGATGCGGCAGGATGACGTCGCCGAGGCTACGCGGCGTTTGCTGTTTGGCTAAGTTGACGCATCTGGATGCCGCCGGCCACGCGCATATGGTCGATGTCGGCGGCAAGGCGGAAACGACGCGCGTCGCGGTGGCGAGCGGGCGCATTGCGATGAACGCGGCGGCTCTGGCGGCGATCCGGGATGGCACCAACCCCAAGGGCGATGTTCTGGCCACCGCGCGGATCGCTGGCATCATGGCAGCCAAGAAAACCGCCGAACTGATCCCGCTGTGCCATCCGCTGGGGCTCGATTCGGTGAGCCTTGATCTGGCGCTGGAGGCAAGCGGCGTCCGCGCCACTGCCACGGCCCGCATCACCGCGCGCACCGGGGTGGAAATGGAGGCGATGACGGCGGTTTCGGTGGCGCTCCTCACCATTTACGACATGGCGAAGGCGGTCGACAAGGCGATGGTGATCGGCGAGATCCGCTTGGCCGAGAAACGGGGCGGCAAATCGGGCGACTGGTTCGCGCCGGCATGAGTGCGCCGCTGGAGCTGGCGGATGCACAGGCGCGATTGCTGGCCTTGGCCGCGCCTTTGCCGGGCGAGCATGTCGCGGTGGAGGAGGCTCTTGGGCGTTACCTGACGGCGCCCTTGACGGCGCGGCGCACCCAGCCTGCGGGCGATATGTCGGCGATGGATGGCTATGCGGTGCGGGGGCAGGACGTTCCGGGGCCGTGGCGGGTGATCAGTGAGAGCGCTGCCGGGCACCCCTTTGCGGGGCTGGTGGGCAGCGGCGAGGCCGTGCGGATCGCCACCGGGGCCTTGCTGCCAGACGGCGCCGATTGCGTGATTATTCAAGAGGATTGCGCACGCGAAGGTGGCACTTTGCGGTTGACAGGCACCCTGCCCAGCCCGCTGTACAAGCATATCCGCCGCGAAGGTCTGGACTTTCGGGATGGCGCGATGCTGCTGCCGGCGGGGACGCGGGTGGGGCCGGCGCAGATCGCTCTGGCGCTGAGCGCGGGGCATGCTCTGCTGGCGGTGGCGCGCAGGCCGCGCATCACCCTAATCGACAGCGGCGACGAGCTGGCCGTGCCCGGCGTGCCATGCGCGCGGCACCAGATCCCGGCCAGCAATGGAGCGATGCTGGCGGCGATGGTGGCGGGAATTCCGTGCTGCGTGTCGCGGATTGGCCCGGTGGCGGATGATCGCAGCGCGCTGATTGCCGCGTTCGACGCCGCCGCCGAGGACGATCTGATCGTCACCAGCGGCGGGGCTTCGGTGGGCGATCACGACCTGATCCGGCCCGCGTTACAGGCAATTGGCGCCGATTTGGCGTTTTGGCGTGTGGCGATCCGGCCGGGCAAACCTCTGCTGGTGGCAACACGGGCGCGGCCGGGGCGCAACGCACAGATCATTCTGGGCCTGCCGGGAAATCCGGTGTCGAGCATGGTCACGGCCAATCTGTTTTTGCTGCCCCTGCTTCGGCGATTGCTGGGCGCGGAGGCCTGCCTGCCCTTGGGTGTTGGCGCGCGCTTGCTGGGCGAACTGCCCGCCGGCGGCGCGCGGCGCGAGTTCCGGCGAGGCCGCTGGGATGGCCAGAATGTGCGCGACGGAGAGCTGCACGACAGCGGCGCCTTGGCCAGTCTGGCCGCCTGCAACTGCCTGATTGAGCGGGCGCCGGATGCGCCGTCTTGCCATGATGGGGATATAGTGAGGGTCTACTGCATCGAAAATGGCGGTATGGCTTGACGGATCAGGAATTGTTGCTTAATTGTTCCTTATTCGTTCATGCAACGTCGCAATTTTTGCCGCGTCGCAGGCAGGAGTAAAACCATCATGCTGACCCGCAAACAGCACGAGTTGATCCGATTTATTCAGGAACGTCTGGAGGAAACCGGCGTTTCGCCCTCTTTCGAGGAAATGAAAGAGGCGCTGGACCTGAAATCCAAGTCCGGCGTTCACCGGCTGATTTCGGCGTTGGAGGAGCGGGGCTTTATCCGCCGCCTGCCCAATCGCGCCCGCGCGCTGGAGGTTTTGCGTCAGCCCGAGGACGTGACGCGGGTGTTGCCGCGCGCGGCCAATGCCAATGCGGGGGGCGTGAAGCCCGCCGCCAAGCTGGCGAAAACCGTACCCGAGCCAGCCAACGACGTCATCCAAGTGCCGTTGCATGGTCGTATCGCCGCCGGTGTGCCGATTGAGGCGTTGGAAGGGCAAACGATGTTGCCTGTGCCTGCGGCGCTGCTGGGATCGGGCGAGCACTACGCCCTGGAGGTGTCGGGCGATTCGATGATCGATGCCGGAATTCTGGACGGCGATTACGCGCTGATCCGGCGCACCGACACCGCGCATGATGGCGAGATTGTCGTGGCGCTGGTGCGCGGTGAGGAGGCCACTTTGAAATATTTGCGCCGTGAAGATGGCATGGTCCGGCTTGATCCTGCCAACGCGGCCTATGATCCGCAGTTTTACAAGGCTGCAGAGGTGCAGGTGCAGGGCAAACTGGCCGGGCTGCTGCGGCGTTATCACTGACACGGGGCAGGCGCGCTGGGGCGTTGAACTATCGCGCATCCGTCTCGGCAGGGTGCGCCGCGAGTTTCTGTATTGAGGCAGGGGGTGAATTGCCGGGCGCCGCTTGCGTCATGACTGCTTCGGTAATCTCCCATTCGTCTGCGGAATGAGTGGGCAACATGTGCGGGGCCCGCCACCAAGGGTGTTCGCCCTCGCTATCCTCCACAGTGGTGACGTTACGCCGCACAAGATCCAGCGCCAATCCGCCTGTGCGCATCAGCATAGTCCGGTCCGCCTTCAGAAGGCTTGGGTGGCACGGCCCATAATGCTTCACCTGCGTAACAACGATATCGGCCCCGGCGCAGGCGCGCGCCATCGCGGCATAGGGAATGAAGGCCTTGTTACGCGCGATCAATATGCGCCACAATCGGCCGCCCCGGCTCAGTTCGATCTGGCAGAAATCCTTGTTGCAGGCGGCGCCCGGCCATTGGGTCAGCGGCGCTATACCGCCAGAAATGCCCGCTGCCTCCAGCAAGGTTTCGCGCGTATAGCTGCTGCGCCCTTCGTGCAGGACCATCAGGCTGCGCGCGTCCTCGCTCACCACACCCAGATTGCGCCCATCGCCCGTGATCACCACGTCAGGCGGGCGCAGTGCCGCCAAAGACGCCGCCGCGATCAGCGCCGGCAGCAACCCCAGCAGACGAATGCGGCCGCGCGTCAGGGCTAGCCACAGCATGCCGCCCACGAACAAGACATAGCTGCCCCCTGCCATCTCCGGCAGCAGAGACACCGATCCGGGGCGGGCGACGATCCAATGCGTCATCGCCAGCAGGCCATTCAGCGAGCCCCCCGCCGCAGCCCACGCCGGATGGCTGATCTGCGGCAGGCCGATCGCCATCCCCACCCCGTCCAGTACCAAACCCAGCGCGATCAGGGGCATGGAAACGAACGTCACCAAGGGGATAGCGATCAAATTCGCCACCGAACCATAGACGCCGGCGCGGTGGAAATGGAACAGCGCGACCGGCGTCAATGCCAGATCAATCACCATGCCGCCCAGCAAAATCATCACCAGATGCCGCCCCACACGCCGCCACCAAACCTCCTCGCGCAGGGCCACAAAGGCGTGGATCGGTGCGGCCTCGTGCAACGCGATAATGGCGATGACCGAGCCAAAGCTCATCTGGAAACTGGGGCCGACGACCGATTCGGGCCACAGCAGCATCACTACCATCGCCGCCATGGCCAGCAGCCTCATGCTTAGTGGCTGCCGCCCCAGCACCACCGCGCCCAGCACCAGCAGCGCCCCCACGCAGGCCCTCACCGTCGGCAGATGCGCGCCGGTCAGCAGCGT
>Ga0316221_1000915_pt1 | contig 34247 bp, 39 predicted proteins | sample TBH18007metaG_FD_206003 | JGI IMG/M metagenome (GOLD analysis project Ga0316221, IMG submission 206003) | Freshwater microbial communities from Trout Bog Lake, Wisconsin, USA - TBH18007 | ecosystem: Environmental > Aquatic > Freshwater > Lake > Hypolimnion/Profundal zone | place: USA: Wisconsin... | reverse complement strand
AATCTCGTCGGCAGTACGCATGATATCCCGTACCGCCGTTGGATTATCTCTTACCCATCGCAGGCGCGTCATATGGTCGGATGGGACAGATTGTCCAGTCAGGTCCGCAATGTGCGGCAAAGTAACGGATCGCCATATCTGCTCAACGTCCGCGCCGGTATCCAGCAATAGTGCAAGCTGTTCGCGGCTGATACCGACGTTTCCTTCGCCTTCCGCAAAACCAAAGACAATATCGACCTGGCCGCCGCCCAACCGGCTGCCCGGGAAAGCCCGTGCAATTCTCTCCCTGGTTGAGGACTGCACGAGAGCGCGGGCCCAAAAACTCTTACCCATGCCGCGATTACCGACAACCAACGAACGCTCGGGATCCAGAGCGGCTGCCTGAGCTTTGGGAAAATATATCTGCTCCGGATCGATCGCAGCACCCGCGGTATGCGCCTCAAGCGCCGGAAAATCGGCCATAATGGCACGAAGTGTCGCAAGATGTTCTTGCTGTGTCATTCGACGCGATCCATCCCCAGCATCTCCCAGGCTCGTCCCAAAAAGGCCGAGAACGGCCCGCCGTACCGGCTTTCCGCCAGTATCTGTGCATCCGAGATCGGGTCAAATGCTTCGTAATCGGGATCGGATTTCACAACAGCAGAATCATGCGGAACCTCTGCCCCGGTCGCACGGGGAGGGAAATTAAAACCGGGTTCCGCGTCCGGCCCTTCATCCTGATCGTACAGTTCATCCGCGCAAAGCCGGTAAATATTATCTCGAAAACGTTCTCGCGCATCGCTTTGGCTTGCTGCCTTCGCTTGCACGAAGCTGATGCGTGAACGCCAATCATCCTGGTCTGGCGATTCCGCAACAGACAGAGTTTGCAGCAGGTGCGAGAGAACGTATCGATACCCATGAAACGTCTGCGGTTGATCGATGCCGAACAACACAAGCTTGGTAGCGCCCACGCCAAGCCAGGTTGAAGCCGTCGTTTCCGCCAGACCAGCGCGTGAATCGATCAGGACCGCATCATAGGGAAACCTGGACGTAAACCGATCCACCATCTCGCGAATTTGGGCTGACAGTGGCCGGCGGCCAGACGCCGTGATATCCTCGGTCAGGGCATGCGCCAGCTTGCCGATCATGTTGGCGGGATGTTCGTCGGTCACGCGGCCAACCGCGGGCAGCACATGAATGCCACCGCCGCCGAATTGGCTGACTCCAATATGATCGAACAGATCCTCGTCTTCGGTGCCGCCTAATCCGTTCTCAACAAGGTAGTCAATGACGCCAAATTTCGGCCTGCGGTCGTCAGCCAGACTTTCATGCAACAACATGCTACCGATACCCGGGGCCTCAAGATCTAGATCGATGCACAGAACTTTCTTGTTGTGATTCGCAAGATCGGCCGCCAGTACAGCCAACGCGGTCGATCGGCCAACGCCGCCTTTCAGCGAACCAAAGACCAGGCGTGGCGCACCGAAGGCTGGCGTGGAGAAATCCGATAGCCAGTCCATGCCGACGACCCGGCGATCAAGAAATCTAACGTTGGCGTAGGTCTGATCGACCAGCAAAGCAAGCAGGATCGGGTGAGCGGCTTCCAATGCCGGAAACAAAAGCGGGGACAGTATCGGTTCTGGCAGTAGAGTGTAAGGACCTAACGCCACCTTCAATGCAGTGTTGAAATCCGGATTCGAAACTCGTTCGCGAAAAGCGATTGCCAGTCGCCCAGCAGTGTCCCGTACGACAATTGTTCCATCCGATGCCAAATCCAATCCTGCAGATCTCGCCGAGCGAATCAAGTTCGGCAAACTATCGTCATACCGGACCGTCATCTCAGAAAACCCCTCCATTCAACAATGCGATGGCATCCGCCTTCCAGGTCGCCACCCGACGCGAATCGACCGGGAAATCAGTATCTGCGTATCGGATGTTAATATTCCAACCATCAAACCGTGACGCAAATGTGCCCGCTGCGATTTCGATGGCAAGGCCGCCACTCAACCTCCCGCTCGCCAACACGCCCGAGACGTCCTCAGATTGCTGTATCGCCGTCTTGAGAGGAGTGTCGAAATGGGCAAACAAACCCATCCTTTTCGTCAGTGGGCCACACGCGGCTACGATGGACTGCTTCACGGCATTTTCACCGACCAGACCATAATGGTAGCCAGCGTCTTCCAGCCGGCCCTCTGCTTCGAGGAGTTCGGCCGTGTCCAAGTGGCGGCGGGCTGCTACGTCGAATTGCTCGGGCATCTTGTCTCGTTTCGGAACATTCACGGCTTCTTAATGACTCGCTCCTATTGACGCCAGTCCCGCGAACAAAACCAAACCAGCTAACCGGTCCCCCACCCCATCGAGCGATCCACCGCCTTGCGCCAGGACGCCGCCAGCACATCCCGCCCGCCGGCGTCCATCGCGGGAGACCACCGTTCCGCCTCTGCCCAGTTCGCCCGCAGATCGTCCAGCCCGGCCCAGTAGCCGACCGCCAGTCCGGCGGCGTAAGCGGCGCCCAGCGCGGTCGTTTCGACGCACGATGGCCGCACCACCGGCACATTCAGCATATCCGCCTGGAACTGCATCAGGGTCCGGTTGACCACCATCCCGCCATCCACCCGCAGTGACGCCATCGGAATACCGCTGTCCTGTTCCATCGCTCGGACCACATCCATCACCTGATACGCGGTTGCCTCCAGCGCCGCGCGCGCGATGTGCCCGCCGGAGGCGAACCGGGTCAGCCCGGCGATGGTTCCGCGCGCATCCGCCCGCCAGTACGGCGCGTACAGGCCGGAAAATGCCGGCACGAAATACACGTCGCCATTGTCCGGCACCGACAGTGCCAGCGCCTCCACATCCGCACTGTTTTTGATCAATCCCAGATTGTCCCGCAGCCACTGCACCAGCGCGCCGGTGATCGCGATCGAACCCTCCAGCGCATAGGTCGCCGGCTGATCACCCAACTGAGCCGCCACGGTTGTGATCAACCCATGCGCCGACGACATCGGCGAGGTTCCCGTGTGCATCAGCAGAAAACACCCGGTGCCGTACGTGTTTTTCGCCTCACCCGGCCGGAAACACGCCTGGCCCATCAATGCCGCCTGCTGGTCGCCCAGAATGCCCGCGACCGGCACGCCGGCCAATGGGCCGCGCGCCTCCCCATACACGCATGACGACGGCACAATGCGCGGCAGCACCGCGCGAGGCACCCCGAACGCGGCCAGCAACCCGTCGTCCCACTGCAATGTCGAAATATCCATCAATTGCGTGCGGCTGGCGTTGGTCACATCGGTGATGTGCTGGCCGGTCAGATGCCACAGCAACCAACTGTCCACCGTGCCAAACGCCAGATTGCCGGCCTCGGCCCTGGCCCGCACGCCTGGCACGTTGTCCAGCAGCCACCGCAGTTTCAGCGCCGAGAAATAGCTGGCCAGCGGCAAACCGGTCTGCGCGCGAAACCGGTCCTGACCGCCGTCGCGGGCCATTTCGAAAACCATCGGATCGACGCGCGTGTCCTGCCAGACCAGCGCGTTATACACTGGCTGACCGGTGGCCCGGTCCCATAGCAGCGTCGTCTCCCGCTGGTTAGTGATGCCAACCGCCGCCAGATCGGACGCTTTCAGGCTGGCCGAACGCAACGCCTGGTCGATCACCGCCATCGTGTTGTCGCGGATTTCGATCGGATCGTGCTCCACCCAACCGGGCTGAGGGTAAATCTGCCGGTGCTCCTTCTGCGCCACGGCGATCGTGTTGCCGCCGCGATCGAACACAATAAAGCGGCTGGATGTGGTGCCCTGGTCGATCGCGCCGACAAAGCGAGTCATGTCGTTTCCCCTTTGCCGCATTCTGCCGCACGCCCGCCGGACCCGACAACCCATCTTGCGGGAAGGCGCGCCTCGGCCTTCACTGCCGCCAACCAATTTGGAGTCTAGCCTATGTCACAACGCTTCGCAGGCCGCACCGCCATCGTCACCGGGGGCGTTTCCGGTATCGGCGCCGGGGTCGCAAGCCGCCTCGCGGCCGAGGGCGCCACGCTGTCCTTGTGGGACGTCGACGAGGCGGGCCTGGCGCGATCGGGCGCCGCGCACAGCGTGGCCCTGGACATCACCGACCCCGACGCGGTGCATCGCGCCGCCGCGGACACCGCCGCGGCGCTGGGGAAAATCGATATTCTGGTCACCTCGGCCGGGGTGACCGGCCCCAATGCGACGACCTGGGACTATCCGGTCGCCGCCTGGGACCGGGTGATCGACATCAACCTGAAGGGCGTCTTCTACTGCTGTCACGCCGTCGTGCCGTTCATGCGGACCAACGGCTATGGACGGGTCGTCAACATCGCCTCGATCGCCGGCAAGGAAGGCAATCCGAACGCCTCCGCCTATTCCGCGTCGAAAGCCGGCGTCATCGGGCTGACGAAGTCGCTCGGCAAGGAACTGGCGGCAAGCGAAATCCGCGTCAACTGCGTGACCCCGGCAGCAGTGAAGACACCGATTTTCGACCAGATGACGCAAGAACAGATCGACTGGATGCTGTCGAAAATCCCGGTCGGCCGGTTCGGTGCGATCGATGAGGTGGCGTCGCTGATCCTGTGGCTGGCGAGCGAGGAGTGCAGTTTCTCCACCGGCGCGGTGTTCGACGTGTCCGGCGGCCGGGCGACGTATTGAATGCGGAGGCGGCCGGGTCAACAGCCCCGGCCGCGCCGCGTTAAGGCCGCGGCACATTCTTGACAGGCTCCCAACCTGATTCGACAGTGGAATAGCTGGATAACGGAATCGCTGTTCGAGGAGGAAACACCGTCGTGTCCAAAATGACCACGTGGTCCGGGATCCGCTATGTCCGGTTGGCCGCGATGCTGCTGGCCCTGTGCGGCGGTGTCGCAAAAGCGCAGGCACCGGAACGCACCATCGACGAAATCCGCACAGAAGCGCAGGCGCGCGCCGATCGCGGCAACTACCCTCTGATCGGGCTGGACCCGGCGGACGTGCGCGACGCCCTCGCCCCGCTACACACCCGCGATCCCGACGATTGGGCTGTAAGTTGGAGCCGGGTCGCCGACCGTTACATGGCAGACGCGGTAGCGCATCCGGAGAAGGCCGATGCCAACTATGTTCGGGCGTGGCGGCTGTATTACTTCGCGCAATGGCCTGTGCCGTCTTCCACTGGCAAGAAGGAGGCCTACCGCAAGGCATTGGACGCCTATGCTCGGCATGCCGTAACGCTGGACCCGAAACTTGAAACCGTGCGCATTCCATTCGAGAGTGGAACCATCACCGGCTATCTGCGGCTGCCGAAGGGTGCGTCCGGTCCGGTGCCGCTGATCCTGGCGATCAGCGGTCTGGATAGCCGCAAGGAGACGGTGGCCGAGACCTACAACGCCATTCTGCCGTCCGGCGTCGGCTATTTCGCCGTGGACAGCCCCGGCACCGGGCAGGCGCCGATCAAGGTCAGTCCTACCGCCGATCGCATGTTCTCCGCCGTGCTCGATTATCTACAGACGCGGCCGGAGGTGGACTCGCATCGGATCGTCGCGCACGGTGTCAGCTTCGGCGGTTACTGGGCGACCAAGCTGGCGATCACCGAACATGGCCGCCTGCTGGGCGTGGTGGCACAGTCGCCGCCCGTCGATACCGCGCTGCACGCCGACTTCCTGCGCACCAATCTTCTCGGTAACCGCGAATATCTGTTCGATGTCGTGCCCGCCTTTCTGAACGTGGTGGAGGGCGGCGAGACGATCGACACGCTTTCCGAGGCGTTTCCAAAACTGTCCCTGGTGGCGCAGGGACTGATCGGCAAGCCGACCGGGCCGATGCTGATCGTGGGCGGAGCGAAGGACACGCAAGTGCCGATCAGCGACCTCGATCTGCTGCTGCACAGCGGCGATGTCCCGAAGGATGCCTGGATCAATCCGCAGGGCGGCCATCTGGGGCGCGAACCGCGCGGCTGGACCGATCCGGTCATTTTCCGGCGCGTGATCATGCCGTGGGAGTTACGGCTGCTGCGGGGTGAGGCCGGGTCGGGGACGCCGTGACGAAGGCCCCCGAAGAAACAAAATGGGGTCTGATGAATACAGATGCGTGTGCTCGTCGCGTATCCATGGGAAGCAATAGTTCTCGGGCGACTATGGCAAGCCATTCGGCCATTAGATTTGGCATGGCGGCAGAAATCGTGCGAGCGGTCACACATAATAGGTGACATGCGTCTCAGTTTCAGGTAAAAATACAACTACAGATAGCTGTATGCAAGTTGATCGCTTCAGGAGCGAACGATGTTGAAACTGACGGATGGTCGCACTATTTTCGCTTTTGGTTGGCCGTCGAAGGTCAGAGAAAGTAGCATGGCGGAGCGTGCAGTCGTGGCACAAGCAGGCGTTTCGGTCCTCGGAAGACACCCCAGCCGCTTCTCGCTCATGGTGCGGGGTGGCACGGTGATCGGGCTACTGGCATCGGCTTCCGGCGGTGTGGTTTTCCAGATGGCCGGGTGGGACTACACCCCGATCGCGCAGACGGTTGTCGCCGTTGCGGGCGTCCTGGCGGGCGCGGTGATCGGTGCGCGCGAGCAGGCGTGAGCGTTCCGGACTGGCTGACGGCGCCGCCTGAGACCACCGCCAGCGTCCGTCTCTGGTTTATCGCTTTATTCGCGCTCTATCTGTTCGGCCGCAAAAGCCTCGCGCGTCTGCATGGCGGAGCCGCCCCCACCAATATGGCTCGGCTGTCCGATGCGGCGACATTCGCCGGGTCCCTGCTGTTGTTGGCCGGGGTCGTCGATCCGGAAACGCTGAAGGCTGTCGGCGATACGACCGTGTTTCTGATCATCGCCGGGATTGGTGGCCTGTTTTACGCGGGAGAGCAGTTTCTCGACGAGCGGGGTGATGGCCGTTTGGCGGGGTGAGCGACTCGACAGTCGATGCAACGCGCCGCTTGGTGTTCCACTCTCGAAGCGCGCGATCGGGGGCAGAACCCCCTCATCGCTCTATCCGGCGGACACCCTCTCATAATCCTCGATCAACCACGCCTCGGGCTCCGCCGCCGCCCCGTCATACCACTCCGCCACCAACGGATGTGCCCGCACCGCCGCGCAGTAGGCGGCGCTCTCCGCCGTCAACTCCGGCTTCCAGCCCAAAAACCGAGCGACCACCGGCGCGAACATGGCATCCGCCGCGCCAAACGACGCCCCGAACAGAAACGGCCCGCCGCCGCCGAACCGCGCCCGCGTTTCGGCCCACAAAGCCTCAATCCGTGCGATATCCTTCAGCGCCCCCGGCGTCCGCCCGAGTCCCGCGAAATCGCGCCCCAAATTCATCCACATCGCCATGCGCAGTTCGCGAAACCCGGCATGCATCTCGGCCGAGATCGACCGCGCGTGCGCCCGCGCCACCCGATCCGCCGGCCACAACGATGGACACATCTCCGCGCAGTAATCGCAGATCGCCAGCGACTCCCACACGCGCGCGCCATTATGTTCAAGAAACGGCACCAGCCCGTTCGGCGACAATTCGGCGATGGCTTTCGTCGGGCCGGGGCGTGTGAAACGGATCACCCGCACATCCACGTCCAGCCCCGCCAATCGAACCGGCAGCCACCCGCGCATCGACCACGACGAATAGCGCTTGTGGCCGATGTACAAGACGCCCTCGGACATCAGTCTTGCCCCCAAACCGGCGCCGGTGCGCCCCTGGTGTATTCGATCGAGCAATACCCGCCGCCCATGTAACGTTCCTCTACGGGATCGCCACTGACCGCCGCCGCCAACTGACCCGCGAACGGATCGGCGCTGTCCACCGGGACCCAACCCAGCGCGGCACGGGCGTCGTCTCGCCACCAGGTCATTCTGCTGTTGTTTGAAGCCCCCCAGATCACGACATTGCCCACTGTCGGGGTCAGCACGCAGCGTTCCATCAGGCGGGAGAAATCGCCATACGACATCCACGACGCCAGCATCCGCGCGTTTACCGGCTCCGCCGTTGCCGATCCGATCCGCACATTGACGGATTCCACGCCGTGCTTGAACCAGTACATCCGGCCCATCAGCTCGCCATAGGCTTTCGACAAACCGTAGTACCCGTCGGGCAGGAACTGCGTATCGGCGGGCAGGCTTTCTGTCCGCTCATGGAACCCGACCGAGTGGTTCGACGACGCGAAGATCACCCGCGCCTTCTCCCGCCGCGCCGCCTCATAGATATGATACAGGCCACGAATATTCGGCCCGATAACTTCCTCGAACGGACGCTCCACCGAGACGCCGCCCAGATGGATGATCGTGCCGCAGCCCTCGGCCAGACGCAGCATCGTCACGCCATCGGACAGGTCGGCCCTGATGAACTGTGCCCCGGCTGGCACCGGGTCCGGAAACGGCGCCAGATCGGTCAGCACCAGCCGCCAGCCCTGCGCTCCGAGTGCCTTGACCAGGACGCGACCGAGCGCGCCGGAGGCTCCGGTGATAAGGATGGGTTTGGCAGGCGTGTCAGTCATGGCATGCTCCTGTGGATTCGCATCGGGAGGCATCATGCGCAAAATTGACGAACTCGCCCAGGCCCTGGCCGGCGGAACGACCACCAGCCGGTCATTGATTGAAGAAAGCCTGGCGAGGATCGCCGATCCGAATGGCGAGGGCGCACGCGCGTTCATCAAGGTCCATGCCGATCAGGCCCGCGCGATGGCGGATGCGGCGGACGTTTTGCGCAAACACGGCCGCTCGCCCGGTCCCTATGCCGGCATCCCGATCGCGCTGAAGGACCTGTTCGACATCGCGGGGGAACCGACCCCCGCCGGGTCGGCTGTGCTCGCCAACGCCCCTGACGCGAAAGCCAATGCTCCAGTTGTGGCCCGCATGATCGCGGCCGGCTTCATCCCGGTGGGACGCACGAACATGACGGAGTTCGCGTTCTCCGGCCTGGGAATCAACCCGCATTACGGCACGCCGGCCAGCCCGTGGGATCGCGCGTCGAAGCGCATTCCGGGCGGCAGTTCGTCCGGCACGGCGGTGGCGGTCGCCGACGGCATGGCGGCGGCCGGACTCGGCACCGATACCGGCGGATCGTGCCGCATCCCCGCCGCGTTCTGCGGCATCGTGGGTTACAAGCCGACGGCGCGACGGATCCCGATCGACGGAGTCCTGCCGCTGGCCCCGTCCTTGGATTCAGTCGGCCCGCTCGCCCCCAGCGTGGCCTGCTGCGCGGAGATCGACGCGATCCTTGCTGGTGCAAGACCCTCCCCGCCAATCCCCGCTCGCCTGGACGGCCTGCGGCTGGCGGTGCCGGACAATATGGTCCTGGACGGGATGGACGACACCGTCGCCGCCGCCTTTGACGCGGCCCTGTCGAGTCTGTCCGCCGCCGGTGCCCGAATCGAACGGACGCATTTCCACGATTTCGCTGAACTCCCCGGCGTCAATGCCAAGGGCGGCTTCGCGGCGTCGGAGGCGTACGCCTGGCATCGCCACCTGCTGGCGACACAAGGCTCCGGCTACGATCCCCGCATTCGGGTTCGCATCGCGCGCGGCGAACACATGAGCGCGGCGGACTATCTGGACTTAACGCACGCCCGCGCCCGCTTGATCGCCAGCTTCGACCGCGCGACCGAACCTTACGATTGCATACTGATGCCGAGCGTGCCGATGGTTGCTCCGCGCATCGCCGATCTGGATGACGAACGTGCCTACAACAGTATCAACATGCTGATCCTGCGGAACACCGCGCTGGGAAACTTTTTCGACCGTTGCGCGATTTCGGTTCCCTGTCATCGCGCAGGCGATGCCCCGGTCGGCCTGATGCTGATGGGCGAAACGATGGGCGATGCCAGGCTGTTCAGTATCGCCGCGGCGGTGGAAGCCGTGCTGCGATAGTCGGCTACCCCAATACACCAACCGGCTCGTCGGCGGGCAGACCAAGGTACTGGTTCAGCACGTCGGCGGCCGGGCCGTCGGCGATGATCCGGCCCTGATCCAGCCACAGGACCCGGCTGCACCATTCTTTTACGATATCGATGTTGTGGCTGGACAGCACGAGGATGTCCGCACCACGGACCATCTCCTCAAGCCGGGCGCGGGCCTTGTCCAGGAACGCCGCGTCGCCGGCCAGGAACCATTCGTCCATCAGCAGAATCCGCGGCCTGATCGCGGTGGCGAGCGCAAAACCCAACCGCACGACCATGCCGGCCGAGTAAATCCGTACCGGCAGATCGAGAAAATCCGCCAATTGAGCGAACTCCGCAACGTCATCTTCCAGGCGGGGCAGCGCCGATTTCGGCAGGCCGTTATAAAGCCCCCGCAGCAGAATATTCTCCCGCCCCGTCAGTTCCATGTTCATCCCAAGATTGGGATCGAGCAGCGCGTTTAAACTACCATGTACCTTTAAGCGGCCCATCGCCGGTTCATAAATCCCGGCCAGCACGCGCAAAAGCGTGGTCTTTCCCGCACCATTGGATCCGACCAGACCCAGCCGGTCGCCACGTCCCAGTTGCAGGTTGATATCGGTCAGTGCCCGCACCACGACACGCTGCTGCGTGTCCTGCGCCAGCCGGCCGGACGCGGCCGCCACGACCATTTTTTTCAGGCTGCGGGAACTGCCATGATACAGCGGAAACTGAACCGAAACATTCTCTACGGTGATCGACGCGCTATGCGGCATGTTCAAATCCAGAATGTGATGCGACCGCGCGCCCGGGCAAAGAATGCCCAGGAAATGCTGCACAACGCCAGGCTGTAGATCATCGCACCTGCCCACGTCATGGCAGCCGAACCGGGCTCGTTCAATAGGGGGCCACGGACGATCTCCAACAGGTCGTAGAACGGATTGAACGGCAGATTATCGACTCCAGCCCCAAGCTGACTGGGTTTCCAGATCACCGGTGTCACGAAAAACGCGATCTGCATCACGCTATTGACGATCGGCTGGATATCCCGGAACCGGGCGCAAAATGCCCCAAGCAACAGGGTCAGAGCCAGCGAATCGATCACCCACAGCAGCAACCCGGGAATCGCCTGGATCAAGCCCCAGCCGGGCCATATTTCGAAGATCGCGAAGACGACCACGATCACCACGATGTTGTGACCCAACGCGATAAAGTTGCGGATAAGGGTGCGCGCGGAAAACACGAAAAACGGCATGCGAACCGATCGGATGACGCTCTCGGCGTCAGTGAACGTTGTGCACGCCTCCGATACCAGCGCCGCCAAGAAGCCCCACAGAACCTGCGACAGCGCCAGAAACGGCAGATATTCGCGCAAATCCATCTTGAACAGCGTCGAATACAGAAAACCCAGCGCCGTCACCATGACGCCGGTGGAGATCGTCAGCCAGAACGGACCGAGCATGGAACCGCGGTAACGCAGGCGAATGTCGAGCCAGCCAAGAGCCAGGGCCAGGCGCCACAGGCGAGCGCCGCGCATCAGATCGTCCACCGCCAACCGGTTGCGGCCGATCGCCGTAATCTCGGCCTTCAGGTCCAGGTCGGTCGTTGCGGCGATCGTCGATATAGAGGTGCTCATGTCGCCGGGCGCATAGCCCATCCGGCAGCGTGGCACAACATCCGGCCCAACCGGCAGGGTGATGACAAAAATTGCATTACGGTAATATTTTTGTGTACGTTGTGATCTTCACCCCCGACCGAAACACGATAAAACCGGGCGCAACCTGATTAGACGGGACAAGTTCGAGATGACTTGCCTAAAAGATCGAAGCCCGTTAATGATTTAGACATCGTTCCTGAGTGTTTGGGTAAGCGGCGACGTCTCGCGTCCCGTGACGTATCCTGTTTGTCGCGCCGCCACGGAGACGCCTTCGTATGACTGTACCGGACCGACTCGCCGTCACCCGCACGGGCGCCCAAAAGCGCCTCCGAATCGCCGGCACCCTGGCTCTTTTGGCCGGTCTAGCCGCCTGCGGCACCGTCCCGCATCAGGATGCCATGCAGGAATCGGCCCGCTACGCCGCGCACGCGAAGCACGATTACAACCCGCCGGGTCCGCCGGAAGACCCGTGGGGTCCGTATATTCGCGAAGCCTCGGCTCGGTTCGATCTGCCGGACATCTGGATTCGCTCCCTCATGCGGGTGGAATCCGGCGGCAAGGAATTCCAAAACGGTAAGTTGATCACGTCCGGCGCCGGCGCCATGGGCCTGATGCAGGTGATGCCCGGCACGTATGATGAGCTGCGGGACCGCTATAATCTGGGCGACGATCCGTTCGATCCGCATGACAACATCATGGCCGGCGTCGCCTATATGCGGGAAATGTACGAACTATACGGCTCGCCGGGCTTCCTGGCCGCCTACAATGCCGGCCCGGCGCGCCTGGACGATTACCTCGCCAACGTACGGCCGCTGCCGGACGAGACCCGCCACTACGTTGCGATGATCGGACCCAACCTGCGGGGGATTTATCCGAACAACCGCTCCGCCGCCGACGAACTGGCGATGAACACGCTGCCGATCAACATTCCGGCGGGTAAGCGCTACAGCCGTCCGGTCATGCTGGCCAACGCCAGGCCGGCCGGTGGCGGTCGCGTACCGCAGCGTTCCGCGGTTGAGGTGGCCCAGCTTCCCGAACCCACCCGTAGGGGCGGACCGGCCGGCCAGCAACTCGCCTTCCTGACCACCAACCCGACGCCACCACCGGCGCCACACGGTGGCTTCCGGCTGATCGGTTCGGCGAACGCCGCCGACGCGGCGCCCGCTCGTCACGGCGCCGCCACAACCGGCCAATGGGCGATCCAGATCGGCGCATTCGGCAATCAGGGTCTGGCGCATAGCGCCTTGGTCACGGCGCACGGCAAGGCCGAGGCGGAACTGGCGGTTGCCCATCCCTTTGTCGCCAGCGTGCATCAAGGCCATGGCACTCTATGGCGGGCTCGGATGACTGGAATGTCGCGCGACACCGCGATTCAGGCCTGCGAGAAAATCACGCACGGCCGGTCCAACTGCATCGTGCTGTCGCCCGACGCCCAGTCCTGAAACGGCGGTCAATCAACGGCGCAGACGGCATTTGCCGCCTGCCCCGGTTCCTCTGATCAGAGCGGCTTCAGCAGCGGCTCCACACCTTCCGGCAAAGGCACCTGTGCGACATTCAGCACCATCGACACCAGGCTGTAGTACCCGACGGCGCCGACCATATCCATGATCCCGCGCTCACCGAACCGGTCCATCGCGGCGGCATAGCGGCTGTCGGACACATGGCCGGTCGAAAGCAGGTCCGTGACGAACTCATAGACGATGGTCTCGTCGCCGGTCATGTCCGCCGGGCGGCGGCCGAGTGCGACCGCATCCAGAATCGCCGGGTTCAGGCCGGCGTCGATGCCCAGGCGGCGGTGCGCATAGAATTCGTACTGCGCGCCCCATTTACGGCCGGCCATGCAGATCGCCAACTCGTTCAACGGCGCGGGCAGCGAGGTGCCGAAGCGCACATAGGCGCCGACTCGCTGCACCAGATCGCACAGCACCGGGCTGCGCACCAATGCGTTGACCGGGCCGCGCAAGCCGGCGCCGCGCGGGCCAGCCTGGATCGCCTCGACAACGGCGCGCTGCTCTTCGGTCATCTGCTCTTCGGTGAGCGGGGGGAAACGGGTCTCGGACATCGTGGATTTCTTCCCTTCGAATCGGACGTCATGCCTCGGGCATGTGGACTGACAGTATGCCGTCGGATCGCATCATAGACGGGATGTTACGAATGAACGAGGGGCAGCCCGGCTATGGCGCCGATCCCGCGCTGATGGACAGGCCGCGCGCCATCATCAATCCCAGCTCACTGGGACGGTCGCTGAATTCTTTCATCGTCCGGTATGGCACCGCCGTGACCTCCGCGATGAAGTTGATCTTTTGGGCGACGTCCAGCGCACTGAACCGGCCGGCCCGGGGTCGCCGCTCGAACAACGCCGTCACTGACTGCAGGGTGCGCGGCGGAATGATGGACAGGACCTTGCGGTGCTCGTCCGTGATATCGTTGCCGGTCAGCACCCGGGACGGAACGGCGGCGGCGGCAGGGGGAGCGCCTCGGGCGATGGTGGCGGGAGCGCTTTTGCCGGAGGGCGGAGTGGACGTCAGATCGCCGGTGCGAAATTCGATCTCGACGCCGTTTTCCTGCACGAGATAGACGGTGTCCCCGTCACACTCCAGGACCTTGCCGCTGGTGTTCCGGGTCCGATGATAGACCATTTGTCCGACAGAAAACATGGGCCCACTTTCCATTTGGCGTCACCGCCATGATACGCCCGCATTGGCCGAGAGATAAGGGGGCGCGGTTCGCCAGGGTCGCGCTTGCGGAGACAGATGCGGCGCGGCAGGGTGAGGCAATCGCCCGCTCGGGATACGCCGCCGCCTTCAAAAGGAACTGCCCGCATGGACACGCCGGACATCAAAACCTTGGTTCGCGAGCGCTATGGCAGCATCGCCGCCGCCGAGAGCTGCCGCGCCCCTGCCCCGTCCTGCTGCGCACCGACCTCCACGCCGGACGCGAAGGCCAAGGCGCGGGCGATGGGGTATTCCGAGGCCGATGTGGACGCTGTTCCGGATGGTGCCAATCTCGGGCTAGGCTGCGGCAACCCCGGCGCGATCGCCGCGCTGCGGCCGGGCGAGACGGTGATCGACCTGGGCAGCGGCGCCGGGTTCGACTGCTTCCTCGCGGCCAAGGCGGTTGGTCCCACCGGGCATGTAATCGGCGTCGATATGACGCATGAGATGCTGGCCAAGGCGCGCGCCAATGCCATCGCGATCGCCGCGGACAATGTCGAGTTTCGGCTTGGCGAGCTGGAACACCTGCCGGTCGCCGACAACACCGCCGACGTTATTCTGTCGAACTGTGTGATCAATCTGGTGCCGGATAAAGAGCAAGTCTTTCGCGAGGCGTTCCGCGTGTTGAAGTCAGGCGGGCGGCTGGCGATCTCGGACGTGGTGAATACCGTGACGCTGCCGGCCGATCTGTGCGGCGATGCGGACCTGATCTGCGGCTGCGTGTCGGGGGCTGCCCCGGCGGCGAAGATCGAGGCCTGGCTGTCGGCCGCCGGGTTCACCGGGGTCGTCGTGACGGTAAAGCCCGAGAGCCGGGCGATGATCGCGGATTGGGCGCCCGGACGCGGCGTGGAGGATTTCGTTATTTCGGCGTTTATCGAGGGACGCAAGCCGTAAGACCTGCCACTCTCATCGGCGGTGCGGGAGATCCGGTTGCGCGGTCCTCTGAGCTTTGAAACTCGTAACGACTGCTTCAAACAGTCGGGGCGGCACGAACCCATAGTCGAATCTGTCCATCGCCCCCGGCACGCGCGCCAAATCAAACGGCCAATCATCCTCGACCGCATAAGATGTATAAATGTATGATTGCTGTGGTTTCAGTCCGAGATGCTGTGCCACGCGCGGCGGGATAGCAATCCCATGTTCGTCGCCTCGGGGGGCAACCCGGGATATCGGCAAGTAAGTGACACGGACGACACCACGGCCACCCAACGCAGGTTCCTCGACGCGCTCGACGTCAACGATCAGGCACGGCCGATCCTTCCCCGCGTCCGGTGGACGACGGCGCCCCATCCCGGCCCAAATGAAACCATAGTGGACGACCAAACCGAGCTTCGGCGCCGGCAGGGGCATCCATTTAATCGTCCATCAGGGCGTCGAGGTCCGCGTGTTCCGTATCCATCCGATTGTTGGCGATACGCTCCAGCTTTGCAGCGGTCAGGTCAGAGCGCCGCACGGCCAACTTTCGGTTCTGCCGGAGTAAGGCGTAATCCTCGACAGACAGAACAACCAGTTCGGGCCGGCCGTGATATGTCACCTCTACTGGCGCCCTCCTGGCTTCGGCGCGTACGTAGCCGCTGGATTTTTGTAGCTGCTCGCCTGTCACGGTGACCATAGGGCCTCCTTCCAAAGTACTTAGAATATGGAGACTGGTTCCGAGGTTCGCAAGCCCGCCCGCCCTGCCGAAACTGAGGTCCGACACGATTGTGGAGCCGTTGCTTGTCCATAATCTACCTTTTTTCCTTGCCTTTCTACAACCTAACATTGTAAAGAACATATAAGGAACACAATCACCCTCAACCCAAGGCCGCCCCATCCATGTCCAACCCCGCCGAACCCTCAAACCTCCCTTTCACCGCCGACCCGCAGGTTGGCTTACGGGCGGTCGCTGCCGCACACCTCACCTGCTTGTTTGAGATCGGGCCGGTGGACCATTTGCTGGCAACCCGCATGGCGATCAGCGCGCTTCAGGCCTATGCGCCGGAAAGCCACGCGGATTACATCAGCGCCGCCCGCATCGTGGCTTTTTCACTGGCCTCCGTTGCCCTCCTCGGCAAAGCCGCGTCACGTGACATGGCGTTTCCCGAACAGATGCGCGCCTACAGCCGTGCCAACGCGCTGCACCGCTCCGCCAATCAAAGCGAGCGCACCATGATGCAGCGGCGGCGCGACCAAAGGACGCGTCCGCCAACCGAACAGCCCGCGAAGCAGCCCAAACCGGTGGACGCGCGGGCGGAGACGGCCGCGTTTGAGGCCGGGCTGGCCGGTATCATGAAGGAATACCAGGCCGCCTGCCCACCGCGTGCCCCCGCAGCGCCGGCACCGCAGGCAACGCCGGCCTCGGCGAAAGTGATCACTCCGCAACCACAGGCTGCAACAACGGCGAGTGCGATCCGGGGTAGCGTCGCCATGCCGCAGGCCGGTCGGCCGGAAAAGGTATCGTTCAAGGCAGAGCTGTTGCGGCAGAGTGCGATCTATCGGGCCGGCGGCGAGGCCGGGGTGCGGCACGGTTCAGGTTCGGTGGCCTCGCCTGCCCGGTCGGGGTGATCGGTCGGGGTGATCGGGAAAGCGTTTTCGTGATTGCCGCGCCCCTTGCGGAGCGATCGGGCCGAGCGTTCATGTTTCTGAACGGAAAGGGGATCGTTCGGACCATGAGCACCGCTATTCGACTTCTTTTGGCCCTGCCGTTGCTGGCGATAGCCGCGTGCGCCGCCTCCCCCGAACAGAAAACCGCCCAACTGTTGGATCGGCGGTTGGAGGCACAACTGGCACCCGACATCGCGGCGCACCGAGCGGTGGTGGAGCGGACGCAGGACGGGGCTCGGGTCACCTTGCTCGATCCTTTGGCTTTTCCCGCCGATCCGGATGTGCTGACCGAGCGGGGGGCCGATGTGCGGGCGGGTATTGTCGAGGGATTGTTGGACCCGGACCTGATGCGGGTTCGGGTGACCGACACGTCCAACCTGCCGGCTGACCGCCAGGACGATCGGGTGCGGAATGTGGCGCGTTACTTTATTGCGTACGGCGTCGGGCCGGTGCTGCGGCCGGCCGAACCGGCGCAAGCGGGTGCGCCGGGACCGGCCGGCCTGGCAATCGACATCAGCGTTGTGTGTCCGCACCGAAACGATGGGTCGGGTTACGGCAGCGGGGCGAGGAAGCCCGACTGCTTCTGAAACCCGTCACAGCATCACGGTTCCGCCATCGACAGCGATCGTTTGACCGGTGACAAACCGGCTGCCGTCACCGATCAGCCAGGCGATGGTGCCGACCAGATCGGCCGGCTCCAGCGTGCGTTGGATCGACTGGTTGCCACGAATCACCTCCAGGCCGCGGTCGTATTTGTCGCCCAGGAATTCGACCGTGCCTTCGGTCATCACCGCGCTTGGGGCGACCGCGTTGACACGGATGTTGTCGCGGCCGAGTTCGCGGGCGAGGCCCCGGGTCAGACCAATCACGGCGGCTTTCGATGTGGTGTAGTGCAGGGCGAACGGCATGCCATACGTGGCGGCCAGGGAGGCGATGTTGACGATCGATCCGCCGCCTGACTGGCGCATCGCCGGGACGACGGCTTTGCAGCAATTCCAGATGCCTTTGACGTTGACCGCCATCGCGGCGTCCCAGTCGGTTTCGGCGATCTGGTTGAACCGGCCGCCGCGCAGGGAGCCATACAGCGCGGCGTTATTGATCAGGGCGTCGATGCGTCCAAAGCGCTCCATCGCGCGTTCCGCCATGCTGCCGCACGCGGCAATGTCCGACACGTCCAGGCTGACGCCGAACGCATCATTGCCGGCGGCGGCAACAGCGGCGGCACAATCGGAGACGTCTCCGGCGACGATATGCGCGCCGGCCTGTCCCAGGCTGCGCGCGTATTCGAAACCGAGACCGCGGGCGGCTCCGGTGATCAGGACGACTTTTCCGGCGAGATTCATTGTGGTTGCTCCCATGATGTGTCCGGGGGCGGAATTTGCCCGGCGGCGGTGGGTTGGGCTAACTGGGGAAACTCTAACCGTCCGATGAAAGACCAACAATGGCGCCGAATACAAAGCGGGTTTTCTACGCGAACGACGTGGCCGCCCCGATCTATCTGGAAATCCTGGCGCAACGGCCGGATATCCATGTGGACAAAATCGTCAATGACACGCCGGACGATGTGCTGGAGCCGATATTGACTCACGGGCATGCGTATCAAATTGGCAGCAGCCGGCAGGAACTGGCGATGAAGTTGCAGGGTTACACGCCGCTTTTGGCGCGATGCCCGAACCTGTTGGTGCTGTCCACGAATGGCGCCGGCTTCGATACGGTCAGCCTGGCGGACGCGACGGCGGCCGGGGTTGCGGTGGTGAACCAGGCCGGTGGCAACAAGGAAGGTGTCGCCGAACATGTGATGGCGATGATGTTGACGTTGTCAAAACGGATCGTTCAGTCGGACCATGCGATGCGCAGCGGCGCCGCCTATAACCGGCGCGACTTCATGGGCGATGACGTGCAGGGGCGCACGATCGGAATCATCGGACTCGGGCATGTCGGCAGCCGCGTGGCGGAGCTGTGCCGCGGATTGTTTCAGATGCGGGTGATCGCCTACGATCCGTATCAGACGGCGGCGGAACTGGCCGCGAAGGGGGCGGAGAAGGCGGCGACCCTGGAAGATATGCTGCGTGTGGCCGACTACGTCTCAATCAACTGCCCGCACACGGCGGAAACACGGGGCATGATGGGCGCGGCTCAGTTCGCCATGATGCAGCCGCATGCGTTCTTCATTACGACAGCGCGCGGTGGCATCCACAACGAGGACGATCTGGCGGCGGCGCTGACAGCGAAGCAGATTACGGGCGCCGGCCTGGATGTTTGGGAGGACGAGCCGCCGCCGTCGGACCATCCGTTACTTCGGTTTGATAACGTGCTGGTCAGCCCGCACACGGCGGGGATCACGCGGCAATCGCGGCACAATATCGCCCGGATCGCTGCTGAGCAGATGCTGGATATTCTGGACGGCCAGAAACCTCCGCGTTTGCTGAACCCGGAGGTTTGGCCGGCTTACTGTGATCGCTTCGCCCGAATCCTGGGCTTCAGGCCGGAAGCGTAGACCGTTCGGCACCCGCAAGCTTGCGTTCCTGTTCCAGGAGAGCCTGCTTGCGGGGAACACCCCAACGGTAGCCGGTCAGCTTGCCGTTGCTGCCAATGACCCGATGACACGGCACCGCCAGAGCCACCGGATTAACCGCACACGACCGCGCCGCTGCTCGTATGGCCTTCGGATTGCCTGCCATCTCGGCAAGCTGAGCGTAGGTGCGGGTCTCGCCGGAGGGGATGCTGCACAGGGTTTGCCAGACCCGTTGCTGGAACGCGGTGCCTCGCAGATCCAGCGGCAGGTCCAGCGCCTGTTTCGGCTCCCGCAGAAAATCCAGCACGGCTTTGACTGTTTCCGACAAAGCCGCGTCGTCGGTGGTGACCGTGGCCTGCGGGAACCGCCGCCGGAGATCGGCCATCAACGCTTCATCCGGTTCCGCGAACCCGATGAAGCAAACGCCCTTGCCGGTCGCGCCCACCAACAGGCGGCCGAACGGACAGTCGGCAAAGGCGGTGCGGATACGCTCCCCCTGCCCGCCTCGGCGCGCCGCCCCGGGCGTCATACCGAGCAGGGTGGCGGTCTTTTCATAGACCCGGCTTTCGGAGCCGTAGCCGGCCTCCGCCACCGCATCGATCACCCTGTTGCCATCGGCCAGAGACGCATGCAGGCGGCGGGCGCGGACGGCTTCGGCATAGCCACGCGGAGTCACGCCGGTGTGGTCACGAAACATGCGCAGGAAGTGGAACCGCGAGTAGCCGGATCGTTTCGCCAACACGTCCAGTGCGGGACTATCCTCGCTGGCTTCGATGAAGCCGCAGGCATCGCGAACGACGTCCTGCGCGATCCTGGCACGCTCGCCTTTCGGGTCGCAGCGCTTGCAGGCTCGAAATCCGGCCCCCTCGGCTTCTTGTGGCGACCGGAAGAACCGCGTGTTCTTGCGCAAGGGCCGTGGGGACGGACAAGCCGGCCGACAATACACGCCCATGGTGGTGACCGCGTAGAGGAAATCGGCGCCGGCCTGGCGATGGAGGACCTGATCCCAGAGATGCTCTTCCGAAACCCGGTCGATGATGTGTGTGTCTTGCATGGTTCGCAATCTGGTCCCGTCAGCCATTTTAGCGCCATCCGGGGATTGCTGCGACTCAAACGAGAGGGCCGCGGGATGGTGGCCCACGGCCCTTCCGGGCGACTAGCGGAATACGATTTCTACACGGCGGTTCTGCGGCTCGCGCACGTTCGGGCCGGTGGAGACGAGCAGGTGGGTTTCGCCGAAACCCTGGATGTTGATGGCACTTTCCGGCACGCCGTCACGCACCAGTTCGCCCGCCACCGCCTTGGCGCGCCGGATCGACAGGCCCTGGTTGTAGGCCGGGGTGCCAGAGGTGTCCGTGTAGCCGTTAACCTCGATCCGCGTGACCTGGACATGCGTCGAGTTATCCGCGGCCTCTTTCACGATCGACTTCGCGCGATCGGTCAGATCGGCCTTGTCCCAGTCGAAGAACACCAAATAGGACCGAGCCGGGGCCGGCGCCGGGACGGCTACGGGGGCCGGCGACATCGGTGGAGCGGCGGGCGCCGGTGCGTTGAAAGCGTAGCGGACGCCGATCACCAGTTCATGATCAAACTGGTTATGCAGCTTCAGCTCCGACCGGCCGGCGCCAGCCGCCGAGACGACCAGGCCATTGTATTTCTCGCCGCCCAGGATATCCATAAACCGGTAATCGGCCGTGACCGACAGACCCGGGACGTTCGGCACCGGGAAGGAGGCGCCGATAATCGCCTGTCCGGCGAATGCGCCGCTTTGCCCGGTTGTGGAGGACGCAAACGGCCCACCGGGCTGCACCGAGGTCAAAGGGTTCAACTTTGTCCACTGATAGCCGGCGCCAAGCCCGACATAGGGATACATCCAGGGCAATCCGGCATCCATGTCGAACAGGACATTACCCATCACGCCCCAGGTGCGTACCGTCCCACTGCTGGCGGTCGGGAACGGAGTGCCAAGCAGATGACGCACATCGCTGTGCATGAAGTCGCCTTCAATCTCGAAGCGAAACCCGTTGCCGACACCATAGCCGACGGCCAAATTGGCGTTGTAGCCATACCCCTCGTCAATTTTCAGCCTGGATGACCCGTACCCTGTCCCCAACGCGGTCACGTTGGGGTCTTGCGGGGCGTGCAGTCCCGCCCCACCGCCGATGTACAGGCCGGTGATCGGTTGAGCCATGGCCGCATCCGACGCGAACAGCATCGCGGCGGCGGGTGTGACGAACAGCGTGGTGGCGAGGATCGCGCTTCGAAAACGCATGCGTATTGACTCCGGGTTCAGGTTTGATCGTCTGCCATACCGAACGTCTATCGGCGTTGCTCGCATATTCGCCATGCTGTCATGGCCGACAATTCACCACGACTTGAAGTTCGTCACGAAAAACGGAGAATGAATGTCAATCTGTTCATTGAAACCAGTAGAAACGACGTTTCCAGTATCGATCGTACCGATATATTCGCTTACATTACCGATGCCAGCGCTTGCCGGCCATATTACGAAACCATCATCTTGGGGTCGCTCACAGCGTTTCAAGGATGCTGCAATGCAGCAACAGAATTTTCTTTTTCCCATCCCTTCGAAACCGGTATTTCACCAGAACGTCGTGCGCCGCGCCGCAATGATCGCTTCCTTTCAGCCCCCGAACCGACCATAATCGCGGTTACCTTTCGCAACAGGAGCATCGCGTTAGCCTCATGTGGTCTTGGATTGATTCCGCGGTCGGTCTTGTCGCATCCAATCCCGGGTATGCTCTGGCGATCGTTTTCGCCGCCGCCATCATCGAAGCCGTCGCGGTGCTCGGTATCATCGTCCCCGGCACACCCATCCTGATGGCAGTGGCGGGTGCCGGAGCGATGGCCGGCCAACCGATGTTGCCGTTCCTGGTCCTGTCGATCATCGGCGCGGTGATCGGCGATTTCGTCTCGTTCTGGATTGGCAAGACATTCAGCGTCAGGCTGCGCCGCGTCTGGCCATTCGTCAGCCGGCCCGCGTTGATGGCGAACGCCGAGCACTTCTTCAACCGTTACGGCATGTACAGCGTGGCGTTCTGCCGGTTCGTTCCGGTGCTGCGCTCCACCGTCCCGCTGGTCGCCGGCATGGCGGGGATGCGGCAAAGTCGCTTCGTCATGGCCAATGTCGCATCCGCCTTCGTCTGGGCACCGGTTCACATCTATCCCGCCCAACTCGCCGGCCTCTCGCTCGAGCGGCTGAAGGACGGCGACTGGCAGTCAGGCGCCTTGTGGGGCGCGTTGCTGTTGGCCGGATGCGCCGCCGCCTGGGCGGTGCATCGCGCGGTCATCGCAAGGATGCGGTAAGGGTCAGCCTCCGACCGCGCCCTGCGTGTTCACGTAAAGCGAATACAGTCCGTGGCTGGCCGCCATGAACAGCCGATTCCGAAACTTACCGCCGAAACAAAGATTGGCGGCACGCTCCGGCAACGCGATGTGGCCGATCGGTTTGGCGTGGGCATCGAACACCCGCACGCCATCCAGTTCGGCCGTGCCCATCCCCCAGCCGCACCACAGATTGCCGTGGATATCAACGCGGAACCCGTCCGGCGTGCCACCAGCGGCATCGATAAACACGCGGTTTTTTGCCAGCTTCTGACCGCCGTCCACAACGTCGAATGCCCGGATCAGCCGGTTCGGTTCGGCTCGCGAGGCCACCACGTACAGCACTGATTCATCGGGCGAGAACGCCAGACCGTTTGGCCCTTCGATATCGTCCGCCATCATCGTTGCCTCGCCGGTCTGGCCATCGATGCGCCAAACAGCGGGCGTGATCTCGGAGTCCGCCTTCTCGCCCTCGTAATAACCGCTGATGCCGAACGCCGGGTCGGTGAACCAGATCGATCCGTCCGATTTCACCACCACGTCGTTGGGGGAGTTCAGGCGCTTGCCCTGATGGCTGTCCATAAGAATGGTGATGGTGCCGTCATATTCAGTGCGGGTAACGCGGCGGCCGCGGTGCTCGCATGTCACCAGCCGCCCCTGACGGTCGCGCGTGTTACCATTGGCATTCCACGACGTCTTCCGGAATACGCTGACGGCGCCGGTTTCTTCTTCCCATTTCAAAATGCGATCGTTCGGGATGTCGCTCCACAGCACGTAGCGTCCGTCGCCGAAATACACAGGTCCCTCCGACCAGCGGCAGCCGGTGGCGAGGCGCTCGACAGACGCCAACGGCAGGCGCAGCGCGTTGAACGCCGGGTCCAACACCTGCACATTCGGATCAGGATAGCGGTTGCTCGGTTCCCACATGGTCAATTTCCCCCGGTTCGTTGTGGAGGCAGCTTAGAGGGGGGACCCTCATCGCGGCAAGGGATCGGTGCCTTCGCTCAGCAAGTCCAGAAACGCACCGTAAACAAACACTTTTCCGCGCTGCCGACCCGTCGTTTCGCGCACAATACCCAATTTCCGCAAATGCGCGATGGCACTCGTGACCGTCGGTTGCGACAAGCCGAGATGCCGCGACGCATCCGGGATCGTCGTCAGTCCGCGGCGCTGCAAAAACTGGTGCGTTCGCAAGGCGGTGGCGGCAGGCCGGCCGATGGCCTCGATCCGGCTGCGATCGTTGCCGAACAGGCGTAGCAGGCTTTGGGCGGTTTCGATGCCCTGCCGAGCGGTTTCGGTGACGCCGCGCAGGAAGAAAGCGATCCAAGATTCCCAGTCGCCGTGCTCGCGCACCGCTTGCAAATGGCCGTAGTAAGCTTGCCGGTTTTGTTTGAAGAACAGGCTGAGATACAATAGCGGCTCCCGTAATACGCCGCGCTCGCACATCAGGAACGTGATCAACAGGCGGCCGAGGCGGCCGTTGCCGTCCAGAAAGGGATGGATGGTTTCGAACTGGACATGCACCAGCGCTGCCTTCACCAATAAAGGAACATCCGGCGTATCGGTGTGAATGAAGGATTCCAGCGCACCCAAACACTCCATGACCCTGTTTGGCGGCGGAGGCACGAACAAGGCGTTGCCCGGCCGGGTGCCGCCGATCCAATTCTGGGAGCGGCGGAACTCGCCGGGATCCTTGTCCTGGCCCCGGCCGTTCGAGAGCAGGATTGCGTGAATTTCTCGGATCAGCCGAAGGGACAGCGGGAAATCCTCGCGCAGGCGCTGAAGCCCGTGGTTCATCGCGGCGACGTAGTTGGACACTTCGCGGGTGTCATCGATCGGAACGCCCGGGGCTTCCGCCGCTTCGAACAGCAAGAGGTCAGACAACGATGATTGGGTGCCCTCGATCTGCGAGGACAGCAAGGCTTCCTTGCGAATATACATATACAGGAACAACGATGGGTCGGGCAGGACCGAGGCGATCCCATCGAGCCTCCCCACCGTCTGGTTGGCCAGTTCCAGCGCTGCCTGCAGGCCGGTCAAATCGACGGCCGGGACTGGCGGCAAAGGGATCGGGACGTAGGCGCGCACCCGCTCACCCCCGACGGCGGTGGTTTCGCAGTGGCCCAGGCGGGTCGGGTAGTCGGGCACGGGCGGACCTTGTTAAGGGATGCTTTAATAGCGCGTCACCGTATTAAAGGATATCGGCATAACGCTTAATATGGCATCACGTTATTAAAGGATACGCGAAAATCCCTAACAACCGGTTAACGCCGCACCCTTAATCCGGCATATTGAACAATTTGTACCATTAGGAGGCTCGTTCGGCGGCGGCGACGGTCAGGAAGAACCGACGACCGATCCGGGGACGTCCGGCAAGGCGGACGTTCAGGCGGGCTTCAACCTGGCACTGGCAGGCGCGAGGGATACCTGAATAAGGATCTTCATTTCACGATCCCGTCTGCCTATTCCACCGGCCCAAACGCCCCTTGATCCCGCAGACAACCGATCTCTGCCGCCGACAGGCCGAGCCGATCCGCCAACACCGCCGCAGTATCTGCCCCCAATTGCGGAGCGGCCGTCTCGGCCACGCCTCCCCCCTCGGCCAGTTTGAACGGCGTGCCGACAAGGTCGCGCTGGACCCCATCCGCGTCCCGCGCCTGTATCCGCATCGCGTTGGCTGCGACCTGCGGATGCGCCATCACCTGATCCACTGTGTGCAACGGCGAGCATGCCACGCTCCGCGCCTCGAATCGTTCGACCCAATACGACACCGGTTGGCGGCCGAAGCGTTCCTCCAGCATCGGGATCAGCACATCGCGATTGTCCACCCTGGCGACATTGCCGTGGAAGCGCGGGTCGGCGGACAATTCGGTGCATTCCAGCGCATCGCAGAAACGAGTCCACGCCCCGTCGTTCGGTGCCCCGGCCAGCATGTATCCATCCTGGCAGCGGAAGGCCTGATACGGCACCAGATGCCCGCTTCCCGACCCCTGCGGCACCGGCAGCACGCCCGACTGCATCCAGGAAATGGCATGATAGCCCAGCAGCGCCACCGCCGTTTCCAGCAACGATCCATGCACCCGGTTACCCTGTCCGGTGGTCGCCCGCGCCAGCAATGCCGTGACGATGCCGGCATAAAGCGAAATTCCGGTGGACATGTCGATGAACGACACGCCGCATCGGATCGGCGAGCCGCCCGGCGTGCCGGTCGTGGACATTACCCCGGCGAACGCCTGCACCATCAGATCGTAGCCACGCTTGTCCGCCAACGGACCTTCGGCGCCGTAACCGGAAATCGTTGCCACCACCAGCCGCGGATTATCCGCCCGCAAACGCTCCAGACTGATGCCGAGCCTGGCGGCCGTGTCCGGCAGGAAGCTGTGGATCAGGACGTCGGCATCGCGCACCAGCCGCAGCAGAATATCCCGTGCCGCCGCCTGTTTCAGATCCAGCACCAGACCGCGCTTGCCGCGGTTGACCGAAGCAAAGTTAGAACTTTGCCCATCCGGACCATGCGGTGGCCAGCCCCGGTTTTCGTCGCCGCCGGGTCCTTCCACCTTGATCACGTCGGCACCGAAATCGGCCAGCAGTTGGGCGCAATGCGGCCCGGCGAGAACGCGGCTTAAATCGACGACGCGTATGCCATGGAGTACTTTCATGCGACAACCTTCCAGTACACTCTTGTTATACGCAAGATTCGGCCTTAACCCGTACCGTACCTGTACACTTATGACCAAACCTTGGCGCACACCGCCATGCAGGAGAAGCCGCAGTGAGTGAGTCGATGGAACGGGCGCACGAAACGATCGAGGAGCATTCCTCGCATTCCGACCCATGGGCGCGCTGGGTGGCCATTTTGGTGTCGATGCTTGCCGCCGTTCTGGCGCTGTCGGAAATCGGCGGCAAGTCGTCACAGAACGCCTACCTGACGCAGCATGTTGCCGTCTCGGACCAGTGGGCATTCTACCAGGCCAAGAATTTGCGTTCCGTCATGCGCACATCGGAAGTTGCCCTGTTGTCCAGCCTGCCCAATGCCTCGGACCCTGCCATTCAGGAACGAATCAAGGAAGCGCAGGATTATATCGCCCGCATGCGCGACGATCCCAAAGGCGACTCCGGCATGAAACAGCTCGCCGCCAAGGCGAGAGAAATGGAAGCGGAACGCAATGAGGTCGAGCACCGCTACCACCATTATGAATACGCGGTCGGCGCGTTGGAAATCGCGATCGTCCTGGCATCCGTTTCGGTCGTGACGCGGATGCGCGCCCTGACCTTCGCGGCTGCAACCATCGGAGCCGGCGCCGCCCTTGGTTCACTCGCTATCGCGATGCACCTGATCTGATTTTCTTTGACTTCGCATAAAAAAAACCCTCCTAGGGGCCTCACGTTCTCGTGAAAGTGGCCCTGATATGCGGAAAACGTTTTCCTCACTGGATAGCGTATTAATCGAACGATTGTTTCAGCCGTTATTAGATTTGATTACCGATTACGGCGGCGTTAGCCGCGCCGCGGCGGCCTGCTTTTGTGCCGACATCGCATCATTGGCCTGGATCGTTTCGCGCGGACAGAGTTTGTCGAACGCCGTTACCGAATGGAATGCCAGCGGCGCCTTTATCGGCTTCGTCCTGCTGTTACTCGGTCTCACCGCACTGACCAGCCTGCGAACGATGTTCCGGCGGGCCGGCGCAACAGCGGGCAATCCGTTACGAACGGCCATGCAACCGCACCGGGCAATCGTGTTACTGATGCTTGTTGCGCGGTTGGTGCAGCCCGAAACGTTCGCGGTGGCGGATGTCGCCGATCTGGCGATGCTGACGTTCGCCGCCACCGCACTGTATCTGGGTGCGTGCGCTCAACGGCCGCCGGTCAGACGCAGGTCCACGGCATTTGCCGCCGTCCCCGGGCGATAGAAGGCCATGTCCGGCCCGTGATACCCGCACAGACCTAAACTACGGGATGATCGCGCCTTCGCGATCATCCGATCCTAGACTGCGGCTAACAGACGGAACTCTCTCTCCAAAGCCTCCGGTTCAGGATCGGTGAGCCATACAGCCGGATAATCGACCGACTCCGCCAGTTGCTGCTTGTAGATCTCGCGCGGAATCTCCCGCGCGCCGAACTGTGCCAGATGGGTCGTCACGAACTGGGTATCCAACAACCGAAAATCCCCAAGACGTAACCGAGCGATCAGATGCACCAGGGCAACCTTGGAGGCGTCGCGGACGAAGCTGAACATGCTTTCGCCGAAGAACACGCCCCCCAGGGCTACGCCATATAATCCGCCAACCAGGGCGCCATTCTGCCATGTTTCCACCGAGTGGGCATGACCCATGCGGAACAACTCGGTGAACAGGTGTTCGATCTGCGGATTGATCCAGGTGTCGGTCCGGTCGGGAAGCGGTGTGGCGCAACCGGCGATGGTGCCGGCGAAGTTGCGATCGGCGGTAACGGAAAAGGTGTCCGACAGGACAGTACGCAACAGGCGGCGCGGCAGATGAAACTCGTCCAGCGGCATGACGCCTCGTTTGACCGGGTCCAGCCAGAACAGTTTGTCGCCCGCCCGTCCCTCCGCCATCGGGAACAGCCCGTGGCGGTAGGCGCGCAGCAACAGGTCCGTCGTGACTTCCACACTGCGTCGGGACATAATCGCATAGTGCTGCTTAGGCCAACGGATGGGAAGGGCGTTGACGATGTTCAGGATCAGACACCTCGACCACCTCGTGCTGCGGGTCACCGACCTGCGCGCCATGATGGCGTTCTACACAGAGGTTTTGGGCTGTTCGGTGGAAAAAGTGCAGGTGGCGCTGGGTCTGTACCAACTGCGGGCCGGAACCGCGTTGATTGATCTGGTGCCGGTGGATGGGCCGCTCGGCGCCAAAGGCGGGGCGCCACCGGGCACCGAGGGCCGCAACCTGGATCACTTCTGCCTGCGGGTGGACCCGTTCGACGCGGACGAGATCATCGCCCACCTGCGCGCGTCCGGCGCCGATCCCGCGCCGGTGGCGTCGCGATACGGCGCCGAGGGCCAGGGTCCGTCGATCTATGTAGCGGACCCCGAGGGAAACGTTGTCGAATTGAAGGGGCCGCCGGACGCGTAATGGAAGGCTGCCTCCCGAACGCAGCCTAAGGCGTTTCGACCGGCTTGGCCTGCGCCGAGGCCTTGTCGTCCGGGACCGCGGCTTGCGGCAACGCCGACACAGGCGGCCTGGAATCGGCCGGTTGGGCCGCTGTCTCGGTCACGTCCGCTGGCTTCGGTTCCGGACTGCCCGCGTCCGGTTTAGCCGGCTCCGCCGCCACCTTCGGCGTCTCGGCCGCTTTAGCCGGCGGCGGCACAGTATAATCCGCGACCACTCGCGCCTGGGTGCCCCCGATGACCAGAACTTTCTGGCCGAGGACGAGCGGCGTCTTGTCCTTCTGCGTCACGCTGACCAGATCGCCGTTCGGCTTGCGCACGATATATTCGAACGCGGTGGTGTCGGCCGTTGCATGCTCGATGGTCGAGCCCGCGATACCGCCCACCAGCGCCCCGCCCAGTGACGTGAACGCACTGACCGGCCCGGCGGCGACCTGAGATCCCGCGATTCCGCCCGCCGCCGCACCGGTCACGGTGCCGACCGTCCCGGCCGCGCTGACGCCAACGTTACGCACGCCGACGACGACGCCTTGCTCGACCTTATTCGCCTGCTGCGCCGCGTTACTCGCATACGTATCCGGCGAATAAGTCGGTCCACATCCGGATACACCGGCCAAAACCAATACTGATATCAAAAGACGACGGGCCAATGCCTGCACGCTCCTGTTGTTGCCGGGGCTTGGTAACCGATACGGCGCGCAATGTCACAGGAGTTTGAGGCTTGGCAGGCCTGCCTCTTCACGATGGGCGCGACCGGAGCTAGCATCGCGGCCATGACAAACACGCCCCCCAAACACGGTCTCGCCCGCAACACCGCCAATTACGGCGACAAGGATTTCGCGCTGTATCTGCGCAAGACCTTCGCCAAATCGATGGGCTATTCGCAGGCGATGCTGGACAAGCCCGTGGTCGGGATCGTCGATACCGGGTCGGATTACAACAACTGCCACCGCACCGTCCCCGAACTGATCGAGGCCGTGAAACGCGGCGTCCTGGCCGCCGGCGGCCTGCCGCTGGCATTCCCCACCGTGTCGTTGTGTGAGCCGTCGCTGTTCCCAACGTCCATGCATTTCCGGAATTTGGCGGCGCTGGATACCGAGGCGATGCTGACCGCCCAACCGATGGACTCGGCGGTACTGATCGGTGGCTGCGACAAGTCGGTGCCGGCGCAGTTGATGGCCGCGGCGTCGTCAGACATTCCGGCCGTGCAGTTGGTCACCGGCCCGATGCTGGCGACGCCGTTCCAGGGGGAGCGCCTGTCCGCCTGCACCGATTGCCGCCGCTACTGGGCGCAATACCGCGCCGGAACGGTGTCGGAGGAACGCATCAACCTGATCGAGGGCCGCTTGGCGACGACCGCCGGGACCTGCGGCGTGATGGGCACCGCCTCCACCATGGCGTGTCTGGCCGAGGCGTTGGGCATGATCCCGCTGGGGCACGGATCCATCCCCGCCGTCCATGCGGATCGGCTGCGCGCGGCCGAGGAAGCCGGCGCGCTGGCGGTGCGGCTGATCGCCAACCCGATCAAGCCGTCGCAGATCATGACGGCGCATGCGATCGAGAACGCGCTGCGGGTGTTGCTGGCGCTGGGCGGGTCCACCAACGCGCTGATCCACCTGACGGCGATTGCCGGGCGGGTGGGCGTGCGTATTGACCTGCATAAACTGAACGAACTGTCGGATTCCACGCCGGTTCTGGTCGATCTGAAGCCGACCGGTGAGGGCTACATGGAAGATTTTCATGCGGCCGGCGGCATGCCCGCGCTGTTGTGGGAATTGCGGGACCTGCTGCATCTGGACCCGATCGACGTGACCGGCGTTTCGCTGGGTGAACGGCTGATCAAGCCGGATTTCGTGGATCGCCGGTTTATTCGGGCGCGCGCGGAACCGGTCTCGGCGGTGGGCGGGATCGTGTCGTTGTTCGGGTCGCTGGCGCCCCGGGGCGCGATCCTGAAGCGCAGCGCCGCCACCGAATCGCTGTTCGAGAAAGAAGCCCGTGCGGTGGTGTTCAATGGGTTGGAGGATCTTGCCAACCGCATCGACTCGCCGGACCTGGACGTGACGGCGGATGATATTCTGGTGCTGAAAAACGCTGGCTCGCTGACGCCCGCCGGGATGCCCGAGGCCGGATATTTGCCCATTCCGTCCCGTTTGGCCCGCGCCGGGGTGAAGGACATGGTTCGGATGAGTGACTGCCGTATGTCCGGGACGGCGTTCGGCACGATTGTGCTGCACATCACACCGGAGGCTGCGGCCGGTGGCCCGTTGGCGCTGGTGGAAAGCGGCGACCGGATCAGGTTATCCGTCAAAGACCGATCGCTGGATCTGCTGGTTCCCGCTGCGGAACTGGACCGCCGCCGCGCGTTGTGGACGCCTCCGGTGTCGCCGAAGCGCGGGTGGGACCGGCTGATCCACGAACAGGTGTTGCAGGCCGACGAGGGCTGCGATCTGGCCATGCTGCGCAAGGAAGGGTGAGCAATAGGCAGATTGTTTGCATCGCCGCTGGCGGCAGGCAGTTACCGCTTGGCCCAAAAACACCGCCATGTTATAAGGACAGTTCAAACTGAGACTTTCTCTTCAGAGAAGACGGAGAGGCTCTACTCCTGGCCCAAACTGAATTATTTTAAAATTACGAATTCCAACCGGCGGTCTCGACATCGCAGGCGTGGATAACGATCTGGACGGTCACGCCGGAAAGCCGACCAATGGGTTATCGGGTGACTGATATACGGTCGTTCCGAGGACTGCCTGGTCCAGGGAGGGACCAGATTGGAGCGATTCGTGGCGGACGTTGAACGGCCAGTCTAATCCGAAGCTGGATATCGCCGGTCTATCGCCGCCCGGTCCCAAAATACCGCGATGATGACCGGCGGGATCGTCTGTTGATATCCGATCCAATAAGATCGTGAGCGCAACCACGCGACACCGGGCCTGTAGAGGTCGCTATAGGTCGCTGGAAACCGGCGAGGTCGCTTGGGGCCGGCTTCAATCTCCGCTTCAGCCTCAGCGAGGGCACGGTTGAGATTTCGGATCGCCTCCGGCCGCTGCTTCGTCCGATAGTGGACGATCAGGCTATCGACCTGACTGCGAGCGACGCGGCTATAGTGGACCAATGACCAGTCAGCTAACCCAACCGAGGTCCGCTATGCTCGGCCATTTCACTCTCAAGTTCGGCCAGCGCAGTCCGGATAGCGTCATGCACCTCGCTCGCGGGAACCAGTTCCCCGCGCGTGGCCTCTGTGAGACTTGCGTCGAGCAGTTCGGCCCAACCGGGCGGGGACTGGTTGATAGCGTGATCCATTGACCCAGTATGGCCGATCTCTGCGTGAATTTCCAGTTTATCGTGCGAACCTTCCACACGCTGCCTCCCCGCTCGAAAAGTCTCGAAAATCGTGCCCCTAATGTGCATATAATGCACCACTTGCGCACACGAGGCCGCTATGCCGAACGCCTTCCTCGACGCGGTCACAGACCAACAGGGTGTTTTCCAGCCGCAGCGCATGAGCGAGACGCTGCGGATTCCGATGGCCCGTCTGGCCCGTATCGCCAAAGTCCACCGCAACAGCCTGTCGCGGCATCCGGAAATCCGCGATCGTCCAAGGCCGCCTCGGTCAGATCGCACACAACATCGTGATCGCCTCCGATCTGCTGCGCGGCGATACCCTCAAGGCGATGGTCTGGTTCCGCCATCAGCCACTATCCGGCTTCGATGGACAAACAGCCGAGGAATTGATCGCCGCCGGCCACACCGACGCCGTGTTGGCGCATCTCGAGACCCTGCGGGACGGCGGCTACGCTTGATCCTGCGTTTGCAAATGCACCCGATTGCCCCCGGGCTGGATTTGGCGATGCTGCGTAAGGACAGCTGATGTGTTAGGATGACGCCATGAGCATTGCCCTGCACGCACCAATGACCCTGGAGCACTTCCTTGCGTGGGAGGAGCAGCAGGACCTGCGCTGGGAATTCGACGGGTTCGAGCCGGTGGCAATGACGGGCGGAACCTCAGAGCATTCGGCGATTCAGCGCAATCTATCCATGGCGATTGGCGGCCGCCTGCGCGGAAAGCCATGTCAGCTCTACACAAGCGACCTGAAGGTCTTTGTCGCAGGGTCGATCCGCTATCCCGACGCTTTCGTCGTCTGCTCGCCCGTCCCGCGCGGAACCTTGGTGGTGACTGATCCGGTGGTCGTGTTCGAAGTCCTTAGCCCGAGTACGGCCAGCACAGACATAGGGATCAAGAACGAGGAATACCGCGACACGCCGTCGATCCAGCGATACGTCATGCTGGCCCAGGACCGCCCGTTTGCTACCGTATTCGCGCGCGTGGGCGACGACTGGGTCGGCCACATTATTTCGGGTGCAGCAGTCCTCGAAATGCCGGAGATCGGCATCGGGGTCCCACTGGCCGAATTATATGAAGGCGTTTCCTTCGAACCAGAAACCAGCGCTTAAACCGCCGCGGCCGCCTCGACGCGCACATTCTCCCGCCCGATCAACCGCAACAGCACCAGCGCCATCCCCCCCGCCACCGCAGGCGGAATGGCCGCGAACAGAAACAAATCCGCTGCCACAAAATGCTGCGCCAGCAACAACCCCGCGATGCTCGGTCCCAGGATCGCGCCCGTGCGCCCGATTCCGATCGCCCAGCCGACACCCGTCGATCGGATCGCCGCCGGATAGATTTGAGCGCTCATCGCGTTCAGCAAATTCTGTGTCCCGACCAGGCAAATTCCCGTTGCCAAACCCGACCCGAACAGCAGCGGATACACCGCCGGCATTCTCGAAAACACCACCAGACAGCCGGCCGACAGCGCATATCCCACCGCGATCATCAGGAACGGCCGCACCCGCAGAATAATCCGAGCGAACAGTAACGAACCGAGCAGGCCGCCGCCCTGGACGGCGCCGGTGATGCCGACGATTTCGCCGGGAGTCCGTCCCAGGCCGTTCAGCAATGTCGGCAACCACGTCGTAAAGAAGAACAGAGCCACCAGACTACTGAAAAAGATCGACCATAGCACCAACGTCCGCGCCGCCCGACCGTGCCGGAACAGCTCGACAACCTGGAAGCCGCCCGCATTCTGATGCTCCAGCACATACCGCGCATCGGGCGAAGCCACGAAACCCGGCTGCAAACGCGACAGCAGCCGTCCGATCAGCGCGGGATCGCGGTTCTTATCCACCAGGAACTCAATCGTCTCCGGCAGCGCGACAATCAACAATGGAGCCAGCAGTAACGGAATCGATCCGCCAATATAAAACAGTGTCTGCCAACCATACGGCATGACGATGGAAGAAATCCAGCCGCCGAACACCCCGCCCATGGTGAACCCGCAATACATCACCATCGTCAGCGCCGCCCGCAGCCGCTTGGGACACACCGCCGTTGCGATGGTGATCGAAATCGGCGTCGCTCCGCCCAACCCGAACCCGGCCACCACACGCCAAATCAGCAATTGACTAAGGCTGCCGGACG
>Ga0316221_1000913_pt1 | contig 34353 bp, 35 predicted proteins | sample TBH18007metaG_FD_206003 | JGI IMG/M metagenome (GOLD analysis project Ga0316221, IMG submission 206003) | Freshwater microbial communities from Trout Bog Lake, Wisconsin, USA - TBH18007 | ecosystem: Environmental > Aquatic > Freshwater > Lake > Hypolimnion/Profundal zone | place: USA: Wisconsin... | reverse complement strand
ATGACGAAACGGACCCGCCGGAATCACGCTCCGGCTTTCAAGGCGAAGGTGGCATTGGCCGCTCTTAAGGGTGAGAAGACGCTGGCCGAATGAGCGCAGCAGTTCGACGTCCACCCGAACCAGATCACCAACTGGAAGGCACGGCTTTTGGAAGGCGCGGCCGGGCTGTTCGGCTCGGATGCACCGCCGGCGGCTGACCTGACTGTGCTGCCTGCGAAGATCGGAGAGTTGACGCTGGAGAAGGATTTTTTGGCCGGCGCGCTCAGCAAGGCCGGCCTGCTGAGCGCAAAGCGATGATCGACCGCGAGCATGAACTGCCGCTCGTCCGGCAGGCAGAGCTTTTGAAGCTGAGCCACGGCAGCCTCTACTACAAGAACCGGCCGGTCACGGCGGCCACTCTGGCGATCATGCGCCGGATCGACGAACTGCATCTGGAATACCCGTTCGCGGGTAGTCGAATGCTGCGCGATTTGCTGCGTGGCGAAGGCGTGGAGATCGGGCGGGAGCGTATCGCCCGCATGATGCGGCGCATGGGGGTCGTCGCGATCTACCGTCGGCCCAATACGTCCAAACCTGTGCCGGGACACAAGGTTTGCGCGTATCTGGTACGCAACCTGACGAGCGACCGGCCGAACCAGGTATGGGCGATCGACATCACTTACATTCCGATGGCGTGCGGTTTTATCTATCTGGCCACAGGGGTGGACTGGTTCACCCGGCGGGTTCTGTCATGGCGGGTTTCCACCGGCATGGAGGTCGATTTCTGTCTGGAGGCGGTCGAGGAGGCGCTGGCCAAACACGGCCGGCCAACCATTTTAAACACCGATCAAGGCAGCCAGTCCACCTCAGCCGCATTCACCGGCCTGCTGCTGGTGAACAATATCGAGATCAGTATGGACGGCCGGGGCGCCTGGCGCGACAACGTCTTTGTCGAGCGGGTCTGGCGTTCGGTCAAATACGAAGAGGTCTATCTGCGAGCCTACGACAGCGTCGCCGAAGCGCGAGCTTCGATCGGCCGGTATCTGGCATTGTACAACGGCAAACGTCCGCATTCGAGCCCGCATCACTCGTTCTTACACCACTCGGTGGGACACGACCACTCACCACCACCCATTCAGGCGCTGTTGGGATTCTCCCTTCCGGAGTCGGAACTTTCGGCCGCTGGTACTACATAGCCAAGCGCGAGGCATTTCACTGAGCAAAATCGACACGATGTCGGCAGAGATCCAACCACCCTGAAAGATTGTCAACGGACAGGAGGCTTGCGCCTTGACGTGCTCCATCTTGCCGCTCCGAAAAAAATTTCGACGATGTTAACCAATTAGTAAGAATTATGGTTTAGCCATCAAGAGCCTAGTCACGCGAACCATGATGGTGTTGGAGCAAAATGGGTAATTCCTGGCAAGATTTCCTGGACGGCGAGGTACCCGGTTTGCACAAAGCATCAATCTTGATGCTTGCCCTGGGCGATGAACACGCCGGGAAGCTGTTCGCGATCATGCACGAGGACGAAATCAAAGCGATTTCGTCCTCGATGGCCCAGCTTGGTGTGGTTCACGCTGACGCAGTCGAACGCCTCTGTAGGGATTTCGTCCACAATTTCGGGGCAGCCGGAGGGCTGCTCGGCAGCTTCGAAGTTACTGAAAACCTACTGATGCGGGGACTGTCCAAAGACCGCGTTTCTCAAATCATGGAAGAGATCCGCGGTCCGGCCGGCCGAACCATGTGGGACAAATTGGCCAACGTCAGCGAAGCAATTCTCGCCAGCTACATGAAAAACGAATACCCGCAAACCGTCGCCGTCGTCCTGTCCATGATTAAACCCGACCATTCCGCCCGGGTTCTCACCCTCCTGCCCGACTCGTTCGCCATGGAAGTCGTTATGCGTATGCTGAAGATGGAATCTGTCCAAAAAGAGGTGCTGGAGCGCGTCGAGCGAATTCTGCGTGCCGAATTTATGTCCAACCTCGCCCGTGCCTCGCGTCAGGACCCGCATCAATTGATTGCAGAGATCTTCAACAGCTTCGACCGAAAGGTGGAGACAAAATTTCTCTCGGGACTGGAAGAGCGCAGTCGGGAATCGGCGGAAAAGGTGAAGTCGCAAATGTTCACATTCTCTGACCTACAGCAGCTAACCCCCACGGGCCTTCAGGTGCTGTTGCGCCAGATTGACAAGGAGAAGCTGCCTATCGCCCTGAAAGGCACAACAGAGACAATTCGAAATTTGTTCTTTTCGCTGCTATCAGAACGCGCGGCGAAAACACTACGTGATGATATAGCATCACTCGGGCCTGTGAAGGTTAAGGAAGTGGAGGAAGCGCAGGCGTCAATTGCAAATCATGCTAAAAATCTGGCCGCCAGCGGCGAAATCGAGTTTAGCACCGGGGCCGATGATCGGATGATCGAATAGGAATGATGGGACCGGAATCATGCCAACTGAGATAATCCTCGCTCCATTTGAAGACTTCAACGACCACGAAACAGAAGCAGTCGATATCGTTATGGCAACGGAAATTCGATGCCCCAAAAAAGACGAAATAGATTCCTGGACCGAGGGTTATCTGATTGGCCGAGAGAATAAGAATGCCGTGATCAACACCCGTAACTTGGGTGCAACGCTAGTGACCTTGGTTTCTGAGATGAATGAACGGACTCCGACAGAAATCGAAGCGGCATCGCTTGCCGTTGCGCATTTTTTACTCCTTGCGATTGCGTCCGAGGATTGGCCCCTTCAGACGCTCGGCCGGGTAAAACTGATCGCCGAACAAATTAAGCCGTTACTCGATGGAACATCGGAGTACATCCTGCGTGAGCAGACTGGTATACTGCACAGATTTGATAGCCTATCGGATCTATTTTTCGCAGTGGAGTCAGGGGTCACATCGGACGAGGTCTCGATCCGATGGCGGCGCGGCGAAGCCATAATAAACCGCTCACGATTTTTGAAAGATCTTCGTCAGGCCATCATTCCAGTCCAGATTTCCCGAACCGCCGAGGACCGAACATGAGTGATACCAACCATTTGCCAGCCCCTGAGCTACGTGACACACTGGATACGGGCTCTGTGAACGAACTGGAAGCGGTTTATGATATTTCCGTTACGGTGAGCGCCGTCCTGGGAAAAACAACGATGCAGGTCTCTCAACTCCTCAAGCTGGGTCGCGGTGCCGTGGTGGAGTTGGACCGGCGCCTTGGTGAGGCAATTGATATCTATGTCAACAATCGACTTATAGCTCGCGGCGAAGTCGTAATGGTGGATAATGCAAGACTGGGCGTGACCATGACTGAGATTGTTAAGTCGGAGAGATGACGATGACAACTTTCACCGGATCCAAGCTGCTGGTGCCCCACGATCTGACCACGGCTTTCTCACCAGCCGAAGATTATTCAAACCGCCAACGCTCTTTCATACCGCCACCCGTGCAATATGGAGCTGCAGACACAGCGATCATACCGGGCGCCAACCATGACATAGCGCGTTTTCGTCCTCGCGCTAGGCCCGCCGACGACGGCCATGAGGGTGCAAATGCGAACGGGAAACAAGGCAATATCATCTACCATGATCCCGTGATGGTAGCTGTCATGCAACGTGCACACCGCGTCGCGCACTCAGACGCATCGATTCTGGTACGCGGCGAGTCCGGAACCGGAAAAGAACTCATTGCCCGCTACATTCACTGGAATTCCCCGCGAACTAATGGTCCTTTCGTCGCGGTCAATTGCGCCGCCATACCGGAACAACTCCTGGAATCGGAATTATTTGGCCACGAACGCGGAGCGTTCACCGGTGCGATAGGCCAACGTATAGGCAAATTGGAGGCTGCACAAAACGGAACTATTTTACTCGATGAAATCAGCGAGATGGACCGGCGTCTTCAAGCCAAGTTACTAAGAGCCTTGCAGGAACGCGAGATCGACCGGATCGGTGGTCGTGCGCCAGTACGGTTGAACGTCCGAATCATCGCCACCACCAACCGGGATTTAGAGCAAGAGGTCGTCCGGCAGACGTTTCGTCAGGATCTGTATTTCCGGTTGAATGTCATTGCTGTTCATGTCCCTTCCTTGCGCGACCGCCCACGCGACATTCCGGCTCTGGCCGAACACTTCATCGAAAAATACTGTTTTGGTTACGGACAGAGCAAGCGCCGGCTCTCGTCGGACGCGCTCGGCGCCTTGATGGCGCACGACTGGCCTGGGAATGTGAGGGAGTTGGAAAACACCATTCAACGAGCGCTGGTACTGACTCCGGACAATCTGATCAACTCTCGGACGCTTGAGGTTGGGGCTTCGTCCAAGGCACCATGCCGGATCGGGACCCGAGCGGATGTGTCACAGTTCGTTGGCCGCAAACTTTCCCGGATAGAACGTGAGGCAGTCATTAACACCTTGCAAGCGACCAATGGAAACCGGACCAAAGCAGCTACGATTCTGGGTCTGTCAATACGGGCGTTGCGCAACAAAATTAATCTCTATGTCGCCCAGGGCCACATAATCCCGCAGAGCAAAAATTCCGAGGGAGCATGAACTCTGTTCTTCACGGCTTGGCGCCGTTTCGGCGGATCATCCCCGGCGGCGACGTCGGTTTGGCTTTATGTGTGCTTTTCCAGCTTTCGATTCTCATCCTGCCCATTCCGACATTCACGTTGGATATGGCGCTCGCCCTATCCTTCATCGCTTCGATCTTAATATTGCTGGTATCCGTTGGGCTGGAACGCCCTCTGGACTTCTCTAGTCTGCCAACTCTTCTTTTATTGACGACGATCCTTCGCCTGTCTCTGAACGTTGCTACTTCGCGGTTGATTTTGTCGCACGGGAGCGAGGGCCCGTATGCCGCCGGTCAGGTAGTCGCGGCGTTCGGGACCTTCTTGATGGGCGGCGATCTCGTTGTGGGCGGGATTGCTTTTACAATGCTCTTGCTGGTGAATTTCATCGTCATTACCAAAGGATCCAGCCGCATCGCCGAAGTCGCAGCCAGATTTTATCTGGACTCGATGCCGGGAAAGCAGATGGCGATCGATGCGGATTTGTCATCAGGCCTCGTTGATGAAGCTACGGCGCGGCTCCGGCGCGCGGAACTGGCCGAGGAGAGCGGCTTTTACGGCGCGATGGACGGGGCCAGCAAATTCGTTCGCGGCGACGCAATCTGCGCGTTGGTTATCACGCTGATCAACATCCTTGGCGGCCTGGCGATGGGCGTGTTCCGTGCCCATATGTCGGTTGAGACAGCCCTCGCGAGCTTTACCACGCTGACAGTTGGAGACGGTCTGGTTTCGCAGATTCCCGCCCTGTTGGTGTCCACAGCCGCTGGCATGGTCGCTTCGAAGGGCGCGATTGAAGGCAAAATGCATGGAAAGCTAGCCTCACAATTGGGAACGAATGTTAATCCCTTGATCATCGCCTCAGTGTCGTCCGCTACTCTTGCTCTACTGCCCGGCCTACCGGCATTACCGTTTCTCTTTGTTTCGGTTTTGGCGGGCGCGGCGGCATGGCACCGCTTCCGTGCCCGAAATGCGGAACGCATGAGTTCAGTGCCCGTCGCTCAGACCCTGGATGAAGGTCAGATCGGCGTGGCGATGCTTGATATCATCCGCATCGAGTTGGGATATGGCTTGTTGGAACTGGCCGGCGGTGGAGGGCAGAAATTACCGGAGCAAATAAAGCGTCTTCGGCGGGCACTTTCAGTCGATTTGGGATTCGTGCTGCCGTCCGTTCGTATCCAGGACAACATCGATCTTGGTTCCCACACCTACACCCTGTCCTTAAAGGAGATTTCTGCGGGGAATGGCGAACTCAGACCAATGATGATGCTCGCAATTAACGTGGGAGATCAAGATCTGATGTTTCCCGGCGAGAGAACGACAGAGCCGACCTTTGGTCTTCCCGCCTGTTGGATCAGGCCGGAATTGGCTGAGCAGGCGCGGTCAGCAAACTGTACTGTGGTCGATCCGGCAACGGTCTTGACAACGCACCTAGCCGAAGTGGTGAAGGAAAACATCGCCGAGTTCCTATCATATACCGAAACACAAAAGCTTCTCTCGGGCCTGCCATACGAACAACAGAAATTGGTGGCGGACCTCGTCCCATCTACGATCACGATTGGCGGGATGCAACGCGTGCTGCAATCGCTGCTGGCAGAGCGGATATCAATTCGGGACATGCCAACAATCCTTGAGGCAGTGCAGGAAGCTTGTCTCAATAATACGAAGTCGGTAATTGGTATTGTCGCACATGTACGGAGCCGTCTGTGCAGGCAAATCAGCGAAACTTTGGCCGGAGCCTCCGGCGACGTGCCGGTGCTTGTTTTGTCGCCGGAATGGGAGAATATATTGGCTAGATCTCTGGTGGGGCCGCCTGAGGACCGCGAACTAGCCCTGGGCCCGGACAAATTAAAGGAATTGCTGGACCGGCTGCGTGCCGTTCTCGATACGGTTCGCGCGGGTGGCGACAAGCCCGCGCTTCTTACCAGCACTCAGGTTCGTGTTCACGTCCATGCCGTCCTGGATCGTATTGGTATGAATATTCCAGTTGTCGCACAGGGTGAACTTCATCGTCGGACGCGGGTGAGAGTGGTGGGGACGATTTGAGCGACGGCCTCAGTGCAGCGCTACCGCAATCCGGCGTTGACCCGCGCCAGAACTGATGAGCCTGGAACGAGGGCGTCGTCCATCAGAGCGTTCAGTGGGATGTCGGAGGTGTGAAGATGCCCGTGCAGGTCGCGCGGATTTGGATCGACGTAAAGCAATCCCGTCACGATCTCGCCGGCCGCATGGCGTTTCTGCATGTAGGTCAGCGCCGACACCCGATCATGCATGTCGTAGCCGGTATGCAGCTTTCGGAGTCGTAGCGTGGAACCATCGTGCTGTCTCACCAACTCCACCGAGCCCGGCGCGTAATCGACCGTGATCTCTTCCCGCGAGCTGATCACGTCGAGGAAGTTGACCGCCGCGTTGTGCTCTCGCACGTAGTCAAAGCTTTTGGTCGAACCTTCGTGGTTGTTGAACGCCACACACGGCGACAGGCAGTCGATGAAGGCAGCGCCCTCGTGCTTCAGTGCGGCCTCGATCAGCGGCACCAACTGGGCCTTGTCGCCCGAGAAGCTGCGCGCCACGAAGGTCGCTCCAAGTTGCAACGCCATGCCGACGAGATCGATCGCCTCGTCGCTGTTGACGACACCGCGTTTCGATTTGGCACCCTTGTCTGAGGTGGCCGAGAACTGGCCCTTGGTAAGGCCGTACACGCCATTGTTCTCGACTATATAGACCATATTCACGCCGCGTCGCATCGAATGCGCAAACTGGCCCAAACCGATCGACGCACTGTCGCCGTCGCCAGATACGCCCAGGTAAATTAGATCCCGATTGGCCAGATTTGCGCCGGTCAACACCGACGGCATGCGGCCATGTACGGAGTTAAAGCCGTGCGAAGCGCCCAGGAAGTAGGTCGGGGTCTTGGATGAACATCCGATCCCGGACAGCTTGGCAATTCGGTGCGGTGGCAGATCCAGCTCAAAGCATGCCCGAACAATGGCAGCGCTGATCGAATCATGTCCGCAACCGGCGCATAAGGTGGAGATCGCACCTTCGTAGTCCCGCCGCGTATAGCCCAGACTGTTCTTGTGCAGCTCCGGGTGATGCAGCTTCGGTTTGGCGATAAAGGTCATGACACAGCCTTTTCGAGATGCTTCACTGATGGGCTGGCGGCAATGGCCCCGGCAATGAACCGGGCGCTGATGGGTGAGCCGTCGTAATGCACGACCTTGCCTAGCTTCTTCGGATCGATTTCCAGCTCGTTCACCAAGAGTGAGCGCAACTGGCCGTCGCGGTTCTGCTCAATCACGAACACATGGTCATGGGTCGCGATGAATGCTTCGACTTCCGCACCGAACGGGAATGCGCGCACGCGCAACAGATTCAGGTGAACGCCCTGCTCCTGTAGCAGCAGTTCGGCCTCGTTGATGGCCGGGCTGGTGGAGCCATAATAGATCACCCCCAGGCGGGTCGGTTGCGCCGCCTTGCGCTCGATCGCCACGGGCACCAGCGAGCGGGCGGTGTTATGCTTCCTCAGCAGCCGTTCCATATTCTCCTGGTAGTCCGCGCCTTCCTCGGAATACCGCGCCATCCGGTCCTTGGAGGTTCCGCGGGTGAAGAATGCGCCCTTGGTCGGATGTGTGCCGGGCAAGGTGCGATAGGCGATGCCGTCGCCATCAACATCCAAATACCGGCCGAAGAGCTTGCCGGATTCCAGGTCTTCCGCAGTCATGACCTTGCCGCGATCCAAACGACGGCTGTCATCCCAGTCGAATGGCTTAGAGAGACGTTCGTTCATGCCGATTTCGAGATCAAGCATGACAAAGATCGGGGTCTGCAGACGATCCGCGAGATCGAACGCCAACGCCCCGAAATGGAAGCACTCGTACGGGTCTTCCGGGATCAGTAGCACATGCTTGGTATCTCCATGGGACGCATAGGCACAGGCGGCGATATCGGTTTGCTGGGTGCGCGTCGGCATGCCCGTGGAGGGGCCGGCGCGTTGCACGTCGAAAAGTACTGCCGGGATTTCCGCGAAATATGCTAGCCCGATGAACTCCTGCATCAGGGAAATCCCAGGGCCGGAGGTCGCCGTGAAGGCGCGCGCGCCGTTCCAGGCGGCACCGATGACCATGCCGATAGACGACAGCTCATCCTCGGCCTGCACGATGGCAAAATTCTTCTTCCCGGTGGCCTTATCGACGCGCATCTGGCCGCAGTACTTGGTGAAGGCCTCGGCAAGCGAGGTGGACGGCGTGATCGGATACCACGCGCAAACCGTCGCGCCGCCATACACAGCACCCAGACCAGCGGCGGCATTGCCTTCGATAAAAATGCGATCACCGACCGTATCAGCATGACGCAAGGTCAACCCGATCGGGATCTCCAGGTTCTGCTTCACCCAGTCGCGGCCCATGTGCAGCGCCTGCACGTTGGCTGCGATCAGCTTATCGCGGCCCTTAAACTGGTCGGCCAGCAATTTCTCGATGACGACAGGGTCCATCTCGATCAATGCGGACAATGCGCCGAGACCGACGATGTTCTTGAACAACTGCCGCTGCCTGGAATCGGTGTAGGCCTTGTTGGTGATTTCGGTCAGCGGCACGCCGATAACGACAATGTCGGAGCGGAATTTCTCCGGCGCGATCGACCTTGTGTTGTCGTAGAAAAGATACCCGCCCGGCTCCAGCGACTTGACGTCCTGATCCCAGGTTTGCGGGTTCATCGCCACCATCAGGTCCACACCGCCGCCGCGCGCGGCCATATGGCCCGCTTCGGAGATACGAATCTCGTACCAGGTTGGCAGCCCCTGAATGTTGGATGGAAAGATGTTTCGTGGAGTCGCCGTGATGCCCATGCGCAGGACCGCTTTAACGAACAGCGCGTTGGCGCTGGCCGATCCGGACCCGTTTACGTTGGCGAATTTGACAACGAACTCGTTTACCCGCTGGAGGCCTTCCACGCGGTCTATTTGCTGCAGCATGCGTTCTCCGCTTGGGCCACGTCGATCAGGAAACGTTCCATATCCCACGCGCCGGTCGGGCAGCGTTCGGCGCACAACCCGCAATGCAGGCAGACGTCTTCGTCTTTCGCCATGATCCGGCCGGTCTTCAACTCACCGGACACGTATAGCGCCTGGTCCATATTGTGCGCCGGGGCCATCAGCCGGGTGCGTATCTCGGCTTCTTCGCCGTTGCCGGTGAAGGTGATGCAATCGACCGGACAGATATCAACGCAGGCGTCGCACTCGATACACAGTTTGTCAGTGAAGATCGTCTGCACATCGCAGTTGAGGCAACGCTGGGCCTCGGCGAACGCCAGCTTGAGGTCGAAGCCCAGCTCCACCTCGGCTTTGATGTCCTTTAGCGCGATCACCTTGTCCCGATGAGGCACCTTAAACCGCAGGTCGAGCGAGACACCGTTGTCATAGCTCCACTCGTGGATGCCCATCTTCTGGCTGGCCAGCGTGACCATCGGCGGCGGCCGGTCGTTGACGTCGGTTCCCTGGCAGAACTGATGGATTGAGATCGCGGCCTGATGGCCGTGCGCCACCGCCCAGATGATGTTCTTGGGGCCGAACGCCGCATCGCCGCCGAAGAACACGCGCGGGTTAGTCGATTGGAAGGTGGTTTCGTTCACCACCGGCATGGACCACTCGTTGAACTCCAGGCCGATATCGCGTTCGATCCATGGGAACGCGTTTTCCTGTCCTACGGCGACCAGGACGTCATCGCACTCAAAGAAATGTTCGGGTTCGCCGGTCGGCACCAGCCGGCGCCGCCCCTTGGCGTCGTATTCGGCATGCACTTTCTCAAATGTCATGCCGTACAGCTTGCCGTCGCGGTGCTTGAATTCCTTCGGGACGAGGAAGTTCAAGATCGGGATGTCCTCGCCGATCGCGTCTTCCTTCTCCCAGGGGGAGGCCTTCATCTCCTCGAATCCCGAGCGGACGATGACTTTGACGTCCTCACCGCCCAGGCGGCGTGAGGACCGGCAGCAATCCATCGCGGTGTTGCCGCCGCCCAGCACGATCACGCGCCGGCCGATCTTGGTGATATGGCCAAAGGAGACCGACGAAAGCCAGTCGATGCCGATATGGATATTGGCAGACCCTTCCTGCCGACCCGGAAGATCCAGGTCGCGCCCGCGCGGCGCGCCGGAGCCGACGAACACCGCGTCGTATCCCTCGTCCAGCAGGGATTTCAGGCTATCCACGCGCTGGCCGAGACGCATTTCGGGGCCCATTGCGGTGATGAAGCCGACCTCCTCGTCGATAACTTCCTCGGGCAGGCGGAATTTTGGGATCTGGCTGCGGATCATGCCGCCGGCACGCGAGTCACCATCATAGACGACCAGATGATAACCCATCGGCGCGAGATCCCGCGCAACGGTCAGGGCAGCCGGGCCGGCGCCGACCAGCGCGATCTTCTTGCCGTTGCGCGTCGTTGGGGCGGGCGGCATGCGGTCGCTGACGTCACCCTTGTAGTCGGCCGCAACTCGCTTGAGGCGGCAAATGGCGACGGGTTCCTCTTCCACGCGGCCACGGCGGCAGGCCGGCTCACATGGGCGATCGCAGGTGCGGCCCAGGATGCCCGGGAAGACGTTGGACTTCCAATTGACCATGAACGCGTCGGCGTAGTGTCCGGCGGAGATTAGTCGAATGTACTCGGGGACCGGCGTATGCGCCGGGCACGCCCACTGGCAATCGACGACTTTGTGGAAGTAGTCGGGATCCTTGATGTCGGTCGGCTGCAAGTCGGACTCCTATTTCCTCCGGTTCGGCCGAACCACTTATCGTGGACCTTGCCGCACCCGCCGGGGCTTCTGCCGCCCCTGACGGGTGTTCGTCAACCTAAGACTATGTCTAATCCATTTCCCCGGCAATTGGCACGCCAGGCCATTGGGGGTCAGGGCCGCATTCCGAATAAGGACGGTCCCGCTGTACGCAACGGCGCGGCAAGATTGGCGAAGTCGCACAACAGCTTGCGACTGTCTCGCGGATCGATGACTTCATCGACCCAGAAGGCCTCTGCCGTTCGATAAGGCGACCGCAGGCGATTGAGCCGCTCTTCAATTTCCGCCAGTTTTGCCTCGGGGTCGGGCGCGGCATCGATCTCGGCGCGATACGCCGCTTCGATACCGCCCTCCAGCGGCAAGGAGCCCCAGCTCGCGGATGGCCAGGCGTAGCGGAGGCAAAGGCGGCCCACCGGTTGGTGGCCGAGGCCGCCGACACCGTAGCAGTTGCGGACGACGATGCTGCACCACGGGACCGTCGTTTGGTTGATTGCTGACAACGCTCGGACGCCCCATCGGATGACGGCGTTGCTTTCCGCCCGCAGCCCGACCTGGAATCCGGGGCAATCGACGAGATGCACGACCGGCAGATGGAAGGTCTGCGCCATATCCACGAAGCGGATGATCTTGCTGCACGCGTCCGCCGTCCAGGCACCACCGTCGAACAGTGGATCGCCCGCCATCACCGCCACCGGCCAACCGTCAAGCCGCGCGAAGCCTGTGATGATAGAGCGGCCGAACAGGGCGCCCATCTCAAAGAAGCTGTCTTTGTCGAACAGCGACGCGATGATTCGCCGCATGTGGTAGGCTTGCTTCTTAACTTTCGGAATCGCCGAGATCAGCGACTCGTCGCTGCGGTTGGGATCGTCCCATCCGCGCACTCTCGGCGGAAGATCGTGGATCGACCCGGGTAAATAAGACAGGAAGCGGCGAGCGGCTTCGAAGGCTTGTTCCTCGGTATCCACGGCGTGGTCGACGCCGCCACAGCGCAACTGGATCTGCCAGCCGCCGAGTTCTTGCTTGGACCGAGGCTCCCCCAGCCGTTCCACCACGGGCGGGCCGGCGACGAACACCGCCGCCATTTCCTTAACCATCACAGAATAGTGCGCTGCGACGAGCCGAGCAGCCCCGAGGCCGGCGACTGAACCCAAGCCGAGACCGACCACCGGGACCTGTGCCATCTGGTTGGCAACGAGGTCAAACGATGTTGTTTCCGTCAGGCCGCCGGGCAGATTGGCTCGGCCTGTCGTTTCGATGGTCTTGACCGATCCGCCACCGCCTGAACCCTCTATCAGGCGTATGATGGGCATACGGAACTCGGTGGCGATCTGCTCCGACATCTTGGGCTTGCCCTTGATGGAGGCATCGGCCGATCCGCCACGCAGGGTGAAATCGTCGCCGGCGATGACGACGGGGCGACCATCCACAGTGCCTCGGCCGAACACGCAGTTGCCCGGCATGAACTCGGTGATGTTGCCTTTGGCGTCATAGGTGGCTTTGCCCGCGATGCTGCCGATTTCGCGGAAGCTGCCTTGATCGAGCATGCGGTCGATCCGCTCCCGCACCGTCAGTCGGCCACCGGCGTGCTGGCGAGCGATGCGATCTATGCCGCCGAGTTCCCGTGCCAAGGCCTGGCGCTGGCGTAGTTCGGCCAGTTCGGGTTCCCACCCTACCTGCGAAACCGGTTCGGCCGCCGCCAGGGATGGGGTCACGTTGTCGTCGGCCATGCGTTTCCTGCCCGTATTCGTTCTAAAAGGCGATACCGGTCAGTAGCCTATGGAGGATTTGCCCGGGGTGCAATGTTGTTGGGACCAGGCTGCACTTCTCATTACGGCGTCCGCGGCGATTGTGCCTCCAATCGTCGTGGCGCGCGCAGCAGTCTGTACGAAAACCCGCATTAGCCTACTGGGTTCAGAATAGTTTCCCGGGAGACCCAACCCCCGTCATGCCGACGCGGCTCAGTTGGCATCGGGTCTGCAAAGGCGTGGCTGGTGCGCCTGTGCAGACCATGCCGAGGAAGGTAGTAGCACTCGCAAACCCCGAATTGAGACCTGATCATCATACGGTGTTGTTAAGACCGGCAGGCAGTACCTTCACATTTCAAACGTGAAAGCTTTCCCCGCAACCGCAGCGGCCCTTTTCGTTCGGGTTGGTAAACGTGAATCCCGACGTTAGGTTCTTGATCTCATAGTCCATGACTGTGCCGATCAGGAACAGGGACGCCTTGCGGTCCACCAGAACGGTTAGGTCCTTATCCTTCACAACCTCATCTGTCGGCGCGGGTACGTCGGTCCAGGACATGTCGTACGACATGCCGGAGCATCCCTTCGTCTTGACGTCGATGCGAAGAAGTTTGCCCTGCTCACCCTTCTCGTACAGACCGCGCAGCCGATCGGCGGCGGCGTCGGTCAGCGTCATCAGAGGCGGCAGGGCGCGTATCTTGCGGGGGATAGTCGTTGTTGTGCTCATGGTCCAACCTATGTCGTTATCGATCAGAACATATTCAACTGCAGCCGAGCTTCCTCGGTCATGCGGGAGGGGTCCCAGGGCGGCTCCCAGACGGTTTCGACGTGGCACGATGTCACGCCCGGCACCATCAGCACGGCGTTTTGCACCATCTCCGGCAATTCCTGGGCGCTGGGACAGGCGGGTGCGGTCAAGGTCATTTCTACCTTGACGCCGCCATCGTCGTTGATCTCCACAGCGTAGATCAAGCCGAGCTCGTAGATGTTCACCGGGATTTCCGGATCGTACACCGTCGCGATCGCCTCGATCAGCCTGTCTTCACTCGGTAATCCCGAGGTTTCGACGGGCGTTTCGCCATCAGGGGTCCACACAGTGTTGGGGGGTGTCACGTCATTCACTGCTTGCCTCCTTCGCGCCATCCAGCGCGGCGATCAGGGCGTGCCAGGGGAGTGTCGCGCACTTCACCCGGGTCGGATATTCGTGAACGCCTGACAGAGGTGCCAGTCGTTCAATCGGTTCGGCGAGCGATGGGTCGCAGACCGGGCAGGTGCCGGTGCGGGCCATGTCCCGAAAGGCTGCGAACAAGGCCCGCGTATCGGTCTTGGAGCGACCCTGAACGGTTTCAGCCATCAGGTCGGCCGAGGCCACGCTGATCGCGCAACCCCGCGCCTCGAATCCTACGCGGCCGATACTGTCATCGGCGAATTTCACCCAGACCTGCACGCGGTCGCCGCACATCGGGTTGTCGCCCTTGGCGGTCGTGTCGAATTCTGCCAGCCGAATGGCATGCCGAGGCCTACGGCCGTGATCCAGGATTACTTCCTGGTACAGATCGCGTAGATCATCGAAACTATCAGACGGGCTCACTGGAAAAACTCCCGCACCCGCGCCAGCCCGTCCACCAGAGCATCGATTTCCGCGTGCGTTGTGTAGACACCGAAACTGGCCCTGGCGGTGCTGTCCAAATCGAAGCGGCGCATCAGCGGTTCGGCACAATGATGCCCGGCGCGCACTGCGATTCCCTGCCGATCGAGTAGTGTCGCCACATCGTGCGAATGTGCCTTGTCCAGTGTGAATGAAATCACGCCGCCCCGATCCTGAGCCTGCCCAAGAACGCGAACACCGTCCACACCAGCCAACCGAGCCAACGCATGTTCGGTCAATGAAGCCTCATGCGCAGCCATGGCATCGTAGCCGATCGATTGCACGTAATCGATCGCCGCCTTCAGGCCGATGCCTTCAAGGATTGCCGGAGTGCCAGCTTCAAACTTATGCGGCACGGCCGCCCAGGTCGTTTTTTCATAAGTCACGGACGAGATCATGTCGCCGCCGCCCATGAATGGCGGCATCCGCTCCAGCAGTTCTTTCCTGCCCCAGAGCACACCGATGCCGGTCGGCCCATAAAGCTTGTGACCGGTCCAGACATAGAAATCGCAACCGAGTGCTTGAACGTCGATCTTGCGATGCACGATCGCCTGCGAACCGTCGAACATCACCTTCGCGCCGTGAGCGTGCGCGATCTTCACGATCCGTTCGGCTGGCGTGATGGTGCCGAGCACATTGGACATGTGGGTGATCGCCACCAACCCGACCTTGCCGTCTTCCAGCAGAGCCTCGAACGCGTCCATATCCAATTCGCCGGCATCGGTGACGGGCGCGACTCGCAGTTCGATGCCGTGCGCGTCCCGCAACATCTGCCAGGGCACGATGTTGGAATGATGCTCCATGCCGGAGATCACCACCGCCTGGCCGGGCTTCAACACACCGCGTCCGTAGCTGTGGGCCAGCAGATTGATTGCGCCGGTGCTGTTGCCAGCGAACACGATCTCTGACCGGTCATTCGCATTCATCAACGCGGCGGCTGCATCGCGTGCGGCTTCGTAGGCTTCGGTGGTCCGCTCGCTCATCCAGTGCAGGCCGCGGTGGACGTTCGCGTACTGCGTCTCCATGGCGTGAACCATGGCGTCGATCACCACCTGCGGCTTTTGCGCCGAGGCCGCACTGTCAAGAAACACCAACGGTTTGCCGCGGATGGTCTGCTTCAGGATTGGAAAGTCTTCCCTGATCCTGGTGACATCGAACGCGACGGGATTGGTCATCACGTTCATGCTTTTTGTCTTTCCCACCACTGCCCCACCGCGGTTTCGAGCCGGTTGCGGATCGTCTCATCGGCAACCGCATCCAGGGCTTCGGCCAGGAATGCGCGCACCAGGATGGACCGTGCCTCTGCGTCCGGAATGCCACGGCTGCGCAAGTAAAACATTTGGTCGGCGTCAAGCTCGCCCACGGTCGCGCCGTGGCTGCACTTTACGTCGTCGGCGAAAATTTCCAGTTCGGGCTTGCAATCGATTTCCGCGTCCGGCGACAGCAGAAGGGCCTGGTTCATTTGATAGCCGTCGGTCTTCTGGGCGATCCGAGCGACCTCGATCTTGCCTTGGAAGACGCCACGGGAGCGGCCGTTGAGAACGTTTTTCACGGTCTGCCGCGACGAACATCCCGGCGCGGCATGTCCAACAACCGTTGTGAAATCGGCGTGCTGAGACCCGGTCAGGATTTGCGCGGCATTCAGATGCACGATGGCTCCGGCGCCGCTGAGTTGGGCGCGAACCTCGGTCCTCGACAATTTGGCGCCCAGGTTCAGGGTGAAACTGTCATAGGTGCCCCCGGTCTCGACGTCGGCATAGGTCGTGGAGATATGGAAGGCGGTCGCCGCTTCATCTTGCAAACGGATGTGCGTCAGGTGCGCACCCTCCGCGACGTGGATTTCGGCGACGGTGTTCAGAAGATAGCGGCCTTGGCCGGCGGAGATTTCCACGACCGTCAGCCTGGCGCCTTTGGCCAGACGGATGCTGTGGCGCGGATGAAAGTCGCCGTCACCGGTCGCGATGCTGACCAGTTGCACGATACCGGCGCCGAAACCGGCCGGTACATGGAGGGCCGCGCCATCCTGAGCAAGCATGGTGTTTAGTGCCACCATCGGCTCCCGATCCGGCCAGCTCAGAGTGCCGAAATCCGGTTGGTCGGCGAAACTGGCGAACCCGGTTGGCGGCATGACCGACAAATCGGCGCGCAACGTTCCGTCGGCGAACACGATCCGGGGCGCGTCCAACAGCAACAATCCGGCGAGGACCGTTTCAACTTCGTGGTGTGGCGCCGTGGCAGGCTGGAAATTGGCTTCCGCGACCGATCGAAGACTGGTGTATTTCCATGCCTCGATCCGGCGCTGTTGCGTTCCACCGGGCAGGCCGGACAATTTGAACGCAGCGGCAGCAGCCGAACGCAGGGCTGAGTCGCCGGGAAGCCGGCCGGCCAAGCCCTCGTAGCGCTGCAGGAAGCCGGTTGCTCCGATGCTCACGCGGCCTCCGCGATCATGCCGGCATAGCCGCTCTTTTCTAGTTCTTTGGCCAATTCGGGACCCCCCGAACGCAGGATTCGGCCATTCGCGAGAACATGCACGCGATGCGGCACGAGATAATCCAGCAGCCGCTGGTGATGGGTGATGACGAGGGCTGAAAATTCGGGACCACGCAGCGCGTTTACGCCATCGGCAACGATCTTCAACGCGTCGATGTCCAGGCCGCTGTCGGTTTCATCCAGGATCGCCAGCTTCGGGCGCAGGATTGCCATCTGCAAAACTTCGTTGCGCTTCTTCTCGCCGCCGGAGAAGCCGACGTTGACGTTGCGCTTCAGCATGTCGTCCGGCATGTGCAGACGCTTTGTTTCGGCCCGAGCCAGCTTCAGGAATTGGACCGCGTCCAGTTCAGATTCTCCATGCGCGCGGCGGATGGCATTCAGCGCGGTACGCAGGAAGTTGGCGTTATTCACGCCCGGCAGTTCAACCGGTGCCTGAAATGCGAGGAACACGCCGGTGGCAGCGCGTTGTTCCGGCTCCAGATCCAACAGGTTGATGCCATTGAATGTAACGGTTCCGCCGGTAACCGTGTAATCCTCGCGCCCCGATAAAACATAACCCAGCGTCGATTTACCGGCCCCGTTCGGACCCATAATCGCATGAACCTCGCCGGGAGGCACCGTCAGATCGACCCCGTTCAGGATCGGTTTATCGCCGATAGAGGCCGTCAGTCCCTTAATCTCAAGCATACGAATTATCCCACCGATCCTTCTAGGGAAACCGCCAGGAGTTTCTGCGCTTCGACGGCGAACTCCATCGGCAATTCCTTCAACACATCCTTGCAGAAGCCGTTGACGATCAGGCCAACGGCGTCTTCTTCCGACAGCCCACGCTGCCGGCAATAGAACAACTGGTCGTCGGCGATTTTCGATGTGGTCGCTTCATGCTCCACCTTCGCCGTCGGGTTGCGACTTTCGATGTAGGGCACCGTGTGCGCGCCGCATTGATCGCCGATCAGCAGGCTGTCGCACTGGGTGAAATTCCGTGCGTTCGTGGCACTCGGCAGCATCCGCACCAGACCGCGATAGGTGTTGTTCGAATGCCCGGCGCTGATTCCCTTGGAGATAATCGTGCTGCGCGATCCTTTGCCGAAATGGATCATTTTCGTGCCGGTATCGGCCTGCTGGTGATTGTTCGTTACCGCGACCGAGTAAAACTCACCGACGCTGTCTTCACCGAGCAGCACGCAAGACGGATATTTCCAGGTTATCGCCGATCCGGTTTCGACCTGGGTCCAGGAAATCTTCGACCGGTCGCCACGGCAGGCGCCGCGCTTGGTGACAAAGTTGTAAATGCCGCCCTTGCCGTTCGAATCGCCGGGATACCAGTTCTGCACGGTGGAATATTTTATGCGCGCATCGTCCATCGCAACAAGCTCGACGACGGCGGCATGCAGTTGGTTTTCGTCGCGCTGCGGCGCGGTGCAACCTTCCAGGTAGCTGACCTGACTGCCGGCCTCGGCGATAATCAACGTCCGTTCGAACTGTCCCGTGTTACGGGCGTTGATACGGAAGTACGTAGAAAGTTCCATGGGGCAACGGACGCCCTTCGGAATGAACACGAAGCTACCATCGGTGAAAACAGCACTATTCAGGGCGGCGAAGAAATTATCCGCCACCGGCACGACGCTGCCGATATATTGCTTGACCAGATCGGGATGCTCGCGGATCGCCTCGCTGATCGGACAGAAGATCACGCCGGATTTACGCAGCGTCGACTGGAAGGTGGTGGCGACAGACACGCTGTCGAACACGGCATCGACTGCGATCTGCGTATTTTCGACCGTGTCGGGATCGACGCCGGCCAGGATCGCGCGTTCCTTCAGCGGTATCCCCAGCTTTTCGTACATCTTCAGCAGCTCGGGATCGACCTCTTCCAGGCTTTTCGGGCCGGCTTTCTTCTTCGGCGCAGCGTAGTAATGCAGGTCCTGGTAATCGATCGGCGGATGTTCGACGCGGGCCCACTGGGGCTCCTCCATCTTCAACCACGCGGCATAGGCTTTCAGGCGCCATTCCAGCATCCACTCGGGCTCTTCCTTGCGGGCGGAGATCAGGCGGATGATGTCTTCGTTCAGGCCCTTGGGGGCGAAATCCATCTCAATCGTCGTCTCGAAGCCCCACTTGTAGCCGGACTGCGTGACGGACTGGACGGTGTCGAGTGTTTCGGTGGCGGCTGCCATGAGAAAATCCTATTCTGCGGCCGATTGGAGGACGACCCGAGCGGCTGCCATGGTGGACGGATACATGCGGAACGCCGGCAACGGCGCCGCTTGCATGTCGGCGAGCGTGATTTTGGACAACGCTGATTGGATGGCGTCGTTCACCGGGTCCCACCGGCCGCGCATTGGACAAAGCCCTTGGGACTCACACTCGGACGTCGAACCATCGACGCAGGCTGTCAGCGCGATCCGACCATCCACAGCCGCGATGACGTCGGCGATGGGAATGGCAGACAATTCCCGGTTCAGGCGATAGCCGCCCTTGGCACCGCGCTGCGACGACACGAGATCACCAGCAGCCAGCGTTTTTAATACCTTGGCCACGGTGGGTTCCGGAATTCCGGTCGCTGCCGCTATGCCGGGCGAGGTCTGCACAGCCTCCATCCCGGACAGGCGCACAAGCACCACGACGGCGTAGTCGGTAAGCTTCGACAGCCTGAGCATGGCATGCGCACCTTTGCTTTCTAAGCGCTGAGGTTATCCGGACTGCATTAGTCCTGTTTGACCGAGAAATGGCGTATCCGAGGGGCAGCGTCAAGGGGTTCGGAGGGCATTGTTAGCGCAAACTTGGAATGTCCCCTTTTGGGCCTTGTCCCATGAGGAGACCGCATGCCGGACGGCGATTTGTTGATGAGCATCGAGGAACGTGACCGCTTGTATGTGATCCGTCAGGTCATTGAGGCGGCATTGAACAGCGGGAGGCCGCCGAGCGGCTCGGGATCGGTATCCGTCAGGTCAAACGTTTGGAGCATGCCTGGAAGCGGCAGGGCGATGTCGGGGTAATCAACCGCGAGCGCGGCAGTGCTTCGAAGAATTGCCTGCCGGAAGCGATCATGCTTCGGACCGAGAAGCTTTTGCGCGAGACCTACCTCGATTTTGGTCCCACTCTCGCGGCGGCGAGGCTGGCCGAACGGGACGGGATCGTGGTTTCGCGGGATACGATCCGCCGCATTCAGGTGGGGCTCAAGCTTCATAAGCCGAAAAGACGGCGCGAGAAGCGGGTGTTTCAGCTTCGGGACCAGCGCCCCCGATTTGGCGAGCTGGTCCAGATCGACGGCAGCCCGCATGACTGGTTCGAGCGGCATGCGCCGCGCTGCAGGCTGATCGTGTTCATTGACGACGCGACGAGCCGGCTGATCGCGGTGCATTTCGCCGCGGCTGAATGCACCCCGGCCTATCTGGCCGCGCTACAGGATCATGTTCTGACGTATGGCCGCCCGTTGGCGTTTTATTCTGACCGGCACGAGATCTTCCGGGTCAACGCCAAAGACGCCCAAAGCGGAGACGGCAAGACCGAATTCGGCCGCGTGGTGGAGCGCCTGGAGATCGGCCTGATCAACGGGTTGACGCCGCAGGCTAAGGGACGGGTGGAACGGGCGAATCAAACGTTGCTTGGGGTTTCGTTGGCATCAGCCAAGCTGACCGAAACGCCGGACAGGCCCGTCTGATCAAGGACATACGGTTAGAGCGTGATCGTTTTAGGTTGACCGATATCCTTAGAGGCTGACCCGGAACGTTGTCGGGTTCACGGTGCAGCCGATGGCGCCGCGAACAGGCACTGTTGCAGGCAGGGGTTGCGTGATTTCAGCGACTGCGATTCTCTGGTGTTTGCGAAGAAATCAAGGGATCACATCATGGCCTGGACTGAAATCACGCGCGCGAAGTATCAGCGCGACGGGTTGCGCTATGCAAGCGATACCGCCGACGCCGAGTAGGCGGTGATCGCACCCCACCTGCCGCCCCGGCGGCCCGCGGACGGACGCGGACGACCAAGCTACGCGATGTCGTCGATGCCGTCTTCTACATTGCCCAATCGGGCCAGGGGAATCGCATTTGGAATTGTGTGCGGCTGATCTCGGGCTTGCCCGCCGCGGCGAGAATGGATTCTGCCCCGGCGGGTAAACATGACGCGCCGTGGGGATACAGTAGAAGAGTTTGTTGACTGCTGGGAAGGCCTGGAAGATCCGCGACGCGGCAATGCCGGTCTGCATGATTTTCATGAGCTTCTGATGATTGCGCTCGCTGCGGTTCTGTGCGGCGGCCAGGGTGCGGTTGACATGGCGGAATTCGCCAAGGCGAAACAGCCTTTTTGCTCGGCTTTTTGCAGTTGGCCAACGGCGTACCCAGCCACGACACCTTCAGCCGGCTGTTCCGACAGCTCAAACCGGAGCAGTTTCGCACTGTGTTTCAGCGGTTCATGGCCAAGTTCTCAGAGCAATGTCAGGGTATTGTAGCTATCGATGGTAAGGTTCTACGCCGCTCGTTCGATCGTGCCAGCGAACAGTCGGCGTTGCATATGGTCAGTGTGTGGGGTTGCGAACAACGCCTCGTGCTGGCTCAGATCCCTACGGATGCCAAGTCGAACGAAATCACCGCGGTGCCGAAATTGCTGGCGATGTTGTCGCTGAAGGGCACGATCGTGACCACGGATGCGTTCAACTGCCAACGGGTCATTGCCCAGCAAATCGTTGACCAAGATGGCGATTATGCGCTCGCCTTGAAGGGCAACCAGACCACGTTGCCCGACGACGTTGTGCGATTTTTCGAAGATCCGGCCAGCAAGGTCAGCGCGGCCAAGCCGATGGTGGACGGCGATCATGGCCGGATCGAGACGCGCTCGGCAACGGTTTCGACGGGGATCGCGTGGTTGCAAGACACCCATTGGTGGCCCGGACTGAAGGCTATTGGCAGGATCGAGCGTGTTCGCGAAACCGCAGCTAAAACCACGACCGAAAAGGCCTATTACCTGCTCAGCATGCCGCTCACTCCGGAGCGGTTAAATGAGGTCGTTCGCTCCCATTGGGGCGTCGAAAACCAACTACACTGGCGACTCGATGTCGTTATGAACGAGGACCAGGACCGAACCCGATTGGGACATGGTCCCTAAAACCTCGCAGTTCTCCGCCATGTGGCTATCAACGTGATGCAGAAAGAAGGATCAAAGGGCTCCTTACGCGGCAAGTTCAAGCGAGCGGGCTGGAACGACACCTACCTCACTCGCCTGCTGGAGCTCTTCTGAAATGCGATTGCCCCGGGTCATCTAGCTGACTGAGCCATGTTCCTTGGTTCGACAAAGCATCCGTTCCTTCGTCCCGACCTGCCATTGTAACGGCAGCCGCGCGCAGACCCTGTCAAATTCGCCGCACTTTGCGGCGGGACCGGAGCCACGCGCAGCCACGCTTGGGGCGAGCATGGCGGGGACCCACAAATTGACAGGACTGAGCACGATGCCATGTTCCGGCCAATGAGGGGCTATCTTGTTGCCTTCAGCGAGAAGGCATAAGGCCTCGCGGGTGAAACGCTCCGCATAAACCTAAATCCGGCAGTTGGCTTGTCTATTCCGCCTTGTTTTCGACGCCCCACAACCTTTGGTGGCGGTTATGCAGAACTGAACCGTAACGGCGGTAGAAGCTGTCGTCCATGCAGGAAGTGGCACAGGGCCTCACTGAGGATGCGATACCATTTTTCCAGCGGGGCCAACTGCTCCACATCTTTGTGCAGTTTAGTCAGGAAGCCAGAGATGCGCACATAGGCGTGACGCGCGCCTTGTCGCACAGGCCATGCGCACTGCTGATGGTCAGCGTCACCTACCCAGCGTGTTGGGTCTTGCGTGCGATGGCCGACAGCAGCAGCGGGCGGCTGGTGATGGCTTCGCGGTGATGCTCCAGTTCGGCCAGGCGCATGAACAGGCTCCACCCTGGCGTTTCGTTGGCGTCAGCCAAGCTGACGGAAACGCCGGACCAATTGTAGATCAGCGCCACTGTGCCGGCGAGCAGCCGGCAGCGCGTCAGATCCTGCGTCGTGAAGCCACCCCAGCCCCATTGGTTCTTCAGTTCGTCAAACACGTTTTCCGCGTCGGCGCGATCACGGTACAATTGGCCCAGGGTCAGGATTTCGCTGTCCAGCGACGTTACCAGGGCAGCATATTCCCATAGTTCCTTGTCGGGTCCGATCTCCGTAAACGTCAGCTGGAGTTGTTCCGGGTTGGCCTCGTCAACCGTCCGGCCGCCGGCCAGCTTGCGGCGCAGCAAGATGACCCGCCAATGCCGGCTCCATCCGTGCAGCCGCAGGCTGGTTTCCTTGCCCTGCCAGCCCTGGCCGGCATCTGCCCAGTCTGAGTGCCGCATCGTCCGCAGAAAGTCGCGTTTCACATTGGCCGTCAGACGCAGGCGGAACAAATACGCCAGGTTCATCTGCTCGGCCCGCGCCATCACCCGCTCGATGCCCCGCGACTTGTCGCCGCGCAACAGCGCCGGCCGGCGTCCCGGTCCCAGATGGTCCAATAGTTTCCACAATCCATCGGTGGCGTGGGCGACGTTATACTCGTCACCGGGAAGGACATCGACCCGCAGCACCAGCCGCAGGCTTGACAGCATGTGGGTGTGATAGGCGTGCGACGGGCGTCCGGGTTTGTGCGGATTGTAGCCGATTTCGGCGCCTTCCTGATGGCCGTATAACGTCTTCACCGTGCTGTCCATGTCGACGAGCCACGGCTCACCCAGCAACGGCGTGGTGCACTAATCGAGATGGTTTTGCAGCCAAGGCTGGCCTTTGGCATCGCCAACTTTTGCCAGCCCGCGGCGCACCGCGTCTTCACTGCACACTTTGTACATGCCCCGCAAAGGCGGGCTCACCGCATCGCAACGTAGCGTGGTGATATGGGCAAAGCGGCGATGCCCGGCCAGAACGGACAGCAGCACCGTGACGAGAAGGTCTCGCTCTTGCGGCGCATTCGGGCTGGTCAGCAACAGCGGACAGTCCGCCACCCAGGCATCGAACAACCCGGCCTGCTTCAGGTAGTCGATGAAGAAAGGGATCTGTCCGAATGGGGTGACCGGCGTTGCGTCGTCCCACTCGACATGAACCCGCCCGGCGAAGGTGTCCGCTATCGCTGAACGACCCTCAACCAAAGGTTGCTCACCCGCTGGGTGAGCAACAAGACTCTGAGTGTGTGTCGTCATCCCCGCAGATTCCGCCGATTCGGCCGGGATGGGAAGTCACACAGCTGCTGGATATAGGATCAGGGCAGCCAGTTCACCTCAACCGCCTTCACCGGCCTGCTGCTGGAGAACGATATCGAGATCAGTATGGACGGCCGGGGCGCCTGGCGCGACAACGTCTTTGTCGAGCGGGTCTGGCGTTCGGTCAAATACGAAGAGGTCTATCTGCGAGCCTTGACGCCCGGACACCGGATCAAGCTTACTTCAACCACCTGTCGCTCTCTGCGGCGGCATGAATTTCGTCGCCGTTATCGGGGTGTCGCTCCGGTGGGGCTACGCCCTTGTTCCACGACACCCCTACAACGGCACATTAACATCAACCGGCAGGCATTCCACTTATCGAAGGCGCAACGCTGTTCAGAGAAACCCGGCTACCTCTCATCTCTGGCTTCCTGGCTGATCTGCGCAAAGATGCGGAGCAGTTGGCCTCGCTGGAAAAATGGCATCGCATTCTCAGTGAGGCCCTTCGCCACTTCTTGCACGGACGACAGCTTCTACCGCCACTGCGGGTTAACTCTTCGTAACCGCTACCAAAGATTGTGAAGCGTCGTAAATCAGGGCGGGCAGGATCAGCGAACTGCCGGACTTAGGATGAAGGCGGCGACGATGACATCGATGCCGCGCAAGGCACGCAGATTGCGTACCAGCATGGCCAGCCGCCGAGATGCGATCTGGTCGCGGACATGCTGGTCGGCGTGCTGGAGGCGCTCTTGTCCGGGCTACCTGTGGCGGCGGGAGCGGATAGGTTCCCCTGAACAAGCCGAGCCATGACGGACGGGGTAAGGAACAGCCACCGATGACAGCATGACGGCCCCCGGTGACAGCCCATGCGATTACTTCGAGATGATAAAAGGCTTCGCCTGCGTATCGTACTCCGCGTATCCCAATGTCGCGCGCAGGTCGGCCGGCGATAGCGCGCTGGCAGAAGCGGCCTCGCCCGCCAGCAGTGCGGCCAGTCCGGCCTTGATCCCGGCGGCGGCCGGCGACACCAGACCCGTGGGGTGCGTGCCGATCTTGAAACCGAGCGCGGCAGCCTCGGCCTGCGACGGCGTTGCGCGCGGGGCGCCGGGGGACAGCACAGCGAACGACGGCCGGCCCTGCGCGGCGGCGATGGCGCGGCGGATTTCCGCCTCATCGTGCGGTGAATCGAGGAACAGGATTTCCGCGCCTTCTTCCACGTACATTTCGATCCGCGCGACGGCTTCATCGATACCCTGGGTCGGGCGGCAGTCGGTACGCGCCATGATCATGGCGCCGGAGTCCTTCGCGGCCTCGATCGCCGCGCGGATTTTCATGCGGGCTTCGTCGCGCGTCAGGCAGGGCTTGCCGGCCGAGGTCAGCGCGCGTGGGGTGATTTTGTCCTCGATCAGGATCGCGGCGGCGCCGGCGCGGCCATAGGAGCGCACGGTCCGTTGCACGTTCATGGCATTGCCATAGCCGTGGTCAGCGTCGGCCAGCACCAATGTCTCCGGCGCCGTGCCGCGGATCATGTTCAACGAATCCAGCATCTCGCTGACCGACAGCAGATCCAGATCGGGGCCGCCCAGCCGGCTCGCGGCGACGCAGGACCCGGACATGAAGGCGGTCTTCAGGCCGGATGCGGCTGCCAGCTTGGCGCTGAGTCCGTCCCACACGGCGGGCATCAAGACGAAGCCTGGTTCGGCCAACAATGCGCGCAGACGATCGGGAGGTGTCATAACGTTTCCTTTGGGGCTAGTTTCCAGCCACAAATGATAAACGCCTTTCGCGTTCTGACCAACCGGCGGCTCGCCCGCATCAGAAAGCCGCATGCCAGACATTTCCGCCGATCTGCCGATCCGCTTTCCACGTATGCCCTGGCCGTTGCTGGCCGCCGCGTGTCTGGGAATGTTCGCCGCCGCGTGCAGCGGCACGACGCGGGCGCCGTTCCTGATCGACATGGCGCGCGATTTGTCCACCAGTCTGCCGTTGGTGGCCAATCTGGTGGCGATCACCTCGATCTCCTGGGGTATCGCCTCGTTGATGGCGGGGGCAGGTTCGGATCGCTGGGGGCGCCGGCCGTTCCTGCTCGGGGGACCTGTGGGGTTGGCGGTGTGCATGGTCGGTGTGTCTCGCTCGCCGGATTTCCTTGGCGTCGCCGCCTGGGCAACGGTGGGGGGCGCCTGTGCCGGTGCCTTTACCGGCGTGATCATGGCCGAGGCCTCCGCGCGCGTGATTGACCGGCAGCGAGGCCGGGCGCTGGGTTGGGTGATGGCGGGGCAGTCGCTGACGCTGCTGGTCGGCGTGCCGTTGGCGGCGACAATCGGGTCGTATGTCGGTTGGCGAGGGGTCAATCTGTGCGTGGCCGGGGTGGCGCTCTCCGCCGCTGCCGGCCTGTTCGCCACTACGCGGAAGCCGGTGGATGGACCGCGGGCACATGGGTCGAGCAGTCCAAGCTACCGCGCGGCACTGTCCGGGCCCGTCATCCGCTTGCTGGCGATGGGCGTCGCGGAGCGAGTCTGCTATGGCCTGACGGCGGTGTATTTCGCAACGTTCCTGCAGTCCACCTATGGCTTGTCGTTGTCCGGTGTGGTGATCCCTCTGGCGGTGTTCGCGATCGGCAGCATTCTGGGCACCATCCTGGGTGGACAGTTGGCCGATCGACTGCCGAACCGCTTGCTGACCTTTGCCGCTGCGATGTTCGGGGCGTCCCTGATTGCGTTGCCGTTGTTTGGTTGGACGTCAGGGTTGTCGGGATCGGTCGCTCTGGCGTTCGGCTATGTGTTCGTCAATGCGATTGCCCGGCCCAGCATGATGGCGGCGCTCGCCAATGTTCCCAATGAGGTTCGAGGCACCGTCCTTGGTCTGAACGTCACATCAGCGTCGTTCGGGTGGCTTGGGGCGGCTTCGCTGGGCGGGTGGACCATGGCGCATGGGGGATTTGGCATGTTTGGTCCGCTGGCCGCGTGCGTCGGCGTATTGGGCGGTGCGCTCGCGTTGATAGGACGGCGGTAGTTACTCGGCTGCGCGCATCGGACGGCGTTGCAGGGCAGCCCGGTCCAGCTTGTAGGCGGCGCCACCTTTCAGGATCGCGACCAGACGATCTTTGTCGCACAAGATGTTGGGGTCGGCCACGGGGTCGCCATCAACCAACAACAGGTCGGCGAGGAAACCTTCACGCACATAACCCGCATGAATACCCATCAACGCGGCGCCATGGCTAGTGGCGCAGACCAGCGCTTCCGCCGGGCTGTAACCGAGATGGTTGACGAAATGCGCGATGTCGCGGGCGTTCTCGCCTTGCGGGGTACGGGCGAAACCGTAGTCTCCACCGATGACGACTCGAATGCCGCGCTTTTTCATCTCGGGATAGGTCCGGGCCGCGGCTTCGAGTCCAAGTTCAAATCCCTGCCGCAACCCCGGATGAAGCGTGCCGGCCGAAGCCTCATGCACCGCCGCATGCAGCAGCCCGATCGCCGGGCCGACAAAGACACGTTCCTTGACCGACTCCAGGAGATCAAGCGCCTCTTCGTCCGCATGCTCGCAATGATAAATCACGTCCACGCCACAGCGAACCGCTCGCTTCACTGCCTCCGCCGCTCGGCAATGCGCATTCACCTTCCGATAGAAATCATGCGCGACCGTAACCCCGGCTGTGATTTCTGCCTCACTCATGACGGTGCGCGGCGGAGCGCCGGTCTTGGTGAAATCGTCGCCCGAAATGTTGAGTTTGATACTATCCACGCCCTCCCGAATGCAGAGCCGGGCAAGTTTCGTGACTTCAGTCGGACCGTCGGCGACAATGGCAAAGCTGTCGCGAAACTGATGGACGCGGCGATCGTCACCGAGGCCGCCAGTGACGGTAATCTCCGGACCGCAGGCACGCAGGCGCGGTCCGGGCAGTTCACCGGCCTCGATTGCATTACGGATGACGACATCGATGCGCAGCTTGGCGCTGGCGGCGCTGTAGGCGCTGGTAAAGCCATGATCGAGCAACAGACGGGCGTTGCGCGCGGCGATCAGCGTGTGTTCCTCCGGCGGGGTGTCGCCGATGTCGGTCGGCCGTGGGGCGTTGATGAAGGTGATGTGAGAGTGTCCCTCCACCAGGCCGGGCATTAGAGTCATGCCGTTGGCTTCGATAACCTCCGCGCCGGACAGGTTCAATTGGCCGCGGTCCCTCGCAACGGTATGGATGTATTCGCCGTCAACGAGCACATCGGCCGGGTAAGCGGCAACGCCGGAACCATCCCAAACCCGGCAGTTTCTGAAGAGTATTCTTGTCATTGATTACATATCCACCACTGCGCCATCGTGATGTGGCCGCATCCGGATCGGGCGCGGTCGTTCCGGAAAGAGTTCTTGTGCATTGGGCATCAGTTCAACGCCGATGCCGAGGCCGTTGGGAATGGGCATGAACCCGTTCACCGGTCCAGCGAGGGGCGTCACAATCCCGGTCCCAAGAATGTTGCTGGTGCCATGCAGATCAGGCGTTTGCGTCGGATACTCCTGGATCGCAAAATTCGGGATGCAGGCGGCGATTTGCAGGCAGGCGGCGGTGCTGACCAGGGACAGCGGATTGTGCGGCACGATCATGCAGTCATTCGCCTCGGCCATCGCGGCGATCTTCTTGGCGCCGGTGATACCGCCGCATAGACACACGTCCGGACGCAGGTAGGCCACGGCGCGGCGGTTCAGCAACGTCTGGAACTGGAACAGGCTGATGAAGCGTTCACCGGTGGCGATCGGGATGTGGATGTGATCGGCGACCCAGGCCATCGCGTCCGGATCGTTCGGGCGCAGCGGGTCTTCGAAGAACATCGGCTTGTATTGCTCAATCGCCCGCGCCAGGGCTACCGCTTCGGGCGGGGTCATGCGGCGATGAATTTCAATGCAGAGATCGACTTCCGGCCCGACCGCCTCCCGCAGTTGCCGTACCGTTTCAGCCGCGTCCTCGATTTTCTGGGCGTGGCTTTTGAAATAGGGCGTGGTTTCATCTTCATCAAGCAACGGATTGAGATGCCCGAGCGCCGTGAAACCTTCGGATTTCAAGCGAATGGCTTCGGCGACCAGGGCCGCGCGGGTGCGTCCCTTCACATGTCCATACACCCGGGCGGTGTCGCGCATTTTGCCGCCGAGGAGTTCCCAGACCGGGACATTGTAAAGTTTGCCCTTGATGTCCCACAGCGCGATGTCGATGGCCGAGACGGCGCCATTGATCGCCGTGCCGGAGAAATGATGCGCCCGTAGCATGACATTCCAGTGGTGCTCGATCGGGCGAGGATCTTTGCCGACCAGGTATTCAGCGAATTTGCGAACCGCGGCCGCGCTTGCTTCCATATGACCCCAGGTGCCGGACTCGCCCAGGCCTGTGATGCCCGTGTCGGTCTCGACGCGGACGTAACAGAAGCGATCGATCAGAAGCGGTTCTACGTCGAGGATTTTCATGCCGGTTTAATCATGTTGTAAACGCGCGCGGCGGTGCCGCTGTAGAGGGCGGTTTTTTCGTCCTCTGACGCGCCGGATGTGATTCGTTTGAAGGCGTTCCACAGTTCCGTGTAGCCGCCGGATTGCTTGTCAGGCGGAAAGTTGCTCTCAAACATGCAACGGTTGACGCCGAACGCTTCGATGCAGGGTTCGACATATTGCCGCCAGCCGTTGGCGAGTTCTTCCGACGACGGCGGAATATCGCGTTCGTGATACTCGAAACCGAACGACGTCATGCCCATGCCACCGAGCTTAACGTTGACGTTGGGACATTTTGAAATTTCGAAAATGTCCTTCTTCCAGGTCTCGAGGATTTCCTTGCGGCGGCCGGAGTAGGGGCCGACGCCCAGAACGCCGCCGACGTGATTGAGGATGATGGCCGTGTCGGGGAAGGCGCGGGCCAGATCGATGACGTCCGGTAGTTGCGGATGATACTGCCATGACTCAAAGGTCAGGCCGAGTTTGCTCAGTTCGGCGAAGCCCTGGCGAAAAGTCGGGTCCTTCGACAGATGCGGCGGCACGATGCGCGAGGCGAACTGGCCGACCGCGGGGCTGCCGTCCCACGCCACGCCGTAGCGGATGCCGCGGAAGCGTCCGCCGCCGGCGCGGATTTCCGCTTCCAGTACGTCGCGGACCCGGGTTCCGAGCGTGAGGTCGGCGTGGCCGATGATGACCTCGGCGACGCGGCAAGGCCCGTAGGTGCCGGATGCGCTCATGGCGGCGATGCCGTTGACGAATTCGACTTCGCCGACCGGTGCCATCTCGGCCGGCCCGTCTTTGCGGTACATCGCCTGGCATTCCATGAACACCGTGGAGACGATGTTGTGGCCACCGCCGATGTCGGAAAGCAGGTCGGGCAGGAAGTAGCTGCCGCGATGCGGCGTGTCCCAGAAATGGTGGTGCGGGTCGATAATCGGCAGTGCCGGTTCCAACGCCGCTTCGGCCGGGCGTTTTGCCAGCCAGGCCGCAAGGTCTGCGTCGTTGCGGTAAACAATGCCGCGGAACTCGCCCTTGGAGTCGCCAACGTCAGCCATTTCCATTCCCCCCGTGGTCTTTTGTTGAGGGGAAGCATGGGGGCGGCCGGGCGAAGTCGTCAACTTGCCGGCGTGCACCTCCGTCCGGTCAGTCGGGCGCGCGGTTGACGGATGGGGCAATCTCGCCAATGTGGCCGCTCGCAGAACAATGTGTTCGACGGAAGGGATTAAGATGGGTGAGATAATCCAGCTGACGGCCGCTGACGGCTTCAGCTTTGCGGCATACGTGGCGGGGCCGGCCGACGCCACCAGAGGCATTGTGGTCCTGCAGGAGATTTTCGGGGTTAACCACCACATTCGCGACATGGCCGATCGTTTCGCCGCGTTGGGATACGCCGTGGTCGCGCCGGCATTGTTCGACCGGGCGCAGACGGGCGTCGAGCTGGGATATACCCAGGACGATGTCGGCAAGGGCCGAGAACTTCGCATGAAATTGTCCGATCCGCAGGTCATGCTGGACATTGAAGCCGCGTCCGCACATCTGGCCGGCAAGACGCTCGGTATTGTCGGGTATTGCTTCGGCGGTACCGCGGCATGGTGGGGTGCGACCCGTAGCAGCGCATTCGCCGCGTCGTCCTGCTGGTATGGCGGCGGCATTCCAGGCACGAAGAACGAGAGCGCCAACTGTCCGGTGCAGATGCACTTTGGGGAAATGGACGCGTCCATCCCGATGACCGATGTCGATACCGTGCGCGCGGCGCAGCCGAAGGTCGAGGTGTTTGTCTATAGGGGCGCGCAGCACGGCTTTGGTTGCGATGAACGTGGCAGCTATAGCCGGCTGGATTACGAACTGGCCCAGCAAAGGACGGTCGAATTTTTTGCGAAGCATTTGGCTGGATAAAGGCCGGGCCGCGATCCTGAAATAGCGGCCCGCACCCGCGGAGGCCGTTCGCTCGCTCGGGTAGAAGCGCGGCAGCACGTGGGCCGAACGGTAACTACCGGCGGGTGACCTCGCTCATGCTTTGCGTCACCTATTGAACGGATCGGTTGCAAAGCCGCGGAAGCGTTTGAAAAACTGCCTGCGGGCCTTTGTGGATTGTTCCTTCCGGGGCTGGACCCGCATCACAACGTTCATCAGGATTGGGTTTGTCCAGCACCTTTCGTGCTGGTGTTGTGGGGTTACCAAGGCTTGGGTGCACCTATTGCCGCGGAAGAAGAGCCGATTCCCGGCCTGATCAACGGTTGGCGGCCATATCTGCCTGGACCCCGATATCATCTGAAAGCCGCCGCTGTATGTTTTCGCTAGAATCGGTCTACGAGTTCAATCTCATCAAGCCGGTGGATAACCACGCCTGACGGGGCCGACGTCCAACCGACGCGCCCTCCAACTCACGACTTGCGACAGAGCCCCCGTCGACGCCGAGGGGGGCGGGTCAGCGTCGGCGACAGCGTTCCGAACCAACGAAAATAGAGAGTAAATCATAAAAATCAAATCGTGATAACCAACGCTAAGCGCTGCACCAGTGAGCATAAAGACCAAAAGGCTGCGTTGTAGCGCACTCGCGAGGCCTGCGGCCCACTGCAGGTCAGGCCGGTTCCGAACAGCCGCCTTGATCTGGAAGCCGGTCGCGAAGCTGCTGGCGATGATACTAAGGTAGACGGCCAATCCAAGAAAACCGGTATCGCCGAGCACTTCGAAATAGAAGCTGTGGGCCGCGTGGGGAGAGACGTCCGGCTGCTCGGTGGGAATGAACGACATTTTCCAAAAGTTGGGAACGTACGTATCCCACACATTTTGCGACTGTACCGCGTGTAGGCCGCCACCGAGTAGGGGATGATCGAGTGCGATAAGTGTACTCAGTTTCCAGGCAATCACACGCCCCATGAACGAGCCATCCTTGTCGGCGGACTGAATTGTGTTCATACGTTGCGAATAACTATCCGGTACGCTCTGGATCATCACAATCCCGGCAATCATCATCGCGGCCAGATAACGACCCTTGTGACGCGCATTGGCGGCGCCCACCACGGCAAGAAGCAGGAGGCCGGCTAAACCGCCACGAGACGCAGTGGCAATGACACATACGGCAAATAAGATGAGGCCACCCAATGCGCCGAGCCTTACAAGGCGATCTTCCGATACATCACGAATGTATGCCAGGATCGGCATGGTCAATAAAACGATCAAGGCAACCTGATTGTTGTCCCCCCAGGCCGGCAACCCTTCCACCTTGTGACCGCCACCGGAGAGGAGATATTTCAGGGCTTCGTCGACTGCGTTGTAACCGACGGCGAGGCAGATGCTCAATAGCAGCAGATGGATTTGCAACCGGGTCCGCAAACACCAGATAGCGCAGAGATTGAGTGCGACGATCTTCCAGAGCTTGTCGAGGATGTCCCATCCCGTCGATGCGCTGGACAAGGCGCTGAACTGCGACAGCGCCGCGATGACGAGAAAGATTAGAATTAGGGCCGTAGACCTATCCCATTGGAATTTTTTCTTGTCTCGACTGAGAAGGAACGACACCAGGGTCAGGCCCGCCGCTACCTTTGCATAGGGCACCGCGGCACCTATGCCGAATAGGGATGAGTTTGGGTCGAGCAGCGAAACATACATCCAAAACGCAACACAGATATATGGCTTGTTCCCCGCCAGTAGAACAATGACAGCAACAGAGGACAGGAAAAAGATGTCGCGCATCGTGGCTTACCGTGAAGACCGCCTGCCCGGAGCAGTGGGGGCGGGCGGCGCGGTTGGACCGGACAGGCCGTCTCTAAACCGGAAAAGGCCGATCACGGGGCCGGTTGCACCGTAATTCTTGATCGCCCACATAAAGGCGGCGACCAACGAGGCGACGTCAAGGCACAACAGTAATGCTTCCATTTAATGATCCTAACTACGCCCGGACCAACCTCGCGGCGGGTCCCATCAGACGAGGAAATTCCGATCCGGCGAGCGTCGATGCCACCACGTAGTTTACGGGCGCGTCATGGCATGGTTTGAGCCGCGGTGCCAACCTCCACTTGGGAGCCATCCCTGAAAACGAGTCAGGAATATTTGTGGTACGCCGGCTTGTAGCCCGAACTTTGGTGCCGCCGCTGCGTTTCCCGGAGATGGCTCGGGATTCAGTGATGACCGAATTGCGTATGGCGATGTTATTGGTTTTGCTGGTGGCCGCCCCTCCGGGCATGCTGGCGCAGCCGCTGCTGGCTCTGCCGCTGCTGGCTCTGCCGCCATCGCCGGCGGGCCATATCGATCACTCGGGGCGGACGCAGAAGGGGCGGGCAGAGGCGGCCTGGACAACCTGCACAGATCGATAAGTGGAGTTTCTGCCTGAACACGGCGATGATCGCCGCCGAACAGGAGAGACCATGACGAAACGGACCCGCCGGAATCACGTTCCGGCTTTCAAGGCGAAGGTGGCATTGGCCGCTCTTAAGGGTGAGAAGACGCTGGCCGAATGAGCGCAGCAGTTCGACGTCCACCCGAACCAGATCACCAACTGGAAGGCACGGCTTT
>Ga0316221_1000906_pt1 | contig 34535 bp, 39 predicted proteins | sample TBH18007metaG_FD_206003 | JGI IMG/M metagenome (GOLD analysis project Ga0316221, IMG submission 206003) | Freshwater microbial communities from Trout Bog Lake, Wisconsin, USA - TBH18007 | ecosystem: Environmental > Aquatic > Freshwater > Lake > Hypolimnion/Profundal zone | place: USA: Wisconsin... | reverse complement strand
GGCACTTGTGTTGGCTAGGACTCTTTCAACTGGTAAAGCGAGTGATCAATTTCATAATGCCATAGAAATTATTAAAAGAACATTTATAGAACAGCAAGGGGACAAGAATGAAACATAAACACGCAGATTTAATTCACGCCTGGGCAGATGGTGCAACGATTCAATGTAAATCACATGAAAATGACAAATGGGAAGATGTTAGAACTCCTGCATGGGGTGAACATTTTTTTTACAGAATAAAACCAGAACCTAAGCCAGATATTGTTATGTATTTTGAAGTGCGTAAACCACATGGAGAGATTTTACCAAACCCTTTCCACAACATAAAAGCCACATATGATGGTGAAACGGGTGGGCTTAAATTAGCAGAGGTGATTAAATGAAAGCAAGGGAGAATAGAAATGACTAAAGAAGAGCCTGTGGCATATATCAATGTTGAAAAACGCAAATTAGAATGGGCTAAACCCATTGTTTGGGGAACACCAACAGTAGCGAATCTGCCAAAGATACCTCTCTACACTCACCCCAAAGGGTGCGATGAATGTGGGGTTGGTGGCGGGTATGCGCTGTATTGCCTCTCATGTACTGAAAAGTTTTTTGGTAAAGGATAAGAACACATGAATGAAAAATTAATGGTCGATAGAGCTTGTTTCGAGCGTGGGTGCATGGGACTTCCTAATCCGCACGAGAGACTGATTAAAGAAGATGAGGTTGTGTGGTTGGTGGAGGGGAGAGAGTGGGTAGGGTTGACGGATGATGACCTAGAAAGACTTAAACTGTTAACGTTTGAAAAAGAAATAAATGCTTATGGTGAAGAACAAGAAGCGGTAGACCTTGACCAACTGATGCGTGCCACAGAACAATTATGTAAGGAGCGAAACACATGAATGAAATACTTGAGTATCTATTACTTATGGCTATTCTTGGGCTAGCATCCGTATGGATAACCGCAGTTTTTTGTTTCATGGTTTATTTATTAGGAGGTTACGATGCCGAGGAAAATAAGTGAAATAACAAAAGGGGTTTTTGTAACTATACGATTAAGTAAAAACCAAAGAGATATGTTTTACGCAATTGGAGGACACGAATGGCTAAGAAAATACCTAACACGACAACTACTTCAAGAGGAGATACAACTTGGCCTTTCCCCAGGAAACTTCTCACTGAATCCCCCAAACGACAACCAAAAAAGAAAGTAGATACAAAGCAGTATGAGAGGGCAGTATTTTAAACTGGGAGTGCATTTGGTCGTTCGACTCGATGAGGCAGAAACAAGGAAAATTCCCCATGTCCGACATCCTGCATTGCCTTGTTAACCTCCCTCCTCATTCTACTAAAACAAAATGAACAACATTATTACACTTGATTTCGAGACCTTTTATTCCAAAGAGTTTGGTCTTAAGAAATACACAACAGAAGCATACATCCGTGACCCACAGTTTGAAGTCATTGGGTTTGCGTACAAAGTCAACGACGGCAGTTCTAAATGGGTAAGCGGAGACGAGGCATCGCTGCAGCAGGCTTTACTTGCCATTCAAATCCACAACTGTTATTTAATTTGTCACAACATGGCATTTGACGGAGCAATCCTAGCATGGAAGTTTGGCATCACACCTAAGTACTATATAGATACCCTCTCAATGGCACGACCAGTTACAGGTCAATCGGTAGGTGGTTCGCTTGCGGCGCTGGCTAAGAAGTTCATGATCGGCGAGAAGGGTACGGAAGTCGTCAATGCTATTGGTAAACGGCGAGAAGACTTTACCCCCGAGGAACTAGCGAGGTACGGCGAGTACTGCAAGAACGATGTGGACATTACATACACACTTTATCACATACTTAAACAGTTCAATCCGCCCAAGGAGATGTATATACAAGACCTAATGTTGCGTATGTATACTGACCCTGTACTTGTGCTCGACGAAGATATTTTAGTTAACCATTTACACGATGTACAGAACAAAAAAGACCGCTTGATGGCGAAGATAGATCAGACAATAGGGCGTGAAAGTCTTATGTCTAACCCGAAATTTGCCGAAATTCTGCGAAAAATGGGCGTAGAACCCCCCATGAAAGTGTCTGCTCGTACAGGAAAAGAGGCTTATGCGTTCAGTAAAACGGACACGGAGTTCACTAAATTATTGGAGCATCCTGACCCGTTAGTTCAAGCAGTAGTTAGCGCAAGGCTTGGGGTTAAGTCAACGATTGAGGAGACTCGTACCGAATCTTTCCTTGAAATAGCAGGTCGTGGCAAATTACCTATCATGCTTAATTACTGGGGTGCGCATACAGGTCGTGCGTCTGGTGGCGATAAAATGAATCTACAAAATCTCCCTCGTGGTGGAAAGTTGCGTGAGGCTATTACAGTACCTGAAGGTCATATCATAGTAGCGTGTGACTCTGCTCAGATTGAGGCAAGAGTAGTTGCGTGGTTAGCTAAAGAGCCGTACTTACTCCAAGGCTTTACTGAAAACCGAGACATTTATTCCGACTTTGCATCCACAGTTTATGGTCGCACAATAACTAAAGCTGACAAGGTTGAGAGGTTTGTTGGTAAGACTTGTATTCTTGGTCTTGGTTACGGCATGGGTGCTGAGAAGTTTAAGAATACTCTAAAGGTCGGTATGGGCGGTATCAGTTTGGACATCGAGCTAGACGAAGCCAAGCGAATCGTAACGCTATACAGAAGACAATACTCCAAGATCGCCGAGCTATGGAATGTATTTAACCGAATCTTAGAGGGCATGGCAAATGGGCTGGAGCGTGAGTTCCATCATGGGCAAGGCATCCTCCTGACGTTCGACAACAGTGGTGTTAAGCTACCAAACCATACCATGATAAGGTATCCCAATTTAGTCAAGACACCTGACGGATTCCAATACGACAACCGCTATGGGGCTACAAAGATATACGGCGGTAAGTTTGTTGAGAATGTCGTGCAAGGATTAGCCAAGATTGTTGTGTTTGAGCAAATGGCAAAAATAGATCAAGATATGCGCAAAAGAGATGGTCAAGTCGGTCGTTTTAAGGTAGCATTGACAGTTCATGACGAGGTTGTTTGTGTCGTTCCCAAGTCCGAGGAGGAGTGGGCTACGAACCTGATGCTATGGAGAATGAAGCAGGCCCCCAGCTGGTGTCCGACTTTGCCTCTAAGCTGTGAAGCTGCGTCTGGTTTAAATTATGCGGAGTGCAAATGATACCTACAATGCCTGCTTGGACTTACTCACAACTGAGTACCTTTGAGACATGTCCGAAGAAGTTCTACCATGCTAGGGTAGCCAAGGATTTCCCTGAGCCTCCTACTGAGGCAACCATATGGGGTGAGAAAGTTCATACCGCTATGGAGCATAGGATTCTAAATAAAACGCCGTTACCCGAGGGTATGTCCCAATGGGAAAACATAGCAAAGAAAATAGATAATCTGCGTGGGGAGAAATTCTGTGAAATTCAAATGGCAGTTGATAAAAATTTTCAGCCTGCTCCTTGGGGTAACGCTTGGAGTCGTGGCATTGCGGATGTGGTTGTCAAGCACGATGATCGGGTTGCAATACTCGACCATAAGACAGGAAAGAGAAAGCCAACTGAGCAGCTTATGCTTTACGCAGGTTACGCTTTTGCAACTTATCCCGAAGTCAATGTGGTTTCCACAGGATTCATATGGCTTAAAGAGAAAAAGATTGACTCACAGGTATTTACAAGGCGTGAAGTGCCAATGATATGGCAAGAGTTTGTGCCTCGTGTAGCCAAGTTAGAAAGCGCGTATGAGACAGGTAAATGGATTGAACGTCCATCGGGTTTATGTAATGGATGGTGCGCAGTTAAATCTTGTAAGTTTTACAAGGACAAAAAATGAACGATAAAGATATCCAAATGCTTTTAATTGGTTTCGGCGTTAGGTTGTTTGCGGCGGTCGTTTTAGCACTAGCGACAGTCTTTTCGGAGAATAATAATGGCAAGGACACCTGAAGGTAGAGTTAAAGATGATGTTAAGAAGAGGTTAAAGCAACACGATATATGGTATTTTTGCCCGATGCAAAATGGGTTTGGTGTAGTTGGTATACCTGATTTTATTTGTTGTGTTAACGGACACTTCTTGGCAATAGAGACCAAAGCCCCTGGTAAAGTTAATAACACCACTCCAAACCAAGACAGGGTTATTAAAGAAATTAGGGAACATTGGGGAACAGTACTCATCATCGACGATGTTGAGATTTTAGATATGTATATTAAGGGGTTGAAAGATGGCAAATAAAGGTGGGCCTAAAAAGGCAGCTTACGATAAGGCATACGAATCTACACCTGCTCATATTAAAGAGCGTGAAGAGCGTAACAAAGCTCGTGCAACCATGATTAAAGAGGGTCGTGCTAAGAAAGGAGATGGCACAGACGTAGACCATAAAAAGATGCTCGATGCAGGTGGCAAAAATGTGGCAAAGAATCTTCGTGTAATTCCCGCTGAAAAAAATAGAGGTTGGAGAGACGACCATCCAAAAGTGTATGGGGATAAAAAGAAGTGATTGTTCGGCAAGATAAAAAAGCGTTAATTTATAAATTACGCAACCCCTCTAGGATAACAACTGTTGTGCCAACTGCAAGGTTAGTGCAACACAAAGGCGATACGCTAGTTGCTGTACCCCATCGTCCTGATGAGGTTAAAGTACTCCGTAACTTGGGGTTTGATGCACCTGACCCGATGTCGTACTACTACAAATGGCCTGGTAGGTTTAAGCCTTTCGATGCTCAAATAACGACGGCTAACTTTTTATCTATGAATGACCGAGCCTTTTGCCTTAACAGTATGGGACTTGGCAAAACAGTTACATCGCTATGGTCTTACGACTATATGCGTGAGATTAAGTTAGTCAAAAAAGTGTTAATCATTTGCCCACTCTCCACAATGGAACGTACTTGGGCTGATGAGATATGGAAAACTTTTCCTCACCTTGAGTGTGCGGTGCTTTACGGCTCAAGAACAAGAAGAATTAAGTTGCTTAATCAAGACGTTGACATTTATATTATTAACACCGATGGAATCAAAACTATTGAACGTGAACTCGCCAACAGGGAAGACATTGATCTTATTATTGTCGACGAAATTGCCATGTTTCGCAATGCAGGAACTGACCGATGGAAAATCCTTAACAGTATATGCAACAAACAATCTCCAAGAAGAGTGTGGGGACTCACAGGCGCTCCTATACCGCATCAACCAACAGATGCTTGGGCGCAGTGTCGTATTATTCGACCTACAAACCCAGATGTACCTAAATACTATTCAAAGTTCAGAGACATGGTGATGAGGCAGATAACTCAGTTTATCTGGGTTCCTCGTGAAGATGCTGTTCAAACTGTACAACGCTGTATGCAACCTGCTATTCGCTTTGCATTAGATGACTGTATAGACTTGCCCGAGCAGATCATAACGCATCGTGAGATTGAAATGTCGCCCGAACAAAAGACTGCGTACAAAGCGATGCTTGAGAAGTTACTTGCTGAATACGATGGAGGTGAAGTACTTGCGGTCAACGAAGCAGTTAAAGCCAACAAGTTAATCCAAATTGCTTGTGGTGTTGCTTACGATAAACAAGGCGGTGAAATCTATATCCCTAATAAACCTCGCATGGATGCGCTAAAGGAAATCATCGAGGAGTCCGAGGGCAAAGTATTGGTATTCGTTCCACTCACAGGGGTGTTGAAGTTTGTGGCAGATGAACTCTCTGCTATTTGGCCTACCGCTATGGTGTATGGAGATGTAACCAAATCTCAAAGAGATGATATTTTTAGAAACTTTCAAGAAACAGTTGATCCTCATATTATTGTTGCTAACCCAACTACTATGAGTCATGGACTAACACTAACTAAAGCTACCACAATCGTATGGTTTGCTCCAATACATAGCAACGATGTTTATGTTCAAGCCAATGCTCGAGTTCGCAGACCTGGGCAGACTAAAACGACAGTGATTGCTCACATCGCAGGAAGCGGTATAGAACAAAAGATTTATAAAAGGCTCGAGAAAAAAGAAGCCTTACAGGGGTCACTACTAAATATTATCAAAGAGGAGCAAGAATTAGTATAAACCCCTATCGCAAACAGGTGCAAATCTGTTAACCTTAACCCCCCTCAAGGAAATTAACCATGAAACTTTCAGAACTGGTACAAAAGTACATTGAACTAAGAGATAAAAAAGCAGAATACAAAGCCGAGTATGAGGCCAAGGTATCGAAACTAGAAGTGGTATTAGAAAAGATAGAAGGCACGTTGCTGAAGACTTTCGATTCAGCAGGAATGGACTCGATTAAAACCGAGTTTGGAACTGCTTATACCACTACAAAAACAAGCGCATCTGTGGCGGATAAAGATGCGTTTATGACACATGTGAAGTCCAATGAAGATTGGCAACTCATGGAAATTCGTTGTTCTAAAACAGCCGTTGAGCAATACAAGGCGGAACACGATGACTTACCCCCAGGAGTCACCTGGAGAGCAGAACGTGCGGTTAACATCCGTCGTTCTTAATTTAACCCTAATGGAGAATCACGATGAGTAATATCATCCCTTTCGACGGCGACAATTTGCCAGCTTATTTGAAGACTGCTAACGCATCAGAGACCAACGCCGACTTGATGGCACACGCTGGAGGTGGGTTTCCCATCATCAGTATCAAAGGCAAAGTGTTCACTCTTGTAAAAGATGGTGAGCGTACTGTGTTAACTAAAGAGGTTGACGGCGAGAAGATTGCCGCACCTAGCATTGACGTAGTACTTTTGAAAGTTAACAAGGGCACATCCAAAGTTTGGTATGCTGGTGGATATGATGAGAACGCAGAGAATAAAAAGCCTGATTGTTTTAGTAATGACGGTATTAGACCCGATGCTCAAGTTGACAACCCTAAGTCAAAGACTTGTGCGCTTTGCCCTAACAACCAGTGGGGTTCTAAAATTAGCGATAGCGGCTCTAAGGGTAAGGCTTGCCAAGATTCAGTTCGTATGGCTGTTGCAACTGCTGACCGCATTAATGAACCACACTTGCTTCGTATTCCACCTGCATCTATTCGTGCTCTTGGAGAGTTGGGTAAAGTACTTGAGAAGCGTGGCGGTAAACGCTTGGCTTACAACATGGTGCTTACTCGTGTCGGGTTTGTCATGGAAGAAGCTACACCGAAGTTAACATTTAAAGCAGTTGGTTTACTTGATGACGCATCATACGCCCAAGTTCAGGATGTAATCTCCACGGATACAGTCCAACAGATTCTTGGTTTATCGTTCGTAAATGTGGATGCGCCTGTTGCTCAGGAAGAGGAAGAAATTCCAACAGTTACAGTAACTAAAGCTGAGGAGCCAAAAGTTGAGAAACCAAAACCTGTTGAGAAGCCTAAGGCAGTTAAGAAGGTTGAACCTAAGCCCGAGCCTATGGAAGTTGAAGTACCTGAATTAAATCTTGACGATTTAAACTTCGACGATTAATTAATGGGGGGCACTGCCCCCCTCTCAAAGGAATATTATGAGCTACCAAATTGAACAGAGAAAAGTCATTGGCGTTGTTACCGAATGTAATTTTGCGCTTGACGGCAAAGGGTTTAACCACGGAGAAGTTATTTTAGGGCTTGCTGAACTTATGGGCAGAATTATCGTTGAGACGGCAGAAACGTCTATACAAGCAAAAGATTTAGCAAAAGTAGGAATTGACCATCTTGAAAACACAATTAAGATTGGCGCTCAAGCAACAGGGAAAAGTAACATATTGATGGGTTGATATGAATACTTTAACCTTTTTACAAACTATATTGCCTGAAGATGGCTACAAGTTTGTTGGGTTGAGTAGAGTAGGACAAACAGGGATTGCCCACAAGGCATACGCATCCTTGGAAGATATGGCTAAGGCTATTGAGTCCTACAACAAACAATCTAATCTGACTGTATATCACGCATGTTGCTCTTACAAAGAGCCAAGTTACTTAGTCGAAGGCAACCCGAAACCCAAGTATCGAGGTGAACCTAACTGGCTAAAGGCTAAGTCCTTTTGGGCTGATATTGACTGCGGTCAATCCAAACACGATGAGGGTAAGGGCTACCTTACTAAAACAGATGCAGCTAAAGCAATTATTAGATTCTGCCATAGCAATGGATTTCCTAAACCAATGCTTGTCGATAGCGGTGGTGGTCTGCATTGCTATTGGCCTTTATCAAAACCAATCGGGCCGAAATCGTGGAGAACGATGGCTTCAGGTTTTAAGTCAGTACTGGCTTCTGCTGGGCTTCTTGTTGATCCTACCCGCACTGCTGATCTATCTTCTATCCTCCGTCCTGTTGGTACATTTAATCGAAAGCCTGACAGAGAAATTAAAGAAGTGGTGGTCAAACAAGTAGGGGAAGTTGTATCTCCTCAGGTGTTCAACAATGCTTTACAGAAGGCAATCTCCAAATATAATGCGGTTGTTCACGCCCCAAGTAGTTTCCAATCGTCGGGTTTAAACGATGATCTTCTTGCTCACGCAGCACAGAGCATTGAGTGCTCTGCCGATGAAGTAGCCAATCATTGCCAACAAGTTGGGAAGATGCGTGACACCAAAGGAGATGTTGACTATGAATCATGGCGAGGAATTGTCGGGATTATCAAACACTGTGTGGAAGGTTATGATCTTGCAGTTGAATGGTCATCGCAGCGTTCCGAAACTGGACATTCAAATACAGATGTTCTTACAAGGTACGAGAGTTGGAGTTCAGGCCCTGCGACATGTGAATATTTTAAAAAGTGCAACCCCTCGGGCTGTGCAGGTTGTGTTAACGAAGGAAAAGTTAAATCACCTATCATGCTCGGGCGCATCATCCCAATCGCCAAAGAAAAAATTGTAGAAGTTATTGACGAAGTTGAACAAACAGTTGAAACACTAATACCAGCATTACCTGAAAGTTACGTATACGATCATGGTCGTATGGTTAGATTTATCAAAGACAAAGATGGCATCAATCAACCTTACTCATTTAGCCAGTCACTCTTTTACCCCGTCCAAAGAATACGTAAATCTGATGGCTCGTTTGCGTTCACAATTAGGATGCACTTGCCCGATAAACGAGTTAGAGACTTTGAGGTTGATACCTCTAGCCTTGCATCATCAACCGACATGCTTAAGGCACTCTCAAAATATGAACTAATGCCAACTAATAACAAGGACGCTTCTATGCACATGACTGCATATATTCGTGACTCCGTTCATAAGTTAATGGCGGAGCAAAGAGAAACTGATACCCTTACTTCCTTTGGGTGGCGTGACGATATGAGTGGATTCTTACTTGGAGACCGCTTGTACCATAAGGATGGTTCTGTTCGTAAAGTCTTTATTGGCGGCGGTGCAGCAGATCATAGAGCTACATACCCACTACCAAGAGGAACGCTTGCCAAGTATTCACAGGCGGTTAACTTTATATACAACAGGGCTAATAGTGAAGCGGCTCAATACGTTTTCTGCAATGTATTCGGTTCGCTATTAGTTCCTTTTGGGGAAGATAGCTACAACGGCGCATTAGTATCAATTAACAGCGGTGATTCAGGTAAAGGTAAAACTTCTGTATGGAGAGCCGCACTTTATGGTTTAGCAGATGCCAACAAACTAATCTATGCAGGCAAGGATGGTGCAACTCGTAATGCTAGGTGGGCTATTGTTGGTGTACACAAAAACATTCCTGTTGTGTTTGATGAGATGACAGATATGGACGCTGCTGAGTTATCCACGTTCGCTTACACAGTATCCCAAGGTACTGATAGAGCTAGACTAACAAGTGCAGGCGGTAAAGTCGGGTTTGCCGAGCAACATACTTGGAAAGCTGTGGTTGGTGTAACTGCCAACGAAGACATGCACTCCAAACTAGCATCGCACAATGCTAATACTCAGGCTGAAGCCGTTCGTATGATCGGGATTAACTTTGCTAAATACAATGTCCCAATAATTGACCCATCCAAAGATGTGTCAGATGCGATTGATGTGATGCGTGAGAACTGGGGTAATGCAGGCGATATATTTGTTAGGTATATTGTTCAACACCAACAGGAGGTCAAAGACCTATATACCAAGATAGAGAATCAGTTATCTGTAATCTTGCCTGAGTCTGAGTATAGGTTCTTTAGAAGTCATGCAGCCTGTACTTTAACTGCGGCTAAGATACTTATCGACCACAGCATTGTAGATTTTAACTACCAAGGTCTAGTAGACTTCTGCAGTAGGATGTTGACTGACCTAACAAGCACCGTAACAACTTCTAACATGACTAACCCAGGTGATGCGATCAGTCGTATGATTCGGGAATTGTCTCAACGGTTTATCGTTACTTATGAATACAGAGACTTACGCACAGACGCTAGAGGGCCTGAGGATTCTATTTCTCGCCCCAATGGAGCAGTTGCAGGTCGTCGTATACTTGGTAGCAAGACTTATACAGATTCCAAATACGTTGGTAAGCTATACATTGCTAAGAAAGAATTCTTGGATTGGTGTGCTAAGAACCGTATGGAGCCTAAGAAACTAACTGAATATGCTAGTTCACATGGTTGGCTGGTTCCAATGACAGACAAGTTTAATATGGGTAGAGGGACGGCTTTATCGACAGGTAGTTGCTCTGTCTTAGTATTAGACTATTCCGCTATGGAGGGTGCTGTTGAAAAAACCAGTGGGCCAATGCTTGCCTCCGTGACCGATATTGCGTTATCATCTAATGGCTAGCAGTTGCCGTTAGCGTCGAAGAGGGTTCCCCCTGAGGTCTTAACTGGCTTCAGGGGGTTTTTTATTTCCCTTGAATAAGCTGGTCAATTTTTGCTTCAAGCCTATTAAAGCGTTGGTCAATGTGGTCTGTAATTCTAACAATCTCTGAATTGGTGACATATTCACGAGCAATCTCCTCTCTAGTGCGGTTTAACAAAATCTCAAGTCGTTTGAGTTCTGCAAACTTCTCTTTCAGAAAAAATGTAATCAGCCCTGTTGCTAGTGTTAATCCGGCTGACCATATCGTATTTAAGTCCATCATACACCCATCGTGGCTAAAAATTGTTTATTTTGTTTAGAAGATTCTACCCCATTGACTACTGAATTTTCACGCTTCTTAGCTGCCATTGGTGCTTTTAACAACTCCGATAGCGGTTGGCGTTTGTACCCATTAGCCACACGAGATTCTTCCATGCGTTTGAATTCTTCACGAGCGTTAGACATAGCTTTATAGTCGCTAGCTCTAGCTGCTTTTACATACTCACCTTTGATCTCGGTCAATCTTGCTTCGTACTCTTTATCGTATTCTGCTTTAACTTTCTGAGCAAATTGTTGGTGTGTAATTTGGTTAGTTGGTAATCCAACAAGCTGGGAAGCTGCGGTCAATATTCCTACATCTTGGGGCTTCATAACCAAGTCCCCATTGCGCATAGTCATACCTTCTTCTGCGAACCTTACAGCTTTAAGTATATTGGCAATACCATTAGGCATAGCCATTTCAATACCTTTGTAGTAATTACCTTGGTTAACCAACTGATACGCATCGGCAAACTTCTCTGCGAGGTTAAGCGATGGGCCAAGAATAGCTAGTGCAGTTTGTTCTACACCTGTACGGCTAGTTAAATCGGGAACTACATACCCACCAAATGGAGACGCAACGTTTTCCATAGAGAGCTTTTTACCTAAAGACTCCCATCCAACTGCACCAGTTACACCCCTTAAAAGCAAATCAGCCGCTACTGGATTACCAATTAGTTTGCGTAACTTGTACTCAGGGTCATCAGGCTCGTCAGGTGAACCAAACATCTTCAATGTTAAGAACATTAACTGAGATACAAACGGTACACCAAGTGCTCCACCAACTACTGCCATCTGAGCTGATATAAACGCAAGGGTCTTGCGGGCAACCATACGCTCTTCTTTACTTGCGCTGTTAAAGCTAGAGTGAATTAACTTGCCCAACATGGAGAGCTGAATAATCTGGAACCTACGGAACTGACCAATGATCTGACCAGTTACGCCTTTGAGTGCTCTTGGAGTGTTAAAACTATCGTAAGAACCATGTGTATCTGATACAACATCGGATGCGTATTGGATTGCAGCTTCGGTACTGGTATTACCATACCGCTCTAAGTATCCACGGTACGCCGCAATAGCCGCCACAGAACGGTTTATTGCTTCAATGCGGTTGGTAATGCCTTGCATTTTGTACATGACTTTACCAAATACACCTTGCTCATGTGAACGTGCTTTGAACTCGGAGTCCATACCAATATCAATTTTACCCATGCCGACCAAACGCTCCAGCATGGCACGTACATCTGCAGGTGCTTTGCTAAAGTCAACATGGTTATTTACATCCTTAAAATTAAAGATGTCTTTGATTTTGGCAATATCGTCATATGCACGGGCAATATGCCTTGTGGCATTAGCGTAGCCAATTCGACCAGCTAGGTAGGGTAAAGATATAGCACCAGTCTGCAACATCTGTTGGAGGTAGAAAGCAGGGCTAAATGTCAGCGACCAAATGTGGTTCATCTGATTGAGAGTTTTAGCAAGAACACTTGGTATTTTGTAGTCCATACTTTGGGTATGGCGGTTAATCAACTCATTAAAGTAAGGCATAGCCTCACCACGGTTGCGTCTAGCTTCTTCACGCATCTTATCAATAGAGTCATTGATAGCGTCATTGTGTTTCATGGTCGCCAAAAAGTGAGCATCGGCACGACCTGCTGTCGCCAAGTTACGCATCATGTTGGAGTCATATCCAGCAATCTTCTTTTGTTGAAGCGTAAACTTCTTAGCACTATTTTGAGCCACAGTCATGAGGTACAAGTTACCAATCATGTTATCAAGTGCTTTATATTCAGGAGACCCTTTGTCTTCTGTTTGGCGCTTCATTAAGTTACGAAGTCTAGCTACTGCAAGGTGCATATCAGAGCCACCAGTGTAAGATGCCTCAGTCTCTTTTGGAGAAGCTTCAACATGGTCGTAGTGTCCAGTAGCTGCAAGGTTATTAGCGATTGCTTTAGCTTCGCCGATTGTGTCTGCAAACTGAACGACGTAATGCGTTGGGTTAGACTGGTTCTCGTCCATCCAAATCTTAGCGGAGTTAGTTGTTCCAACTACACCATGATTACCAACAGGGGCTGCGTTTTCGCCTTTTAGAATATCTTCGTAGGCTTGGTATTCAGCAGACTTAGCCACGACAAGGTAGTTGCCGTAACGAGCCAGGTGTCCGTAAGGAACGGATGGGTCAAGCTCCACTATCTTAGCCATAGCCGCTTTTTTATCTGCGGCGACCTGTGCTTCATCGTTTGGTATTCCAAGAGCAAGTCGCTCGGCTTCTGCAAACTCACGGTTTACAGCTTCTTTGGCAGCAATCTGTTTTGCTATTAATGCTTGGTAGCCATGTTCAAAATAATCCTTAATTACCTCTTGCCCCTCAGAGGAAAACGCTTTAAACCGTTTGACCAAGTCGTCATCCATAAGGTCGTATATCAGCGTTGTACCGATGCGGTGTTCTTCGGGCATATAGCCCCACTTACCGAGCATCACAGAGTCTTCGATAAACTTGTTTACGCTACTAGCACCAGTACCTTTTTCTTCGCCTTCAAGAGCGTCATGTGCTGTTAAGATTTTGTCGATGCGGTTGTTCCACTTAGCTACGTCAGCTTGACGAGCATACTGGCTGGTTAAATACCTAGCCGCAGATGGCATATGCTTGGTAGCAAACTTAACAATATCTTCAGTAATTGCAGACTTAAGAACTATATCTTTAGCCGCACCAAACTTGTTGTGGAGCTGGCTTACTAATCCATTAACTATTACTTTAGTTGGTTTTTGTAGATTAGGTGGTAAACCATCTATTGTTTTTTCTATCCGTTGTTGGGTTCTGTTTTCCCTGAGACGAACGGCAACTTGGCTCCTTTGAAGTTGTCCTGACTCAACATCCCCTGTTTTTTGGGTAATGTTCGGATTAACTTTCGTCTTGCCGCTATTCGCTTTGTTAAGTCCATACTTTGTTTTTTCGACATCGTCATATATTTTCTCCATAAAATCTGCCACATTAGGCAGATGCTCTTCTAAAAAGTCACGACCTAATGAAGTATTGTACGACGCCCATAACTGAGCAAACAACTCTTCTCTAATAGAGTCCCCATCCATATTTGGGTTTTGTTTTCTATCAAATGGGTATACCAAATGCTGAGACAACTCACTATTAGGTTCTGCTAAATAGTGCTCGTGTACCTCTTTAATAATATTCCCCATAGGGATAATCTTGTTGTTCTTAACGGCAACATTGAACTCAGGCAAACTGGAAAATATGCCACCCATACCAGAGCCAAGATCATCTATGGCATGTCCAATCTCGTGGTGTGTTGTCCACTCAGTATTTATAGCATCGTGCAAACTGCCAACTCTAAAGACAATAGCATTTTGCCCGTTGATTTGCATAAAAGCACCATCCCAAGGTACTTCATCGTCAGTTACATACCAAGCTTCAACAGCGTCAAGTACATGAGCCATTCCCCTATTTTCATAGTGAGAGAAAGCTCGAGCAATGCCCGGATACTTTTGGTCAAGTTCAGATAAAGACTTTTCATCCGCTACAAAAGTATTATTATCTTCATCAAGTAAAGTCATTGACCTTGGGTTTTTAAGGAAGTTAACCTTTTCTTCTTTGCCAACCACAACCCGAGTTTGTAAATTTTGGTTTGCATTTGGAATAGTAGTTGTAATTGTTTTTGTAACAGGGTTTACCGATCTGCGGTTAATATCTGTAGCCTTAGTAGCTTCGCCGTTAATAAAGTTCATGACGTTGTTGTCTTTATCAGGAACTATAAATATAGTAGCTCCGTCCAACTCGTTCTCATGTTCTTTAAGTAACTTACCAAAAGTAGCTTTATCCACGTTAATACAACCAAAAGAATATCTAGAGTTTTGTGCTCCAGGTTCTTTAAGCGCTTGCAGGCGCTTTGGTGCATCTGGAAGATGCGTATATACAGAATGTAGATAAGTTGTAAAGTATTGGTTCTTTGTATCTGGGTCTGTCTCTACTGATCCAAACACGGTATCAAAATCATAGCCTTCAGTACTTGAGGTATGAGTGCGCTTAACCATTGTCCTAAGACCAGCTGGAGTAATCTTATTAGCATCAAGGTTGTTATCGCCTTTAGCAAAATCACCAAAGCTTTTTGCTAGTAATACTTTGCTCTTTAAAAGTAGTGTTCCATCTGGGTTAAACACAAACTGCATTGCAGTTGGTTTATCCGTAATCAAAAATAACTTATTTGACTTAATTAAATCGTCTTTGATTGCTGGGTAAAGAACTTCATACGCCCGTTTTGCCTGCGCAGACATATCTTTAGCAGCTTCCGCAGGGACAGGTTGTGTTACTTCAATAGTTCTTGTTTGCGTAATTGGTACAGTTATTGGGATTGGCTGAGATAAGAAACTTGGATTAAATACCAACGCTACGGCTAATACCCCTTCGGATACTGCTTTAATAATGTCACGGACTGCACCAGCTACGGCTGTTGCGCCTTTGTTTATATAAGCAACAACATCGTCTCTTACCTTAGCGGCAAACTCAGCGGTTCCACGCTTAACGCCGTAGAACTTTTCTAAACGGCTAGTCTGACCTTCCGTCAGCTTTTCAATATGCGGGGTTAGTAGTTCTTCAGTAACAGAAGTAACAGGTGGTGTTGTACTCTCTTTGGCAGTGGTAGGCTGCTCAGAAACCTCAGAAGTTTTATTCTGTGTGGCTTCTTTATTAAGTTTAACAAGTTCTGCACGAACGTCACTAGGTGTCCAGTTATCTTTGCCATAATCAATGAAAGTCTCTCGTTGGTCTTTAGTTAGCTCCGCAAACTTTGGCGCACCAGGGATAGTGTCTGCAACTTTATTCCAAGACTCTTCCGCCAACTCAACATCAGTTTTAATAACTGTGGGTTCTACCTTTTTCGGCTCGCTTGGCTTTTCACTGGTTTTTTCGGTGCTACTTTGTTTGGTAGATTTTTTGGATTCGGCGTTTCCTTTGCCCACCTTTTTGCTACTTTGGGCTGGTTTGCGAACATTTCCCTCATCTGTGCTTTGCTCTTGAACGGCATTTTCTTCCTCTCCTTCTTCAGTTTGGTTGACTTCTAACTCACCTTGTTTGGCAAGAGCATCTTGTTTCTTACCATACTTAGCCCATTCATCCTTGATCTTAGCTTCAAGCGTAGCCCTACGTGGGTCTTTAGGAGGCAATGCCTCCATCTTTTTGGTAAGCTTTTCAATGCGGTCAAAGAAAGCTTTATTCAATGACTCTACTGAACCTTGGCTACCACCAGCTTGAGAGATAACTCCCATAGACTGGCCTTCATTGCCTTCACCACGACCACGCATTTCTTCAGCAAGCAACTTGCTACGATCACCTGATACACTACCATTCTCTAGTTCGTCAGCCAAAGATTGCTCAGTGGTAACGTTCTTGTCATGGCTATACAAGTAAACAATTTCTCCTGCACCAATACCATCAGGGAATTCAGCAGAACGATAGGCTTCACCTGCGTCAAGCAACATATCGTCAAACGCTTTGCCATCTTTAGGCGTTTCAATACCATAGTCTTTGGAAGCAGACTTGTACAAACCATCAAGACGATGGACTAAATCAGCAGTTTTTTCAACTGGAAGTTGCGCAGTAATTGCTTTAGACACCGCAAATGGGTCTTTAGTCGTATTGCGTGTTCCTGCTGGAATGCCTAAACGTTGTTCAATAGAATTGATTTCGCTTTGCTGAGCAGGTGTTAGCCTTGGCTTAACAACAATACCTAGACGTTCCAATTGTTTTTGAACAGCAGCTCTAGACACGCCAAGTTGTTTGGCAATGTCTTCTTGTGGCTCACCATCAATCAAAGCCATGGTTACCATGTCAACCCTTTGAGCAAGGGTCATCACACCAGCTCGTTCTACCTCTGGAGCAAGGATAGCTCGAATTAAATCATTTCTGATTTCTTCTCGTCTGGCTGGCTTGATGTGGCTAAGGTCTGTTGCGTAGTAGGAGATTGTTTGGTCATAGACTCTCGCTCCTTTGCCTTCTGCCACAGTTGGCTTAGCCACGGCTTGAACGCTGGGTTGTTGGGACTCACCAGATGTTGTTGCGGCTTGTTCATTTATCTGCCCCTGCCCAGTCCCATTCCCAGCATTGTGAACACCCCGTTGGAGCAAGTTTGCATCGGTGCTATTCCGTACTCCTTCTCCTGCATTGGATCCAATTTGCTGGCTAGGCGTTCCTTGAGGGACACTTCCTGCTCCGATGGGTTGAACGTTTCCGCCCCCCACATTCCCTCCTCCATTTGCTGCTTGAGTTGATCCTCCTTGGACTGATACTCCTCCCACCCCGGGAGTTGTTTCCACTTGACGTTGGGGTTGTTTGTTTCCATTTTTGGCTCCTTTAGATTGTTGACTCTCAATATAACCAGTTGTATCCTTGCCTGTCAAGACTTGATGGATGGCGTTTACATGCTCTAGTTCTGTACCTTTAGCGGTTTTAGAGATGATGTTTAGACGATCTGCTGCTTCTTCTGGGGTAGTTGCTGAATGTAATTGGTATTTAAGCGCAACTTTACCTATGCCAGCAAATGCTGAACTTACAGTTTTAGCAGGGTTTGAAGCATCAAACTTAAATTGAACCATCTTACCGCCAACAACAGTATTAGCTTGGGCAATAGCTTGAGTTATGGGTTGTTGGTTAGCAGGAATATTTGATGCTTCTTGCGCTAATGCTGTACCAAAATGACTAACAGATGGGCCAAATAAAGGTTTACCAAAAAAACTCCCTTGGTTTGCATCTACGCTAGGGGCTACTCCATATGCTTGTAAAGCGCCACTAACTTGTTGTTTTTGAGCTTCAGCAGCTTGAGCTGCGGCTTGTTGTTGTTGCGCAACAGCTGCTTGTTGGGCTTGCTGAGCTTGGGCTGCTTGTGCGTTTTGAGCAACAGCGGTCGTACCTTGTGCTGTAGCGGCTTGAGTGGGAGGTGTTGGAGCTTGGAGTCCTTGTGTTGGGGTAGCTCCAAGGTTAGTTTGGTTTAATGCCTGTTGTACTGAGTCACCAGTATTAGGCTGAGTTTGCGATGATTGAAAATTCCCAGCTGGAGTAGTAGAAGTATCAGGTTGCTCATTAGCACCTTTTAATAGTGGTGTACCTTTACCAGCACCAGCTGCTTCAGCTGTACTTTTACCTGGATGGATGGCTCCAGCGGCCCCAAATAAACCTTCTACTAATCCACCAGCAACACCCGCATTAAGATATTGACTTCTTGCCTCTTCTTCTGAAACTGGTTTACCTACTGCAAGTTCCATTTTGGTTTGCAGTAACTCAGATGCCGCCCCTGCTGGTGCTTGTACTGCAGCGTTTTTAGCAGCCCGTTTTAAGAAATTACCCTCGAACCCACTACTATGTAATAGCTTTCCGCCCAACATGGCTTCAGGCACAGTCTCAGCCAAAGCGTATGGAACTGACCCAGCTAATGCTGTAAGTCCTGGATGAGTATCTTCTGGGTTTTCCTTTGCGTTCTGATACAAAGAACCAATAGCATTTGCTTCGTTATAAACTGCCCCACCAGCAACTTGTTTTGCTAATGTACGTCCAGCAGCTAATGCAGCTTTTCTTTCAACAAAATTCTCAGCAGCAGCGAGGGAACCGCCACCTAAAGCATTAGGTATATAGGCTGCACCACGGGCAACAGCACCAGGGATAGCAGCTTCAGGGGCTATTAACCCAGTAGCAAAAGCACCAATTGCATTAGTTGCTTGTTTAGATGCCTGATAACCCGCATATGGAATAATCGAGCCTAAAGACTGATCTTCAATTCTTTCTAAGTCCCTACGGCCTGCAATTTGAGAAGCAATTTCTCTATCGGATGCTTGACGGTTAGCCCAGTTTTCTGCACCTTTAGCGCCAACAACGTTAGCAAGAGCAGCCCCTGTGCTATACATTAACCCTTTGGTATCTTCATATCCCGAGCGAAGACCAGCCGAGATTGGCCCACGTTCTTTTCCAGTTTCTAAACCAAGGTGCTCAGCTACATCTTGTGGATGCCAACCCGCTAGTTCCGAAGCTCTTTTAATTACTTCTTCGTCAGATAGGTCTTCCCCAAGTATCCGTCTAAGAGATTCAATTGATGCCATATGGATTACGTATTATGGGTTTGGGAAGTTGTGTGCTACACCAGTATCAATAGCAGTTTTCGGAGTTTTCAAATCATTCATTTTTTGCTGCGCTAAAGCTGCATTGTACAAATCTCTTTGCTTTTGCAGATCAGCCATTTTTTTAGCAGCTTCAGCCCTCTCAGCAGCAGGTGTTTTAAGGGTTGTATTCTTGCGCACATCCGCTATAGCTGCATCTAAAGTGCTAACTTGACTTGCTAGTTCTTGCTGAGTTCCTGTTGGTAACGCTTGTTTCTGTGGAGCAGGTGTTGGCGTACTACCATTAGCTTTTTCTTTTGCCTTACCTTCTTCTACCGCAGTTTCTAGAATATCTGGGCCGAATACCTTAGGCCATTTATTTTTAACCTTTTTGATTTCTTTTGGATCAGTTCCAGCGGCGGCTAATTCCCCATATGCAGCTTTCGATTCTTCGGGGTTAACTTGGCTACGATCTGGTTTGCGAAGCGTTGCAACAATTGAAGTAAGGTCTTTGGATACCCTAGCTCCAGCAGTAGCAGCCTTAAGAAGCACAGCTTGCCCTTTCTCTCCATTTTGCTCGTCTAGCGTAAGATCAGTAAATTCTTTGATAAACGGTTGCATAGCTTCGCCAGCAAGTTTGTTTGTTTTAGCTGTCTCAAGTAAGTTGTTATATACCTGAGCATGGGCGTGTGAAAGCTCTGCTGTTGCGCCTGCAGTAATAGCCCCGTTTGCAGCTGTCTTAGTTGCGGCAGCGCCCATAACGTCTTGATATTTACCAGTGTTCTCAACTTCTTTTTTCTTCAAATCAAGTTCAGTTTCTTTGTTAGCCTGTGTCAAATAAGCTTCTGGGCTACCAAGCATCATCATAAATTGAGATTTTGTGTGGTCATCTAATAAAGATAATAGGTTGCTATGTGCCTCTTGTGGTGTATATGCTTTTGTTGCTCCACTAGGATCAGTAACTATGATTTTTCCATGCAACATATCCACTTTGTCGTTTGGGTGAAACTTTGCATAGTCCTCTTTAACTTCTTTAAAAAACCTAGTTGGGTCATTAACGGGGTCTTGGTTAAGAAGATTAGATCTAATATCATAAAGTTTTTTAGACTCAGTATCCCATTTAGTTTGAGCTTCTATTTTTCGTTTTGCTTCAGTAAGTTGGTATTGCCCCAAATCCATCTGTTGCATCTGGGCTTGAATCGCTAAAGCTTCTTTAGGGTTAATCTTAGGATTCCCCATAATTGAGTTCACATACTGCGCTCTTGCCTGGTCAATAGAAGGGGCACTAGGAGTTACTGGAACTTGTGTTGGAATAGCTTGACCTTGCCGCTGCGCATTTTGGTTCAATACCCCAATATCGCTTTGAGCTAAAGCTTTATCAAACTCTGCATCCCCAGAATTTCCAGCAGATGCTAAAGAAGCAGCTTGTTGTGGCCCAATGCCTGTATTGGTTGCAATGGGTTGTTGTAAAGATGGTTTTCCTACTTGCCCAATAGTGCTACTATACGCCCCTTGAAGCGCAGCCTGCTGGTCTTTTTCATCTTGGTATTTTTGAAGTTGCATGTTAATCAACTTCTGTTGTTGTTCCCGATCTGCAGCTTTATCTTGTTGGTCTTTTAGTTTTGTATAGGTATTAAACCCACCTTCCGCTATTGACCCTAATGCAACACCTAGATTAATTGCCATAATTTACTACCTTTGAATAATCGACAACTTTATACCCATTGTGCATAAAGACAGCTTTGGGATAAATTTGTTCAACTTCATGAGCCATAAGCCCACGATATCTTCCATGACCAGCTAATAAATCAGATTTAAATTCAGGTTTGTATTCAAAATCATATACACCTAAACCATCAGGCCTAATAACAATCAATTCAATATTTTGTTTGGTGCGTATATCAGATTTAGATAGAGCACCATAAGCACCAATACCAGCCCCAATTGCGCTACCAATACCAGCTGAAGCCGTAGCATTAGCTTGTTGTTGTGCGTTAAACGCAGAAATTTGAGATTGGTAAGACTGGTTAGCAATATTACCACCAGCCTGAGTGGCTCCAGTAGCAGCAGCTGCAGCATTATTAGCAGCTTGAGCATTACCTTGTAAATTAGTTACGTTATTTTGTTGCGCAGTTACTGCATTATTCATAGCTGTTCCGCCGTTTTGCATTGCTGTTTGAGCATTAGCAAAAGATGGGGCTGCCATACTAACAACGTTCTGTTGTTTTTGTAACCCAAGGGCAACGGCTTGTGAACGTGCTTGAGTTGAAGCCGCCGCACCAGCAGCAGCTTGCTGAATCGCATTAGCATTTCCTACCATCTGGGCTGCACCAGAAGTTGGGTTAACACCATATGCTTGTTGGCGCATTTGGTCATTTTGTAACTGCTGTGCATATTGTTGGTTTACATCACCTAAAGCAGCACTTGCAATGTTTTCCTGATACCCAGCATTGTTATAATTATTCGCATCAGTTTGAATGGCTTGCATTGCAGGTACAGCCATATTATTGTAAATACCTTGCTGTTGTGTTGCTTGACCTTGCTCATTAGCAGCAATGGCGTTCATATTTGCAGCGTAATTATTATTGTTTGTAGCTTGAGTAGCAGCAGCTGTAGCTAATTGAGGAGCTGTTTGATTCTGGTATTGACTCCAACTTTGATTACCAATATCTAATGCTTGTTTAGTTGCGGCAGCAATACTGGGATCAGGGGCAGGGGCTGAACCGCCTCCTTTGCCACCTTCTAAAGTCATGCCACCAAAACGACCACAGCGAGGACGAAACGCTAGTTCGGGTAGCATTTCAAATTCATTTAGTCTCATAATTTAATCCCCAAGAATCTGCACTCATCTTTGAGCATCCCATATAAAATTAGATTTGATCCATCAGTACAACCTTGTCTAACTAGACCTTCTCGTTTAAATCCTAGACCTTCATCAAACTTTTGAGCATGTAAGTTATCTTCTCTAACTAACGCTGTTACTCTTTGGCATTTAAGTTGGATAAAAGGATAAGCAAAACATCTCCACAAAAATTCTTTGGTTAACCAATACTTACCAGGTAAAGCTACTACGTGCATACTAATTGAAGCAACTGTGTACATGTTATAAGCAACTGCCCCTATGATTTCACCGTCTTCCTCCATAGCAAACGCAACAGAATCAGTACGGGAATAACGCTCGTCAATACGAGTTTCCATCCATTGGAGGACACGGTCATCTTCTCCGTACACAACTTTTTTCATAGTGCATCAATTTTAACCTGATATACCACATTTTGCCCTAACTATTTTATGTGAAATGAGACCCTTCCGCAATTATCACAAGATTAGAACCAGCCCCTTGCCCAAGAGTTGGGCCAGTACCACCATAAGCAGTAGATAACCCCCACACGACGTTAACATTAGAACCCGAATATTGCACAACTGGGTCAAACCAAAAAGTACTATAGTCAGTACCATCATAATAAACACTTGACCCTGGGGAAGCATAATGAATAATTGGGGTTGTAAGACTTGTTGATCCCACACTATTACTATAAACGCCTGAAGAATCCCAGACCATATAAAACGCACCGCCAGAGATCGCTGTTCTAGCAAAGGCAATAGCGTGGTTACTTACTGTAGTCGCAATCTTAGGAATAATGTGGGGTTGTGTACTTAAGTATGAAACACCGCCCGTATTGTTCATTACAAGCACCCCTGTACCTGTACCAGAATAAGATATTGATGGGTTTATAGGTTGAAAAATATAAACAGTAGGTCTAGTAACCGCTGAAAATTGCATAGTCCAAGTAATATTGGAGCCGCTTGTACTAGCTATTTTGAACCATTGAAGGCAGCAATAACCAGAACAATTAAAGAATGGAACAATAATACTAGCCGTTGTTGTAAAGGTAAATGTGTAAAGATTACAAATTGGGGTTGGTATACCATAAGAAGCATAATACCCAGCAGCATAACTTGGAAAATCATATTCCGTTACATATGTAGCTCTTCCTGCATACACAAGGTTATATGAATATGAAGAGACAATTACTTGTCCGTTATTATTATGAAGGGAGAAACCAAAACTCATACGGCAAACACCAAAAGTTGAGTAGGTGAATATACTCCAGAAACCCCTGCTCCCGGACTCCACGATACGGTTGGGTATCCCCCAGAATAAGTTACCACTGGGACAGCTAAATATAATCCTTGCCCTGCTGCACCAGGCCCCGGGGCCGCACATACCCCAACCCGAATAGTAAAACCAGCAAGGCTAGGATAAGATTTACTGCTACTATTATTAGCTGGAACAGAGATAATATCAACAATGCAACCAGGGGCAGCAGTACTATCAAAAACTTGACTGTTAGTTTGGGTAATACTAATACCAAAACCCATTAGAGTTGTCCTATACGAACAACAAGTGAGCCGCCACTATATACATCAATACGTTGATTAGTACCGTCAATAAATAAATAGTTTCCCGCACTTTGAGTAAAGGTTGCAGTACCAGCAGTAATAGAACCTAAGTTTGCAGTTATAGCAGACAAAGTACTTACGCTTATTTTATCGGCAGTAATAGTGCTAGTAGCAATGTTTCCACCAGTAATAGTAGTAGAAGCAATGTTTCCACCAGTAATAGTAGATGAGGATATCTGTGTACCTGTAATAGTGCCTGCAGCAATTTGAGAAGCTGTGATTGAGTTAGCGGTTATTTTTCCGCCATCAATAGTAGTTGAGTTTGAGTTTACGTCTTGAGCCGCATTAGTTACAACAATATATGAAGACGCTAATTTAGTAGCAGTAATAGAGTTTGTGCCAATACGGTCTGCAGATATAGTTCCAGCATTAATTTTTGACGCATCAAGATCAGATATCTTGGCATTATCAATAGCTGCATTTGCGATCTTAGCATTTGTAATAGTGCCATCTGCAATATAAGCATCCCCGATGTATACACCTGGGTTTCGAGTAACACCGTTAACAGTAGTAGTAGATGTTTGTACTATAAATGGTACAACTGGGGAAATTGATGTACCTGGAGCTGCAATAGCAAAAGAGTCTGCTCGTATTAAAAACGTTGAATAAGGTGCAGCAGAAGTCCCAGTATTGGCTAAACCAAAACCAGAAACATATCCATTTGTGTCTACTTTAACTGTGTACTGCCCATTCAACGCAGTTACTTGAGTTGTATTAGTAGATATGGTTGTAGCAAGATCAGTATAAAGCTGTGTTGTTGTAATTGAGTTTGTTAAGCTAGCAATCAAAAGTGCTGGGTTAGTGGCAGTTGCCCCAACTGTTCCACCAGTAGCGTTATAAGGGCCTTTAACATTAGCTAGAGAAACAAACCTAATCCAGTAATAAGCAGTAAGTGAATTACCAACAGAGTCTGAAAAAACGGCAGCTGAAGTTGAACCTACTAAAGTAGCAGTACCTAACGAGTTAGTAGATGACCTCCATATTTCTACGTAAGATGGATTAGCATATGTAGGTGTGTCCCATGCCAAGATGATTGTGGCAAATGCACCAGCCACAGAAAATCCTGTAGGCGCAGGAGGAATTGTGTAATCTGTAAAAGCGTTATAACCACCAGTGCCAGTAGATGTATTTAATATTGCGCTTGATAAACCAGTAGTAATAATTTCTGAATTCGGAAGCGGCTTTCCTGATATGGCACTACCAAGGATAAGTAATGTTTCCCTCATTGGGCGAAGAACTGCCGCAACATTAGGATCATCTATTGCGCTTATTGACGGTATGCCAGGAAGTTTAGGAAGCGCTGCCATTAAACAGTTCCTATTTCATTCATAGTAGTCGCAATGTTTATACGCCTAACTGGAACGTTACCAGTGATTTCAATTTCCCAAACATATGCACGAACAGCGGCAATTCTTACAGGAAAATCCGTTGTTGGGCTACCAGAATAAACGCTTACCCCATCAGCATAGATTGTTATTGTAAGACTTGAACCTGAATGAGCAGCCATATATACCCAGTCAGCATGTAACTGTAAAGCCGCATAACTTACAGGTTTAGGGTGTAGAAACTTCTTTGACTTCCAATCAAATGTTGTATTGGATGTAGTGCTAGTATCAAGGCTATAAACTTTATTGTCTACGTTACTTAGAATATAAATAATTCCAGTTGTAGGTTCTATAAATAAACATCTTACAGAAGCTGAAAAATTTACAAGCGGTGGATTATCTTGGCGTAACATAACAACGCCGTTGTAATTTGAACCTACATTATAAAAACCAATATACATGTCGTTATAAAGCGCACCTATCATTGACGCTGGGTTTAGCGTTTGCCAATCATCCCTTGTGTAAAGCCCTGTTGTAATAACATCACTTTGACCAGACGTAATAGATACCAAACCATTAGGGCTTGCATAAAGAACGCCATATTGATCTGAGGCAATTGAGAATTTAGATACGCACGGCTGAAGCATAGATAGCTTGGACTGCGACATAGATGATGGGCTTGTCCCGGTAACAATATACGGTTCTTTTGTTGTACCGACAAATAAAGAACTCTCGAAAGTACCTAGACCAACTATAGGGTAATCGGTTGTTAGCATATAACTAACAGGCCAAGCATGGGGTAAATACGGCTCACAAAACCATATTTGGTTTCCTGTAAACCCAGCCAAAATCCCGTTAGGCAATGCTACTAAACCTTGAAGGGTTGTAGGGGGTGGTGTGAAATAAAGAGAAGGTAGGGTTTGTCCAAGGTTAGCTGAAGTAACCGTATCAGAAAAACTTGTAATGGAGTAAGGTATTTGGGCAACCAGTTCATACCCTACAGATGTAGACCCTACAACGGAACGATAAATTCTTTTATAGACAAAATTATAATTACCTGATGCGCCTGAGTTTGCAATATTAGCTATAGCTACTGTACCGCCAGAAAAATTTACAGCAATTTCAGCTGATGGTGGACTAGGTGCAGATTCCTCAAGCACGGAACCAAATTGAGTTACATATGTATAAATATATGTTCTTGTTTCTGTAGGGGCTGTTCCCCCAGAAGCAGTTACAGTAGGAGTATCAGTTGGAAATGGTACACCCATTTCATAGGAAACATTAGGAAAAGGAGCAGAACCTGCACTATTTCCACTAGCCAATGCCCAATTAGTTTTCTTCGGGCCGAACGCTGTGCTAGTAAAGTAAAGCCTATCGTCTGTTAAGTCAGCAATTGGCCCGGGGACTACATCAACTACGCTTTCCCACTCTAACCAAATAAAAGATGGGGTAGTACCAGACGGAGCAAAGAATTTATATATTGTTTGCGTGTCAGAATAATAAGGCGTGTAAGCCAAAGTTGGTGATTTCCAAGGACGAATTTCACCAGATTGAAGTTTTAAGTTTGAAGCAACTTGAGCTTGGTTTTGGGCAAGTAAAGTGGGGCCAGTGCGTGGACTAATGCCGGAAAAGTTCTCTACCGTTATTGCACTCATAGCCCCACATCCTTTAAACTTTTAAATCTTCTTCTGTAATAGCTGGAATAACGATTCCGTCACCAAGGTCAACTGTCTTTGGTGCTTCTGGCTCCGCTTTATCAGCTTTTTTGCGCCCTTTAGGAGCAGCTTCGATTTTAGGTACTTCTGTTATCTTGGCTTCTAACTCAACCAATAACTTTTGCCCGTCATCATTTAAAGTAAATACACCGTCAATTCTGTCGCCAACTTTTTTACGGTTAGCCATTTGACCGACAATAATATTTCCGCAAACTAACTCAGCGCCAGAGGCTTGCATAAACTGCTCATAGCTCATCATAATTGAAACTCCTAATTGTTTAAGATGGATAGCATTTTTTGAGTCAGGCCAACCCGATCCTCAAGCCCGATTGTGCCACCATTAATACGCTTGGTCAAAGCAACCCAGTCTTCGTTATCAGCCAAAAGATTGCATTTGTGCGTTTTCCAAAACCAGCCTGCTGACAGCATGGCATACATGGGGGTTGAAACCAGATCGGGGGTTGCTACCAAATCTATTTTGATGGTCTGACCGCAGTGCCAATAGTTATCGTGCCCAGTCAACTGAATAGCACCTCTCCCACGAAACCTGTACCCGTCTCCACTAGCTTCATCTCTGTTTCCGTCACGGCTAGCGTAAGCTCTGTTAGCTATCCTCTCAGGCTGGTGTGCGTACTGTGCAGCATTGGAAGCGTTAAAGTGGCTAGGCCAGACACGAACTAAAGACTCAGCAGAGTAATTTAGACCTTCCTCAAGTTTTGTATATCTACCACTTTCATGTGCAGTCTGAGCTATAAAAGCCGCTATCTCATCGGCGTTATTAATACCAAACGCTACAAGTGTAGTATTGATCGGTTCAACCCAAATGGCAGCTACCCCGATGCCATGCAGATGTTGTGCTGTGACGTTCATTTACCCGCCTTATTAAATAATGATCTTACTTCGTTGTATTTTGCGATACAGGAGTTAAGCTCTGTGATGGCTGCATCTCCTTCTGTTGTGAGGGCGACAATATCTTTAATAGCCTGTCTGTCAGAGTTGCTTGCCTGACTTCCATCTCCAGAGGCGGTATCTGCGGGGGAGTGTACGGAACAGTTGGACGGGAGGCGCAGCTCGCCAGAGTCAATACGAGCATCAATACTAGCTTGCTTGGATTTAATTTCATCTTTAGCTTTCCTTAGTTGCGTGGTGATTTGACTGAATTTCTCAGTCACCTGTTGCTCTTTTGTTCTAGCTTCGTCGTTGAGTCTTGCGATTTCGATGGCATCCTCGGTGGACTTTTGAACGTACCCTTCGTGATGACCATAAGTATAAGTGCCGCCAAGTAAAGCAACAAATACAAGAATAATCCAAGTGTTAGGTATTCCAAACATATTATCCTAACTGTGATCTGATGGTAGCTAAACGCTCACGCTCTGCTTCGTCTAAGACAGGAGGAGAGGTAGGAGGGGGTGGAGGAGTCCATCCAGAAGCAGGTGCAGCAGCCATAGTAATAGTCTGTACAGGAGGGGCAACATAGGCATCCTTATTGTTTTTAACCGCTGTCATCATATTAGTGGCTTCGTTGGTTAAACCTTTAGTCATAATACCGCCTATCCCCCCAACTATGAGGAGCACAATATCGTTTAGCATCTTGGTGTATGCCTGGTCAATAGGAGCCATTGACTTAATTGGCTGGGTTACAAACGTAACTGAATAGAGGAGAGAGAATGTAATGAACGCAAATATGAGTGTCACCATGACAATCACAAAAGCCCTTACCCTAATCTCTATCTCATCGGCATTGAGTCGTGGATTGTTGGGGTTGGGGGTTAGTAGTTTGAGCAGGATTTCCTTCAATTTTCTTCTCCAGGATAGGGGCTACAAGATATTCAGGGCAAGTTTGATCAAACTCGCAGCGAGGTTTTTGGCATTGGGGAGCGCCGAAGTTGTCAGGATTTTGGCAAAAATACCTGTACTGATCTCCACACCCCGCTAATAATATAGTCAATAAAGCGCATATTCTCATTGGTTACTCTTGTCTCGTTGGGTTTCAAGTTCTTTCTTCAGCTTCTCAATTCTCTTTAAATCTGCCGCCATCAGAATTCTCTCTTGGTGAATGTCCATGTACATGAACCCAATGATGGGAAGTACAAGCACAAACAAGAACGCTAACACTATGATGATAATTACGTACCCCCATGTGTCACTCGATTTATTGCCCACATCAGTCCTGCTATGTAAATTGATACAAAAATTACTGCTACTGTGCAAGCACTTAAAAACCAAGCCTTATCAGCTAATTCTCTTGCATCTGCCTCCTTTTTAGCTTTCTTTCTAATTTCTGCTTTTCTAGCAATTTCTTGTTTTGTTTTAACCGTCCCGATCATTGCGTTGACACGGGAATAAAGGTCTTTTAGCTCTGGGGGAACATGATAAATCATGTACTCCGTTAAGTTAACCCTCATGTCTTCCAGCTGGGTTTTTGCCATGACTAGCCGAATAGCTATTTCATACGTATCCCCATCTGGGTCAAAAATCTTTTCTATCCTCTCTTCTTCAGTATGGATTGCATCTGAACAGGCTTTGTAGTTCTTGAAAAATGCAACTAACTGATCCCCAATTTCCGTGTAAAGTGCTTGCTCGTCAAACTTTACTTTTTTCTTATTGCTAGGTTGAGCCGTTTCTTTACTAGCTGTTTCCTTTTGTTTTGGTTCTGAGAACAGACTTGTGATCCATCCCCAGATTCCTGTTACTTCTTTTCCAATTGCCTTTACTTCATTAACTGTCTTTTGAACATCTTTAACTAGGGCTTTTCCCTCGTTGTACATAGAGCACAACTCTTTAACGCCAGCAAATGCAGCGTTGGCAGCTTGGAAAAGAAGTATAAACTCAATGGTTAAATAGTAGGTTGTTCTTCAGCAGGAGGAGCTAAAGGTGGTTGTACATTTACTGAAGCTTGAGCTTGAGCAGCTTGAGCTTGTGCATTTGCGCTATCTACCAATTTCTTTAGTAGCGTTTGTAACGCTGCAATCTTGTGTTCAATAGACTGTGCAATTGCTTGAAGCTCTTGTGGGTCATGTGAAAAATTAAACATTTAGTTTCCTTTAGGTTGATGGTGTTTCAATATATCGTAGAACTACTACGACTACAGAAATTATACAACCCACTATCATTTGATGGATAGGAGTTAGGGATAGCTCAAATAGGAAACCTTGCAATACTGAGAGTATGGCAATAACGATTGCCCACTGCACCTGCTTTGATTTTAGGGTCGTGATGAGTGTGTTCATGGCAGAGTTCCTATAAATGTTGTCAAGTCTGATCCAGTAATAGGATTACCTTCAGCATCGTTTAAGACTACTCCGTTTTGGATGTCTTTTTTGAATTGTTGGTAGTCTGTGTTGTCTGGTACAAATGGAATAAAGGCATTGTCTGACCTTTGAACAACCTGAGATGAATTTCCAGATATTATTGGAGGAATTAATTTATACATCTTATAGCTCCGAATTTACTATCAATAAAACACTTCCAGTTGGAGCATTTTCTAACATAACACCGCCTTGACCTGCGTTAATACTTGAAGCTGTTGCATCAATTAGTAGATTATCTGTGCTTGCGGCAACCAAAGATATTGCAGAAGAGGTGCTATTTCCCCATCCACCACTTTGAGTTAGAAACCATGATACAGTTCCAAAGGTTACTGTAGGCGCTACCCTCATTGGTTGTCTAAGAGGAAAGCCGCCTCTTACGTTTGTTGTGCTACCACCTTCTACAGACCAAAGATATGTGTTGTTACCTGCCGCTCTTAAAACATAACAATACCTTTGACACAACTGTAACTCAGTACCATAAGGACGATAATCAAATGATGTTGCTTGGGTTCCTACTTCTAGTTGGACTCCTGTTAAATATAAAACAGCATTAGCATTAGCCACCAATTGAACTGTTCCTGTTACATTTAAATAGTTACCAGAAAACCAAGAATTAGTTGTAGATGTTGATTGCGATGAACCTGTACCAAGATTAAAATCTATAAGAAAACATCCCGCATTAGTAGTGGGAAATGAACCTGATGTTGGGCCAGGTACAGTTATAGTTATGTATGTCCAAGTATTAGCAGACGTTATTGTATAAGTTGTTGCATACGTTAACGCATTAGAATAGTTTTGTAATATTAGTGAGTAATTACCAGTAACGCTTGCATAAACCCAAAACGATATAGTTACGGCTTTAGCATTAGAAGTGCCCCATTGCAAATCTGAAACATTTAAGCCTTCAATATTTTGTCTAAGTTGACCATATGTACTAGACCCAATAGAGTAAGCACTAGAACTATTTTGAAGCCCAAAATAATAAGAAAAACCAACAGGCGGTGTTATTGAATTTAAATTTTGACCTACCGTTAATTGAGAACCAAAATTAAAAGAATGGTTCCATCTATCAATAGCGTATCCACTTGAGGAAAGAGCTACAGAATTTGCCCCATTGTATTGACTAACTCTAAAATCACCATTAATAATTCTATTCTTCATAGAATAGTATTGCGCTGTCGTTTGGAGCATCCCTGAGGGTACTTGGGTCAACATATTACACCTTTGCTTGTGATGCTACTTGAGCTTGATAGGCAGAGATTACATCCGCAGTCCATACTGCTTCGCAGATAGCCTTTACCTTTGGATCTTGGGTTGTGATGTTATCCCCAGGGGTTAGTACCCATCTAGAAAAGTTACGAGCTATTTCATTGCCAGAGTCTGTTATAACCTGAGCTTGGCGTACTTGTACAACACCGTTCTCTAGGACTTCGATACGATCTATTGTGGTTGTTGATGCGAGTGTCATTGTGACTCCTTAGAAATTGGCAATATAGGTCATTGAGAATTGAATTTCACCACTACTGGATAGGTTGCTGTTTAGTAATTGAGTTGGAGCACCGCCACCATTTGCAATTGCAAATACATTTAAATTTGTTGTTCCCCCTGTACTCGTTATTTCAGGGACTGTGCCTGATGTAAACGACAAACCACTAACATAACCAAAAGAGCCAGTTGCTCTTCCATAGGTTGTGCCCCCCAAAGTAAAGGGTAAATTTATTGAAATAACCCCACTACCACCAGAATTAGTAGCCCATAACAAACCTACTCCAACAGTAACTATATTTCCAACTTTTGTGTAATATCCTACCTGCCTGTTATAAGTAAAAGTCCCTGTTTGAAATGCGGGAGTCCAAGTCCCTGTCTCATAGTCAGTCAGCGTAGATGCACCAATAGCACTTGAGTTGTTAAAGTTTATACCCGCATTAGATACAGGAATGTTTATATTGCCACTTGAATTGACAAGGCTTGCTAAGTATTGTGCGTTAGACATTATGCGCTCCTTACCATTGCGGCTTGAAATGATGCTTGTATTGCGGCAGAACCACAATTTAAATTTCCACCAGAGCTTTGATATGTGTATATTTCAACATAATCAGTTGAGCCGTTTAAATACGCTATTGCAGAATTTGTCATTTCAATAGTTGAAATTGAATTTATTGAGTAAGCACTATTTTTGTATCCAGTACCATTTTTGTAAATAGAAACAACCGCAATTCCAGAACCTGCTGAAATAGTAATACCTGCATTTATTTGATAATAACCTGCTACAGAAGGAGTAAATCTATAATTTGTTGTTGCATCGTAATTATTGTTTGTGTCAAATTCTTTTGTGTTATAGGCAATTTTTGTGTAAGCGCCATTTGGAATAGATTGCAAGGCAGAACCATAAGCACTAAAAGCAGGGCCTGTAGCTCCTACATTACCCGCAAGATTGCTTTGACCCACACTACCCGCAGTATTTGGTATAGCATTAAGCACAGAGCTAACCAAGAATGATTCTGTAGTTACCAGATCACCTGCCGTTGCCGCATTAGTTAGAACTACTGTCGTACCATTAGATGCCGTGTAGTCTGCTGATCCCAGTCTTACGCCGTTCCTATATACGCTGATAAATCCAACTGTATAAGATGGTGGTGTGAATGTGGTTTGGCTTGCCGTAGCAGTAAATTCTGTTACCGTCCTGTACGCCGTTGTTGTTACATTGGATGCGGGTATACCTAGATACCTTGCGCTGATGTTGCCTGTACCTGTTGGGGGCGCGGCTGAGAATGTAAGCGTTGTACCCGATACTGAATATGTGCTTGGGTCTTGCAGAACACCACCTACGGCAACCAGTACTGATGCTGTGTTAGCAGGAGCCACAGACATTGTAAAGATTTTGGTTGAGTTATCTCCGCTGAACTGATCAGTGAGAAATGCAACTTGGTAGACGGGGTTTCCTATGTACATTTTTTATTCCCCAGTGGGCGCCTCTTCTTTAGGCTTTTGTTGTTCTTGCACTTCTCTAGTAATAGCATCTATGAGTTGTCTAACTTCCCTGTGAGGTTGGTTATCTAGATACTGCATTAGTCCGTTGAATACTTGTGCTGAGAGTTTGATTTCGTTCATTATGCTACCTTTGCTTCTAGAGCTGTTACTTGTGCGGATAGTTCCTGAATGGCTTTTACCATTGTGGGTATCATGTCACCCATTTTTAAACCAAGTTTTTCTATTTTGTTAGTTCCATCTTCATTTTCAGAAAAAACATAACTATCAACTAGGTCAGGCAATACAGATTGAACTTCTTGAGAAACAAAACCTACTACGTTAGTTCCTGTAATTCCTGATTCTGCTTTCCAATCAAACCTTCTTGGTTGCAATTTAATAATTTCAGCAAGACCTGTATCTAAAGGTTTTACATTTGTTTTTAAAGTTTGGTCAGAAATAGCCGTTATAGATGTACTTGTGGAATAAATTTGACCACTACCAGAAACATAAAATTTATGAGTTCCACCTGTACCATCATATAAATAAGCATAATCGGTAGCATTAGAATTTGGTGCGTAAAAATAAATTCCTCTGGGGTTTGTTGAATCGTTATTTATTGCTTGAAATATAAAAGAACCGTTTAACGAAGAACTAAATATTCCAAGATTTGAACCACTTGTACTTGTTAAACCAAGTAATAATTGACCACTATTATTTAGTGTCATTGCTTGGGTGAAGGTACAAGCAGACCCTCCTGTTCCTGCTGCTGTGCTAATTTGCCAAATATGTTGACCATTTGTTTGGCTATATTGACTTGCATAATTACTTCCGCCAGTATATTTAAAATAAGTTGCACCGCCAGAAACATAAGAATTGTGTTGAAGATAAGTTAACAAACTTGTGCTACTAACAACAATGTCAGAAACTGATGTAGATGCACCAATTTCAATATTTTTAAATCTACTATCAGACCCAACAGGAGTAACTCCTACACCCACGTTTTGTGAGTTATCTATCGTTATTGCAGTAGTACCGTTATTAGTTTGAAGTAATAAGTTAGTAGATGCGGCACTTGTTATCGTATTGGTTGTTGTTGTTCCACTAAGCGTTAAATTGCTTTGTAGTTGTAATGTTCCAACCGTACCCGCTGAAGGCTGAATAACCTGTGTGATTAAGCTCGTGTACTCAACCCAGATGTTATTTGTTCCACTTGGGGGCGCAGATGCAAACGTAATCGTGCTACCTGAGACTGTATAAGCCGATCCAGGATTTTGAATAACGTTAGCTACAGACACAATCATCTGATACACAGATGCCACTGGGCGTGATAGCGTAAACGCAGTTGTACTGGCGTTACCGCTGAAGAAGTCTACAGCAGGTGTAAAGCCTTGGTTTTGGGCTGAGTTACCTATATACATATTAAGCGATCTGTAAGACTGATAATGTAGCGTCCATAGAACTTGCAGTTCCTGAAACAACTGTAAAAGCATCCCCTGTGTTTAACACAAGTTTACCATCACCACCAAACAAGGCAAGTGACCCGCCAACGGGGATCGTTGCATTATTAACAATATAGTAGTTAACTGCTGAAGCTGTAACATAC